>MTKZ01033248.1_pt2 | contig 10367 bp, 10 predicted proteins | sample 1042781 | NCBI WGS metagenome assembly MTKZ01 (sample SAMN06212207, study PRJNA360539) | anaerobic digester metagenome | biome: Wastewater treatment plant; material: sludge; isolation source: anaerobic digester fed with sludge from wastewater treatment plant | place: Denmark: WWTP Viborg ...
CAGCGGTTCATGCGCCACCGTGTCGTCATAGACCACAAAGGCGGTGCGGGGGTCCAGGGCGCAGACGAAGGGCGCGCCGGAGGCGTCCTCATAGCAGAGGGAGACCCCCCGCCCGAAGACCGCCTGGGCGATGGCGATCTCCAGGTCCACGGAGTCCGCCGACGCCTGGATCAGCAGCTCCCGCAGGGCGGAGGCCCCCGGCTCCGGCCCGTCCACCCGCACCGGCTCCCCCAGCAGGTAGGAGGCGGACACCTGCGCGATGTAGCGGGGGTAGGCGTGGGTGAGGCGGTTGTTGGGCAGCCCGGCCAGGCGGGCGCGGGCGAGGATGTCATGCCTGCCGTCAAAGTAGCGCGCCAGGCGGGACAGCCGGGGCAGGTCCCTTCGGAATGCCCGGACGCACTCATTGATCGCCGCGGGGGTGGGGACGCCGCCTGACACGGCGGAACGGTTCAGCGTAATGATGGCGCTCATCCTCCTGTTGTACGGGAACGCCTGTTCCCTTTTGCTGGCAGGATAGCACGGCGCGAACAATGACATCCAGTGACTAGGGGTGACATGGGGTGACATTGTTTGGATACAAAATCAGTCGCAAACACTTTGATGAGGCAGGCTTTTTGCGCCTCCGCGTTTGCTCATTCATTTAATATGAGAGGGCGGTGTATGCGGTTTTTGGGTGGAAGAGGCTGATTGACTACGCTTCTAAAGAATTTTGAAAAATTATTAAATCCGGGTAACCAAGCAGTTTGATATTTAATTCGCTTCGTGTTACTGTTTATATTAGTTTTGAATGACACTGGTTATTTTCTTTGTATGCTGAACACATCGATGATTATGTATTATTACAAGGAGGTAAAAGATGCCGGCAAATGTTGAAAGTATGTTCTATGTTGGCAAGATGCCCTGGCATAGAGAAGGCGTTGAACTGCATGTGCCTCCCGACTCAGAAACCGCTGTACAACAAGCAGGCCTTGATTGGGAAGTCAGCAAGACAAAGCTATATACAGAAGGCGGAATTCTTGTTGATGATTATTATGGCATAGTAAGAAATGTCCCAAAGAAACCGGCTGTTCTTGGTGTGGTCAAAGCCGGGTATACACCGCTTCAAAATCGAGACGCCTTCAATTTTTTTGATCCACTGATCAAGAATGGTTTTCTTGAATACGAAACCGCTGGTTCAATTGGTAAAGGTGAGATTGTCTGGATCTTAACAAAAATCAAAGAAAATCCTAGCTTTGCAGTATGCGATAATGATGAAATAAAAAAGTACTTACTGCTTAGCAATAGCCATGATGGCCAGTCAGCGGTTAGTGTGAAATTCACACCTATCCGCGTTGTCTGTCAGAATACACTAAACTTAGCTCTGGAAAGAGATGAAACAACGAGAATTAAGCACGTTGCCAGTATGCATCTTCGATTGAACTTTCTTAGTACAGCTGTTGAGGATATCCTACGTATTTACACAGGGGCCGAAGAAAACTTCAAGGCGATGTATGATCGTAAAATAAATGAAGATCAAACATGGGGATATTTTGACACGCTGTACCCTGTTATGAATGAAAGGAATGTGAAAACGGAAAGCCAGCATAAAGCCAGAGAAAAGAACATCAAAATACAAAATATGTTGATGAATATCTATAACTCCGAGATTAACAGGAAACTTGGTATCAGAGGCAGGCTATGGGCGGCCTATAATGCTGTCACTGAATACATCGACCATCCAAATGAATATAAATTAGGGGACAATCGACTGCTAAAGCGGATATGGTTTGGTGAAGGCGAATCTCAAAAGGCAAGGGCATACGTTATAGCGCTTGAGTTGATAAAAAAAGCGGCATAATTCCCATAAACTGGAATAGCAATCCCTGAAAATCCGTGGTATTCGTCAAGTTGCATATTCCTCTTCATTAATAAATATAATAACAGAAAACACAATATATGAATTGACTGGCAACGACAATTCTCTCGGCTTTGCTGACGATCCATGCGGGCTAGTCTATATTTGGGATGCAGATAGGCAACTAATTGGCGCATCATCTCGAAGATTTGACGGCGCTTATCCCAGTATAAATACACCGAAAATCGTATGGGAAATTAAGGAGTATTATTATGCTACGACATTTGGTAGTAGAGTTGCAGATGCTGTATATGAGACACAACTAGATGGTCTCGAGCTAAAAGAATTGTTTGAAAGAACTGGAGTAAAAGTATATCACGTGCTTTTTTTTGATTCTTATAGAACATGGTGGATTCAAGGGAAATCATATCTCTAACGATTAATTGATGCAATGAATAGCGGTGTTGTTGACGAAGTGATATTTGGCAAAGAGGTTTTAACTCGTTGGCCAGAACTATTGAGTTCTATCATCTTGTCATAAATATATAGAAACTATATTATAACAACTGTCGTTTTGAATACGACAACAAAACGGTTTTATGCCACCCGAAGGTGACAGTGCTTGTGATATTGTACAAATTGGCATTGTACCTTATGGTGTGCGCAGGACAAAGTCATCACTTCAGTTGATAATGAACAACACTTTTCCCGCATTCAACACCGATATGCCGCGAATACTACCTCGTAGTAGTATAGCCGTCGGAAACACACCCACATAAATGCAGTCAAGGCCATGGCTTCTATGGAAATAGAATATAGTTTGTTATCTTACCCTCTGTACATTTATGCGACTTGACATGAAACACCAGCCAAATGTCTTCAGGGGACGGTTCTTTGACGGCATTTCGTACTTACGCGCCTCCCCCTTCCCCAGCCTGACCCTCCCCGCCGGCAGCCCCCCTATGTCCGTCTGGCAGGCGAACACCTCGCCGGCGAGGGAGCCTTAAGGGAATAAAAGCAGGCTCCCGCGCCATGTTCTGTGATGATCCATCAACGCCGCGCCCATTCCAACTCTACGGAGAGTTGATTGCGTTTATGATCCGGCCCGACTACACTATGACACGTCGGCAGGGTTGGCAGATGAAAGAGAGTATTTGATGGATAAGGACAGAAAAAGTCTACTGAAGGATGAATACAGGCGCAAGCTCAGCGTGGGAGCCGTGTATGCCCTTGAATGCAGCGGCAATCACCGCCGCTGGATCAAATCGACGACGGATATCCAGGGCATCCGGAACAGGTTCCAGTTTGCGGCATCGATCAAGGACTGCCCGGACCCGGTAACACGCGCTGAGTGTGCCCGGTATGGAACGGATTCCATTTCACTGGTCGTGCTGGAGGAGCTTCAGATGAAGGAAGGCCAGACAGCCGGGGAATTCGCCGATGAGATCAAGCTGCTTGAAGAGCTATGGACAGAAAAATTGCAGTCAAATGATCATGAGGATAAATGAAATGGAGAAGACGGTCAGGATCGGCCAGTTCCTCGACGGTGAGGGCAGGATCATCCAGCTTCCGAAGAAGCATGGCGCCAGGGTCGCCGTTCTCTCTTACCTGGCGGAAAAGTTCAGTTCGAATACCGAATACAATGAACGCCAGGTCAACGACATCTGCGACAGCTGGCATACCTTCGGCGACTTCTGCCTGCTCAGGCGTGAGCTTGTGGACAACGGGCTGCTGGGCCGCGAACCCAACGGCTCCCGATACTGCCGCGAAGCGGGCACTGACGATGCCGCAGTTGACAGCGATCCTGCTGACCAATAAAACCCTTTGGAGAATCGGAGCTTTTCTGCACCTATGAACAGCGGCCCATCCGAAAGAACAACGATGATCCGGGTCGGCGCTGATCATCTGCATGAAGCGGCGAGGATCCATTCGATCTCCTGGAAGGAATCGCACAGCGGCTTCTGCAGCAGGGAATTTGTGGACTTGCATTCAGTCGACCATCAGAAAGCATATCTGGAGGGCGAGATCAGAAAAGGGAAACAGCTTTTCATGCTTCAGCACGGCCGCTTTGTCGGGATCGTGTCCGTACAAGGCAGCCTGATCGAAAATCTCTATGTGTTGCCCGATGAACAGAACAAGGGATACGGCACGGAGCTGCTTCTGTATGCGGTTGAGCACTGTGCGGGAAGACCGACGCTGTGGGTCCTGGATCACAATGAGAAGGCCCGCCGATTCTACGGGAGACATGGATTTGCTTGTTCAGGAAAGAAAAAGGAAATCGGAAACGGAGTGTTCGAAATCGAGATGACAGGAGAACAGCGGGAATCGTGACGAATTGGGCCGCCGCTTTCAACGCCCGTCCACAATCCGCGCCCTGCTGTCCTCCCGCTGCTCCCCTGCCCCCAGCCTGACCCTCCCCGGCGGCAGCCCCCCTGTGTCCGTCCGGCAGGCGAACAGCGCGCCGGAGAGGGGGTATTCCTTTCGGACCCTTTCGTCCCCGTCCCAGGCGGTGGTGATGAACAGTGTGCGCAGGTCGGGCGCGCCAAAGCAGCAGCAGGTCACGTAGGGTGCTGGCAGGCGCAGGGAAAAGAGCTTGCGCCCGGTTATCGGGTCCCAGCGGCTGACCTGGAAGCCGTTCCAGTGCGCCGCCCAGATGCAGCCCTCCGCGTCCACGGTGATGCCGTCAAACAGGCCCTCCTCACGGGTGTAGTCGATCAGCGGGGTCCGGTTGCTGATTTCCCCGGTGTCCAGGTCATAGTCAAACCGCCACAAGAAGCCCGTGGGCGTGTCCACGTAGTACATCAAGCGGCTGTCCGGGCTGAACGCCAGGCCGTTGGAGATGCTCACCCCGCCCAGCAGCTTTTTTAGGCTCTTGCCTTCCTCCAGGCAGTACAGCGCGCCCAGGCCGGGCCGCATATTTTTGTCCATGGTGCCGATCAGCAGCCGCCCCGCGGGGTCCGGCTTGCCGTCGTTGAAGCGGTTGTCCGGCGCCTCCGGTTCCACATTGGACAGCAGCACGCGCTCCCCGCCGCCTTCCACCAGCACCAGGGATTTCTTCAGCGCGGCCAAGACCCCGCCGTCCCGGGTCAGGCAGCACATCCCCACAGTCTGCCCGAAATCCCGATGCGTGGTCCGGCCCTCCCCGAAGTCATGCCGCCACAGCTGCCCGGCGGTGATGTCCACCCAGTACAGCGCCCCGGCTTTTTCGTCGTAAACGGGGCCCTCCCCCAGGACCATGGTCTCCGGAAACAGGCGTTCAGCGCGCATATTTACACCCTTTCGTCAAAGTGTCTGCGGACACTTTGAAGTTTTTGGAACGGGCATTTTCACCTGGTCGCCGCGCTCCCGGACCGTGAAAATGCAAGGAATGAATCTCTTCGAGATTCTCCCCGCCCGCCCGGCAAAGCCGAGCGATACGATTGCAATCAGAGGGCTGCGCCCTCTGAAACTCCCGCCGGATGCCGTAACTGCCTCACCTTGCTTATAGCACAAGAGCCTATGGATCGGACAGGTCAGCCAAGTATCGGTATAGTATTACCGCTATTTTACACCGATAGCAAGTGTTTTATACCAATACCCTCACAGAGCTTCCGGGCGGGCGGTCAACCGGGGCTGCCCTATCTATGAAATCAGATAAAAAAATCCCGCCGCACCCTGCGGCGCGGCGGAACAGTGTCCGTTTTCTTTGATCGGTCATACCATGATATGTCCCATTCCGGGGTCCGGGGAGGAACTCACCGGGCAGGGGTTTGGGGACGCGGTTCCCAGGCGTTCTTTATGCTTCACCGGTTGATGCAATAAGGTACTGCTTTGCTATCAGTGCTTCTTGTGCTGGTCTTTCCTGACCGTTTCGGCCGCGCCGTGCATGGCTTCCTTCACGCTGGCGGCCGCCTTGTCCGCCTTGACCTGGACCTCCGCTGCCGCTTCCTTCACGGCGCCCTTGGCCTTGTTCAGAACGGCCTCCGCCTCATGCCTGTGGTCTTTCCCGAAGGATTTCTTCTTTTTGTCCATCTTCACCCCATCCTTTCATAGTCCGGGGCTCTGCGTAATCGCGCAGGGCTATAGTAGATTATACCAATGGCAGGAAAGGGTGAAACAAGTGGACTTGTCCCCGCGCGGTCATTTTTCGAGCAGGACGGCCAGCGCCTGGGAATCCTCCCTGTAGGGCGCGCCGGTCACGTCGCCGAAGACCTTCAGCACACGGAACCCGGCCCGCTCCGCCTCCTGCCGGATGCCCTCCGGGCCGAAGCAATGGTTCCAGATGTAATAGCTTTTCGATTCCTTTTCTGTCATGACCACCGCCTGGTACAGGGTGGTGTGCTGCGGATACTTCAGGTTGGCGAGGAAGCATAGGTGTTTTTCAGCGGTCCAGAAACCGCCGTCCGGAAAGGCCTCCCAGGTCCGGCTCTCCCTGAAATCGTCATAAAGCCTAAGGGAATGTACGTCCAGCAGGAAGCGCCCGCCGGGCCGGAGGGCGCGGTACGCCTTGTCCATCAGCGTCCTGCGCCCCTCATCATTCAGCGCGCCGTAATCGCAGTAGATCATCACGGCCAGGTCAAAGGGGCCGGGCAGGTCCGCCTTCAGGTAGTCCCCGCACAGGTAGGTGATCGCAAGCCCCTCCTGCGCCGCGGTCTCCCGGGCATAGTCCACCGAGCGGGATGAGAAATCCACCCCGGTGACGGCGTACCCGGCATTGGCAAACCGCCGGGCATACAGCCCCGGCCCGCAGCCAAGGTCCAGCAGGCGGGGGAAGCGTTCCGGCGGGCACACTTCCCGGATCCACCGGACGGATTCGTCCATGAAGGCCGGGTTCCGGCTGGCCAGCTCCGTGTCCGGGTCCAGGTGGGTACGGAGCAGCTGCGCGGAAATGTGCGGGTCCACCCAGAAGCTCTCTCCCCCGGACGCGCCCATCGGCGGCGGCGCGAGCAGTCCAGAAAGGCGGTCAAACATGGGCACCTCCTGCGGAATGACGTCAGACAACGGCGATCCCTTCATCAGGCGGATTGTAAACCTGCGGAGGGCTGCGGTCAAACGCCTCCCCGGGCCGCCGGCCGGGCGGGCATGTTTTCCCCCCGAAGGGCCGTCCCCGGTGTTTACTGCCCGCGCCGCGGGTGATAAAATGCTGCACAGCAGAGGATCCCGCTTGACCAAGCAGACCCCATCCGGCATCCGGACCGACCGGCAGAATGAAAGGGCAGACATATGAACTACAGGAAGGGCTTTGCCGTTCTGATGGCCCTGGCGCTTGCGCTGCTGTCCCCCCTGACGGGCGGATGCGTGGCCGCGGCGCCCGCGGAGCCGGAAACGGCGGGCGAGGCGGCGTACTCCATCGACTACACCTACACGCGCGAGCTGATCACCGTGTACTACCACCTGTACGGAAGTGTGCTGGACGATTTCGCGGTGACCCGCCTGACCAACCGCAAAGGGGAGAAGGCGGTGTTCCTGGTGGAAACACAGATCGAAGGGTACAGCGCCGTCTCCAGCGACACGGTGGCGGTCATGCCCGGCGAAACGGCGGAAGTGCGGCAGAACCCCCGGCTGATCCCGGAATCCATGGAGAAGCTCAACGCCCAGCGCTACGCGAACTTCCTCATCCGGGTCACGCTGCTTCAGGACGGGGAGGACGAGGTGCTGCTGCAGGAGAGTACCGAGATCCTGCTCTACTCCCGCCGGGACTATTCCTGGGTGGACGGGTTTGACGCGCAGGGGAACCGCGACCTGCTGGCAGTTTTCGTCACCCCGAACGACCCCGCGGTGGAGGAGCTGCTGCGCCGCGCGGCTGACTATACCAAATCCGGGCAGATCTGGTCGCGCTACGGCGAGGCGTATGACGCGGACGGCGGGGTCTGGGACCGGCTGCAGGCGGTCTGGCAGGCGGAGAAGGAGTACGACCTGACCTACCTGAGCACCTGGGTCTCCTTCACCCCGGAATCCTCCCAGCGCATCCGCCTGCCCTTTGAGGTGCTGGAGCAGTCCGGGGGCAACTGCATCGAGCTGGTGTTCCTGTACGCCTCCGCGGTGGAGGCGATGGACATGGAGAGCTGCATCGTCCTCATCCCGGGGCACTCCTATCTGGCCGTGCGCACGGACGCGGAGAACGACCAGTACTATTTCATCGAGACCACGCTGATCGGTCAGGCTGACTTCAATGAAGCGGTGGACTACGGCTACGCCAGCTGGCAGGAGGACGGGCCGAAGCTGGACGCGGGGGAGGAATACTACGGCTGGGTCAACCTCATCGACGCGCGCGGCAACGGCATCCTGCCGCTGCCCTGGCGCTGAGGGCCATAAAAAAGCCCCGCGCACGACACGGGGCTGAAGGTTATCAGGCGGCGCGGCCGCTACTGCCCGGGGACGGGGAGACCCTGCTGCCAGAGCAATTTCAGGTAGTCAATATAGATCTCCAGCGGGACGTCCATCGCCGCGATGGCCAGGGCATGCTCCGGCCCCACGTAGCGCAGGTGCCAGGGCTCTCCCTGATAGCCGGTCACGTCCACCCACTCCTGCTTATACCGGATGATGAAGCCATACTCCGCGCAGTGCGCCGCAACCCACTTGCCCTCCTTCTTTTTGGCAAAAGCGGAGCTCAGCTCGCACTCCAGGGAGGCGCAGGACAGGTCAACCGCCAGGCCCAGCTGATGCTCGCTGGCGCCCGCCTGCGCGCTCATCATGCTGGCCTGCGCCTCGCCTTTGCGCTCGACGGAACGGGCGTAGATGTATTTCTGCGACTGCCAGGAGCGGTATCCCGACACGGCGATGAGCGTCAGCCCCTGTGCCTTGGCACCCTCAAACAGCTTTTCCAGCGCGGCGGCGGCCGGCAGCGTCAGGTCGGCCTCCGCGTTCTTCCTGATCTTCACCCCGGGCCGGTACACCCTGGGCTTGAAGGAGGAGGGGAGCGTGTTCCACCGGTTGACCAGGCGGATCAGGGGGTCATTGGCCGGGTCCGCGGCAAGGGGCGGCTCCCTGACGGGAAACATCGCCAGAAGGTCCAATGCCGTGGGCACTTTTTTTGCCAGGGCGGGCAGGGCGAGAAACAGGCATAGGAAAAAGACCAGGGCAGGAATCAAAGCCTTTCTCATACGCATCCTCTCCCCCACGGTGAATGAAACCCTTGTACCATATCCAATTTTATTCTATCGCCCGTTTTCAGGGCAGTCAATCTTCCCTCATCAGCTTCAGGATGATCTCCCGGTCCGCCGGGCAGAAGTCATACCCGGACAGCTCCGCGGGGTTGACCCAGCGGATGTCCGCGTGCTCCAACCGCCGCAGCCGCCCTGTGATGATCCGGGCATGGTAGAGCGTCAGACGGACCTGCAGGTCGGGGTATTGATGCGTGACCCGAGAGCAAACCTCCCCCACCTCAAGAATAACGCCCAGTTCCTCCGCGCACTCCCGTATCAGCGCTTGCTCCCCCGTCTCCCCGGGGTCCACTTTGCCGCCGGGAAACTCCCACAGCAGCGCCCTCGCCTTGTTCTCCGGGCGCTGACAGATCAGGAATCTGCCGTTTTCCCGGATGAGGGCCGCCACGACCTCGGTCATCGCCTGTCCCCCGCCAGTTCCCGGATCAGCTCCATCACAGCCCCGCTGCCTTCCGCCGGGGGGGCCTTCCGCATCGCTTCACGGATCGACTCCGCCCGTCCCATCAGGTCAAACAGCGCCTCCGCCAGGGTGTCCGGGGTCAGCTTCTCCTGCGGCAGCACCATGGCCAGGCCGCGCTTCTCATAATTCTCAGCATTCAATATCTGGTCGCCCCGGCTGGCGCCCATGGGGTAGGGCACCAGCAGCATGGGTTTTTTCAGCGCCAGGAACTCCCCGATGGCGGTCGCCCCGGCGCGGGAGAGCACCAGGTCGCTGGCGGCCAACGCGTCAGGCAGCTCCTTATCCAGGTACTCCGCCTGGAAGTAGCCCGGCGTGCCGATCAGGCTCCCGTCCAGCTTGTCCTTGCCGCACAGGTGCAGCACGTCCATTTGGGGCAGCAGTTTTTTCAGCGCGCCGCGCAGGGCGACGTTTACCGACTGCGCCCCCTGACTGCCGCCCATCATGAGCAGCACGGGCTTGTCCCCGGAAAATCCTGCGAGTCTCAGCCCCGCTTCCCGGGAGCCGGAGAACAGCTCAGCGCGCATCGGCGTGCCGGTGTACATGCCCTTTTTGCCCAGCGCCGCCGCGCATTCCGGGAAGGTCGCCGCCACCTTCCTGGCGTAGTGCGCGCTGATGCGGTTGGCCAGCCCCGGGGTCAGGTCGCTCTCGTGCGCCAGCACGGGAATGCCCCTCAGCCACGCCGCCGCCACCACGGGCACAGCCACGAAGCCGCCCTTGGAGAACACGACGTCCGGCCGGACCCTGCCCAGGATATGGAATGCCTGGAAAAAGCCCGCCAGCACCCGGAAGGGGTCCGTCAGGTTGCGCAGGGAGAAATAGCGGCGCAGCTTCCCCGAGGAGATGGCATGGTAGGTGACGCCAGCCCGCTCCAGCATCAAGCCGTGCTCGATCCCGTCCTGCGTGCCAATGTAGTGTACCTGCCACCCCTCCT
>MTKZ01082166.1_pt1 | contig 10365 bp, 9 predicted proteins | sample 1042781 | NCBI WGS metagenome assembly MTKZ01 (sample SAMN06212207, study PRJNA360539) | anaerobic digester metagenome | biome: Wastewater treatment plant; material: sludge; isolation source: anaerobic digester fed with sludge from wastewater treatment plant | place: Denmark: WWTP Viborg ...
AAGGGATCTGGCCCGGGGTGGTCATGATCCACTCCTTCAACGGCCTTGAGCCGGGCTATCTGAACCTGGCAGAGAGGCTGGCGGAAAAGGGCTATGTGGTAGTGGCTCCCGAGTGGCAGAGCTTCAACCGTACGCCATCCGATGAGACCGTGGGCCAGCTGATCCAGGACTGCTCCGCCTTCCTCCAGGACAGGGACAATGTCCAGGCAGAGAAGCTTGGTCTGACCGGCTTTTGCGCCGGAGGACGGTACACCATGCTCTTTCTGCCTCAGATGAACCAAACCTTCCGCTCGGGAGTGGCCTGGTACGGCTTTCCCTACTCGGGAGGCTTCCTCAATGAGAGCCGTCCGGTGGATTTCATCGACCAGTTGGACGATCCCCTGCTTATTATCCATGGAACCTATGATGTGCCGAGCAAGATGGTGGATATCTACCGCTATGCTGAGGAGCTGAATGCCAGCAGCAGATACTTCGAGATGAAGGTCTATCAGGGAGAGCCCCACGGCTTCATGATCGAGGGCGGTCAGCTTTCCCAGAGCTTTGCGGCGGAGGACGCCCTGCAGCAGATGGCCAGCTTCTTTGACCGGACGCTGAAGGGAGTCTGAGCAGAGCCAACGATCTGGGAGATGGATATGGAGATGGCCAATCTGAAAGGGAATGAGAAAGAGTAAAAAGGATTGCATCCAATAGAGAGGCAGAGGAGAATGCCCTATGAGATTGATAATATCGGCCATATTGATTGCTGCGGTCATGCCTGCGGCTCTCTGTCAGGGAGACTATCTTCTCCCGGATTACCTTTACACCGATCACCTGAAGCCGGACACAAGCCAGATGTATCTCAAGGACTGGCTGGAGGGAGGATATGTGAGAAGCCTGGACCGCTCCCGGCTGATGGACCCGGGAATTGCGGGAATGGTCCGCTGGCTGGATGCTCCCGTCCCTTCCTACCCCTGGTACGGCTCGGATCTCTCTTTCTACAAGCGACTGGCTCCGGCATCTGCCTTCACCCCCTTCAGCCAGTACTATGCAGAGGCCAAGGCAGAAGCGGAGGCGCCCCGGGAGACAGAGATCATAAGCGATCCGATGAAATTCAACATCACCCTGGGAGCGCCTAAGAATGTCTTCTACGCCTCGGGACAGGGGCTGCCCTTCTCCCAGTATCTGTCCACTGAGCCCTCCCGGAGCAGCGACCTCTGGATTCGGGGGCGGGAGAACTGGACCCAGTATGTGGTAAGCCCGGTGGGAGCGGCGGTGGAGCTGGTGGCCAATGTGCCGGTTGGAGGCAGCGGGGGATTCTACCAGACGGTCCAGACCGAGACGGCCAGCCTCAGCTCCAAAACATATCAGTTCTATGAGGGCTACAACAGCATGATCTTCCGGGCGGACCGGATTGGAAGACATCTGCTCTATCTGGTGGCAGACAATCAGCCCAGCAATGTGGTGGTGATCGATGTCTTCGCCCAGGCTCCGGCAGCTCCGCTGGCCCACGCCGCCCAAGGCACAGAGCCCGCTGGAACCGAGCCGGCTCAAAGCGCTCAGCCTTCTCAGAGCCAGCCCTTCCAGGCGGCGCAGCCTCTCCAGACCGCTCAGCCTTTACAGACAGTTCCGCAACAGAGCTATCCCCTGCCCGGCTCGGCAAACACACCTCTGTATCCCGCTGTGCCTCAGGCTCCGCCCGATGCCTCATCTCTTGCAGACACGCCGCTAACCATCTACTATCCCGGCCCCAGCAACTTCCAGGTCTTTGTGGACGGGGTTGAAGTGGGAATGGGCAGCGGCGGCAGCTTCAGCACCAAAGTTAAGGGCGGCGCCAGCCATGTGATCAGCATATGGGACGGCTTCTGGATGTATCAAAACAATGTATACTTCGAGAGCGGCATTCCCAAGGCAATCAATGTGGAAGCGGTTTAATAATTAGGAATGGGGAGGATCATCAATTTCCCCATCCTTGGGTTGGGGATGAGGTGAACCCTCGCCATTTTTTTCCAGCTGTCTATTGAAGAAAGACTGATATTCACTGACGGGATACATAAAAAAGGACATGGCCCTATTCGAGTACATCCTCCTTGGTGTGGCAGTGCTTCTGCTCCTGAGCGTAATCTCCAGCAAAGCATCCACTCAGCTGGGGGTGCCCACCCTTGTGCTGTTTTTGGCCATAGGCATGCTGGCAGGCTCGGACGGGCCGGGAGGAATCTATTTCGACAGTCCCTGGCTGGCCCAGTCTCTGGGAATCCTGGCCCTGATATTCATCTTGTTCTCCGGGGGCTTGGACACCAAGTGGAAGGAGGCAAAGTCGGTATTATGGAGAGGGGCGATTCTATCCACCCTGGGGGTCATACTCACCGCCGCCATCGTGGCATATGCGGCTCATTATGTGCTGGACTTTTCCATGCTGGAGGCCATGCTTTTGGCGGCTATCATCTCCTCCACCGATGCTGCGGCGGTCTTTTCCATTCTCCGGTCCAAGCAGATCAGCCTGAAGGGTGACCTCAGGCCCCTACTGGAGCTGGAGTCGGGCAGCAATGATCCCATGGCCATCTTTCTCACCACCAGCCTGATCGGCCTCATCCTGATACCCAGCACCTCTCCCCTGGCTCTGGCGCCCATGTTCGCCCAGCAGATGGCGTTGGGTGCGGTGTTTGGCATTATTTCCGGCAGAAGCATGGCCTACCTCATCAATCGCATCCGGCTGGATTATGAGGGACTGTATCCCGTTCTGACCATATCCCTGGTGCTTGTCACCTACACCGTCACCTCCATTCTGGGAGGCAACGGCTTTCTTGCCGTCTATCTGGCCGGCCTGGCCCTAGGCAACCATTCCTTCATCCATAAACGCAGTTTGATGCATTACCATGACAGCCTGGCCTGGCTGATGCAGATAGCCATGTTTCTGACTTTGGGGCTGCTGGTTTATCCCACCAGGCTGATCCCGGTAGCGGGGATCGGCCTGTTCATCTGCTTCGTCCTCATGTTCATGGCCCGGCCCATCAGCGTTCTCTTATGCCTCTTGCCCTTCCGGCAGATGTCTCTCAAGGAGAGGGTCTTGATCTCCTGGGTGGGACTGAGGGGCTCGGTTCCCATCATCCTGGCCACATTCCCCCTCATCTCCGGCATAAGCCAGGCGGATATGATCTTCAATGTGGTGTTCTTCGTTGTCTTGGCTTCGGTTCTGGTGCAGGGCTCCACCATACCTTTCCTGGCCCGCCGCCTGGGCCTGGACCTGCCCCTTGAATCCCCGCCGGAGATAGCGGCAAAGCAGGAGAAGGATGCCTGGGAGTCGCTGGTCAAGCTGAAGGTTTTTCCGGGAAGTGAGGCGGAGGGCAGGCAGATTGCCGATCTCAATATTCCTGATGATACCTGGATTGCGGTCTTGAGGAGAGACGGCCATCCCATGCGTCCGGGAGGGAGCACCATACTGCAGGCAGGAGACCGTCTGACCGTCCAGTCCGGCGGCCAGTCTCTGGAGATGCTGCGGCAGATGGTGGAAAAGAAAGAAAAAGAGAATGCACTGGCTCAATCAGAGGCATAAGGGGCAGGCGAATCGATGGACACAGGCGGGTTGATGCTCTTTCTGGCGGGTCTCTTTGCCCTCATAATCGGCGCAGAGATGGTTTTGCGGGGCGGGGCAAGGTTTGCCGCATTGATGGGGATCCGGCCTCTGGTCATCGGCCTGACGGTTGTCTCCATCGGAACAAGTATGCCTGAGCTGGCCGTGGGCATCACCGCCGGCCTGGAGGGGAGCGGCTCGATTGCGGTGGGCAATATCGCCGGCACCAATATGGTCAATTTGCTTTTCATTCTGGGATTGAGTGCCCTTTTCAGGCCTCTGATGCTCCATCTTCAGGTGATCAAGCTGGATCTGCCTGTGATGATCCTTGCGGCGGGACTGATGGTCGGCCTGGCATGGGACGGCGTCCTCTCGGCGTGGGATGGAGTTGTGCTTTTAGCTGCCGCCATCCTCTACACCATACTGCTCTTCCGCCAGCATGAGTCGGCTGCCGTGGAGGAGGAGTTCGAGGACATGTGCGGAGGGGGAGTGGAGGTGAGCTGCCAGGTCGGGCCGCTGGCTGGAAAAAAGGGCGCCAGCCGGGCCAGGCTGAACAATGCCCTGCTGCTCGCCGCAGGCATGGGGATATCGGTGATAGGAGCCCAGTGGGCGGTGCACGGGGCGGTGGAGATGGCCCGGTCTCTACAGGTTTCGGAGGCCATTATCGGCTTGACGGTGGTGGCCATAGGCACATCCTCTCCGGAGCTGGTCACCACTGCCATCGCCACAGTCAGGAATGAGAGGGATGTGGCTGTGGGCAACCTGCTCGGTAGCAGCATTTATAATATCCTGGTGATTTTGGGGCTCACCTGCATGGCCTCGCCCGGCGGCCTGCCGGTGGAGAGGCAGCTCTTGATGCTGGATATTCCCCTCATGGCCGGGGTGGCCCTGGCCTGTGTGCCTGTCTTCTGGAGCGGCAAGTGCATCTCCCGCCTGGAGGGGGGCCTCGGCGTGGCCGCCTATCTCATCTATCTGCTCTGGCTAATCTTATTCCGGGCTTGATGATCTGCCGCTGGTTTCGCCTCTGGGATAATCAATCTCCATCTCCCTTTATCCCCGCCCCGGCCAGCTCGGAGCGTATCAGCTCGTCGAGCAGGCTGGCTCTCGCCTCCTGGGCGTAGTTCCACAGCTCCGGGCCGCACCTGCTACAGTTTTTGGAGGTCTCCTCCATGATCCGGACCAGATCCAGGAGGGAGCGGTACATGAGAGGCGCTGCTGCCCTGAGCTTCTGCTCGAAGGCGCTGGCAGCTCCGCTGCCAGGCCGGATCAGGCTGCAGCCGCCCTCCAGCCAGGCCATGCAGCCTTCCTCCAGGCACAGCCTGCCATCAACGAAGGGGCATGCTTTTCCGGAGACGTTCATGGCCCCACCGCCCCCAGCTTGGAGCGGATGGAGATCTCCTTGTCCATGCGGCAGTCGATTCTGATGTTGGTGATGATCCTTCCGACGCCCATTTCCTTGAGCCTCTCGTTGGCGGCGTCTATCACCTGGAAGAGCTCTTCCAGGCTCTCGACCTCCAGCGAGGTGGACATGGGGCAGGGGACGAAAGAAACGCCGGAGCTTTTCAGGACCTCGTGGATTGCTCGGACGTACCGGGAGGCGCTGGTGCCGGTGCCCATGGGGATCATGGAGAAGTCAGCTACTATCATGAACTATGATTTAGGTGGGGAAAGTATAGAAAAGTTTGGAGGAGAGAGCTTAGCCAAGCCTGTGGGTGGCAGCAGCCAAGAATGGTTTATTGCCTGATCAATCTGTTCATATTTAGCAGAAAAGATTTATCTTTTCAACCGCCATCTCAGCAGAGACGGAAAATCATAGGAGATGTTTTCAATGTTGGACCCGGTCAGCATAGCTGCCATAGCAGCTCCATATCTGGCAAAAGGGGCGGAAGCCCTGGCGAAGACGGCGGGAGAGAAGATCGGCGGAATAGTCGGCGATCTGGCCCAGAGTGTGGCCAACAAGTTCAAGGGGGACTCTTATGCCGAACAGACTCTGGAAAGAGCCAGAGAGAAGCCCGAGTCAAAGGAGAGGGAGAATACCCTGAAAGGAGTACTGGCGGAGAAGATGCAGGAGGACCCCGCCTTCGGAGAGGAGATAGGAAGGTTGATTGACAAAGCCCAGAAGGCTGGAACAGTCTTCGATCAGCGGGGCCAGACTGTGCATGGCAATCAGACCAACATAGGGGAGGCAAATGCCCCAGTGTTCTCCGGGACCTTCAGCGGGCCGGTGAATGTGGGTGATTCGGGGCGCGGGAAGAGCTGATGGCTGAAAAAGGAGGGTACGACCAGCAGGGCCAGGAGGTCCGAGGGAATCAGACCGACATAGGGGTGGCAAATGCTTCGGTCTTCTCCGGCCAGTTTATGGTCCAGGGCGATTTCATCTACAACGAGGCCACAAAGGTTCGTCTGCCATTCCAGAGGCCTCCCAGAGTGGCTCATTTCACCGGCAGAGAAGCCGAGCTTGCCACTCTGCTCCAGGATTTGCAGCCAAGGCGGGCGGTTACCATCTGCGGCCCCGGTGGCATGGGCAAGACCGCTTTATCCGCCGAAGCCATCTGGAAGCTTGCCCCCGGCAGCAACCCGCCGGAAAAATTCCCGGATGGCATAATCTTCCACACCTTCTATCACCGGCCTCAGGCTGCTTTAGCCCTGGAAGCCTTCGCCCGCGCTTACGGCGAGGACCCCCGCCAGAGCCCCCTGGATGCAGCCAAGAAAGCCCTGGCAGGCCGCATTCCTCTGGTCGTCCTGGATGGAGCGGAGGCCTGCGACGACCTGCCGACGGTTCTCTCCGTCACCGGCAGCTGTGGAGTTCTTATCACCACCAGGCGGCATAGTGATGCTCCTGAGGATTTCAGCGATCTGCCTCCTCTGCCCGAGGACAAAGCAATAGAGCTTCTGCAAGCCTGGGGAAAAGAGATGGCATCGGATATGGGGATCTGCCGGAGCATTTGCAGCCTCCTGGGCAGCCTGCCTCTGGCTATATTCCTGGCAGGCCGCTATCTGATCCACCGGCGCCAGCTTGCCGGGGATTATCTGGCCTGGCTGAAGGAGACGCCATTGGACGCGCTGGATCAGGGGAAGAGGGAGCATCAGAGCATTGCTCTCTTGATGGAGCACAGCCTGGAGCAGGTGAGCGATCAGGCTTGCGCCTGCCTTGGCCTGGCCGGAGTCCTTGCCATGAAGTCCTTCCAGGCCGAGATCATGGCTGAGGGTCTTCAGATCTCTCTTTCGCAGACGAACATCAGCCTGGGCGAGCTGGTCGATTATGGGCTTCTGATCCGCCCGGATATGAACTACCAGATAACTCATGCTCTGGCTCATACCTATGCCAGAGAGAGGCTTGTGGTAGCGAAAGATGCCCTGGCTCGCCTGGCCGGGCATTATAACGAATTCAGCCGGGAGCAGGTAGAGCAGGGATTGAAAGGCTATGCCCGGCTGGATGCTCAGAGAGATCATATCCTGGCGGTTCAATCTGCCTGCAATAATTCCGGGCTTTGGAAGGAAGCGCGCTCCATTGTCAGGGTTCTTAGAGATTATCTCGATCTGCAGGGGCATTGGCTGGAGAGAATTGCCCTTGTGCAGTCAGGGCTGCAAGCAGCGCGCTCGGATGGGACAAGATATGACGAAGCCTCATTTCTGAATACCCTGGGCCAGACTTACTCTAATCTGGGCGAGCCCCGCAAAGCCATCGAGTTCTACGAGCAGGCCCTGGCTATCGCCAAGGAGATTGGATACCGACGGGGCGAAGGAGGGGTCCTGGGTAACCTGGGCCAGACTTACTCGGATCTGGGCGAGCCCCGCAAGGCCATCGAGTTCTACGAGCAAGCCCTGGCTATCGCCAGAGAGTTCAAGGACAGAGAGATCAAGGACAAAAAGAGAGAAGGAATTTGGCTGGGCAACCTGGGGATTGTTCACTCTGATCTGAGCGAGCCACGCCAGGCCATCGGATTTTACCAGCAAGCCCTTGCAATCGCCAAGCAGATCGGGGACCGGAGAAGCGAAGGAAATGCCTTGGGCAACCTGGGGCTTGAATACTATCATCTGGGAGAGAAACGAAAAGCAATCGAGTTCGACGAACAGGCCCTGGCTATCGCCAAAGAGATCGGGGACAAAAAGAATGAAGGAACTTGGCTGGGCAACCTGGGGATTGTTCACTCTGATCTGGGCGAGCCACGCCAGGCCATCGACTACTACGAGCAGGCCCTGGCCATAGCCCGCGAGATCGGCGATAGAAGAGGAGAAGGCAACGCCCTCTTCAACACGAGCCTGGCGCTGGACGGCCTGGGAAAACAAGCCGAGGCGGCAAAGCTGGCAGCAGATGCACTGGCCATCTACAAGCAGATCAAGAGCCCGGTTGCGGAGCAGGTGCGGCGGAAGCTGGAAGCGTGGCAGGGATAATCTCTTTTATCGGTTAGCTCTTCCGGGAGGATCTCTCGTGCGGAACGGCGGATCAGTTCACAGCCGGGTCTATCCGGCCCCGGCTAAAAGAGCGCATCGAGAGCGAGGCCTGCTATGTCCTGGTACTATCTGCACCGCCTTGCTGAGGGATATCGTTGAACATCAAGCATTCAGCTACTTTCGCGTTGACCGCCCTCTTGAGATCGTCATCCGCTCTTCCCAGTATGCCCTCAATGAACATCTTCTCCAAGGTTGCTATCTTATCGATCAATAGCCAGGACTCCTTCTTCAGTCCTGTTGCCTTAAAGGAGGTCGCGGCTTTGCTTATCACCAAATCCGATGACAGCGGTGGATCTGGGCGCTGGGTGGTCATGGGCGCTATGGTCACATCCAGATATCCTTCATAGAGGACCAAGGCAGGCCTCAGNNGGGCACTACGGGCACGGGCATTGCTACCTGAATCTAACCTTCAGATCCTCTATGGTGTAGATATCAGGCTCTTTTTCTAGAAGAGGGGCTAAAGCCCTCTCGGAGAGCCTCATCAGGCCCCGTGTGATTTCTCTGTCTTCATCGGGATCTTGAAGATCGTAAGGGAGCTCCTGGATCTTCTCTGTGCTCTTGCACATAGATACTGCTTGTCATTCTTGATATTTAAAACATGGCAGCAAGACTCTGACGGATCTCAGCCGCTGACCCCAATGGAGGCAGAGTGCGCTGGAAGTGGTCCTGGCGAGGAGCTAGAAGAAGAGGAATAGAAAGCCCCCATGCCGAAACAGTAAGGAAGTTGCTCGAAGAGCAGCAAGGAGATGACAAGCCCAAATGAAACCTGGGGAAAACTTATCATCTCTTGGCTGAGATGATCGAGCTGGAGAAGAAGGCCCGCTTGATCGAGCATCTCAAGCAAATTGCTGAAGAAGGCGATTTCGTGGAGCTGTCTCCTTGAGATCTCATGTCGTAATAGAGAGAAAATATCTTAAGTACTTGTTAGAGCTTTTGGAGAAAAGCTGATGGCAAAAAGGCCGAACCGCCATCCCCCAGGAGACCTAACCATGGACATCATCTTCCTCGGCACCAACGGCTGGTATGACAGCCCCACCGGCAGCACCATCTGCACCCTGATCAGCTCCGAAAAGTACAACATACTCCTCGACGCCGGAAACGGCATCTACAAGGCGGACCGCTACATCAAAGACGACCTGCCCGTCTTCCTCTTCCTCTCCCACTTCCATCTGGACCACATCGAGGGGCTGCATGTCATCAACAAGTTCAGCTTTCCGGGCCTGACCATCCTGGGCCAGAAGGGCACGGCCCAAGTTCTGAAAACCATCGTCAACGAGCCCTTCACCGTCCCCCTGGACCGCCAGCCCTACCCCGTGGAGATCCGGGAACTATCGCCCGGCCCCTACAAGCTGCCCTTCCCCCTGGAGTGCCGCTTTTTGCGCCACGCCTCGCCCTGCCTGGGCTGCCGCCTGGAGCTGGATGGAAAGATCATCGCCTACATCCCGGACACCGGGCCCTGCGAGAACGCCATTCTCCTGGCAGAGGACGCAGATCTGGTCATAGCCGAGTGTGCCTTCCTCCCCGGCGAGAAGAGCGAAGAGTGGCCCCACCTGAGCCCCCAGGATGCGGCGGACATCGCCCGACGCGCTAAAGCGAAAAGGCTGGCTCTCACCCACTTCGATGCCGGACGATATACGAGCCTCCAGATGCGCCATGGGGCGGCAGCCACGGCGGAGGGCTTTTCCGATATTGTGGTGGCGGAAGACGAGATGCTGCTCCATCTCTAAGGAAAAAAGGATTCGAGAGGGGCTATGCCCTCTCAGGATATGGCCGCGCTCTCGTTCTCCATCCGGGCCACTCCCCTCGATCCGCCCAGCCGCATCACCGGGCGGCCGGAGGGGCTGACTGCATCCGGATCGATTCTTATTGCAGGGGTGGAAAATGTCTTGGGGTCTATGGGCTCAGTGAAATAGGGATATTCCGCCCTCTCCAGCTCCATACCATCCCGGGAGAGCACCAGGTCCAGGAGATGGATGCGGGAGACCTCATCTATTCTGACAAACTCCTCGCTGTCAAATCCCAGCTCCACTGTGGCATTGCCAGCCTGCAGATCCACCTCCTCGCTCTCCCTGTCCAGCTCCTCCTTGTAGTCGTTGACTATGGTCCCCTCCAGCCTATAGCGGCCTGGCTTTTCCACAGTCAGATTCACCCCGATGATGATGAACTCGCCATCGGTCCGGTTGAGATATTCGCCGGTGAGATAAGCATCGGGCGGCTGGAACTGCTTCGGCTCCCGGTCGATGCTTATCTCTTCCTCGCGACTGTCGATATAGGTCCCCGCCAGGTCGTAAAGTATGAGGTTTTCGACCGAGAGGGGCCCGCACTGTCCCGCCCTCCAGATTTCATTGCCGCTGAGGTTCAGG
>MTKZ01002478.1_pt1 | contig 10360 bp, 13 predicted proteins | sample 1042781 | NCBI WGS metagenome assembly MTKZ01 (sample SAMN06212207, study PRJNA360539) | anaerobic digester metagenome | biome: Wastewater treatment plant; material: sludge; isolation source: anaerobic digester fed with sludge from wastewater treatment plant | place: Denmark: WWTP Viborg ...
ATCTGTCAAGTGTTTGGATATGTTAACCCCAAAAATGAAATCTAAAACATGTCTGGCCTCCCCACTATCCACCTGATTGAAGTCCAGATCGATTGGTTCATTGTAGGCTTTTAACAAGTCATCCTTGGTGAGTGTGGAAAACTTCATACGAACGGCTTTATCAATACTTTCTGAGCCACAGGCATACTTCAAGGCATTAAAACCAATTAGGGTACCTTCAATATCATAATCGCAAGCGTGAATATACCTGTCAGCATTCTTAGAGAATTTTTTTATGGCATCAATATAATTCTTCACATATTTCTTACTCTTATCTTTTTCATAGAGTGGGACCCAACCCACCTCAAACATACGTCCTTTTTCCTTTTTTAATGGTGACAAAGAGTATAGATGACCTACAGCAGATAATACTGTGGTTTTTTTATCGCCTTCCTGGATTTCATAGTAAGGCACTCTCTTATAAGTCTTTTTTACAGCCTTGCCTGGTATTGCAGAGGCTATTTTCTCTGAAGCCTTTGGTTTTTCACATACTATAACTTCATGCATAAAAATCACTTGAATTATTAATCATAATAATAATTAACATACATTTAATAATATCTGTCAGTTTTTTATCAATATAAATTACTATATCGAATATAATTGGTGATATAGGTTATAATATATATAGTAAATATTAATTCAATTGATATTTCAGATAATCATTGTTGCTTAGGAGTAGAACCTAAAACCAAATATAATTAATTAAATTATTAAAATAGTATAAATAATCCATTAGATGTGGTACTGGCATTATCCTGATTTCAAACCACCAATAAGGAGATTAAAATGTTAATTGGTGTTATATCTGACACACATATTCCAGAAAGAGCAGGAAATATCCCCAAGGTAGTTTTTGAAATCTTCAAGGATGTTGATCTTATTTTACATGCAGGGGATCTGGTATCACTATCCGTTAAAAAGCAGTTGGAAACAATAAATCCCACAGTCTGTGTTCAAGGTAATATGGACAGATACATGGGACTGAAGCTCCCTGAAAGAAAGAAGTTGAATCTGGAAGGTGTTGAAATTGGTTTAGCCCATGGGGAGGTTTATCCACGGGGTGATACTCAACAGTTACGTTATATTGGTTTGGAAATGGACGTTGAAGTCTTAATAACCGGCCATACTCACTGGTCCTTCGTGAAAAAACTACCAGATATGCTCTTACTCAACCCTGGAAGTCCCACTGTTCCCAGACTCTCAGATCCTTCTGTGATGATGATGGAAATAGATGATGGAAAGTTAGATGCTAAAATTGTTAAAATTGGAGAACCGGTTTGTAAAGCCCTGAATTTTAAAAAGGATTAATAAATTAAGACCCTGGAGAAAATTTTTACATGAGTAACAAATGGAATCAAGAAAGGAAGAACGAAGAATATTATAAAAAGGCCAAAAAACAGGATTATCGTTCAAGAGCTTCCTTTAAACTACTTCAATTAAATCGTAAGTTCAAGATAATCAAAGAAGGAAACTCAGTTGTCGATCTAGGGGCTGCTCCCGGAGGATGGTCCCAGGTAGCCCTTGAAGCTGTCGGAACAGATGGTTTGGTGGTGGCAGTGGATCTTAATCGGATAAAATCCTTTTCTGATGAAAATTTTTGGAGCATAAAAGGAGATTTCACCCAAAAAGAAACTCTAGAAGAAATGCAGCGTACTTTACAGGGTAAAGCTGATGTTATCATATCTGATGCTGCCCCTAAACTGTCCGGAATAAAGGATCTGGACCAGCTTAGATCCATAGATCTGGCTCGTAGCGTTCTGGAGATAAGTGATAACATCCTAAAATATAAGGGTAACATGATTATGAAGGTTTTTCAAGGAGAAGGATACCCTGAACTCCTTAAAGACGTTAAAAATAAGTTTAGAACAGTTAAAACAACCAAACCTCCTTCTTCGAGGAAAAAAAGTGGGGAGATGTACATAGTGGGAAGAGGTTTCAGAAGAGAAGGAAGATCGAGTTAAATAGAGTGATGATACCATCAGATAGACTCACTGTTAACAGACTCCGAATATTGGGAGTTTCATCATCAAACCCCTATTTCTCCTTCTAAACCTGTGATCTTATACCGGTTAAACTGGATTTCGCCTTTTCCAGTTGAGATTTGGCTGCTTCGATCCTTTTGGTTACTACATCAGAAGGTTTGCCAACAGTGATTGCACTCTCAACATCAATAATTGCTTGATCTGTCTTTATCAATTCCATTTCTGCATTATCATAGGCTGATTTCAAGTCTTTATTGTTGGTTGCTACCACTTCACCCTTCACAGTTTCATATTCCGCCTTTAAACTTGAATAATCTGATTTTAAGGCCGATAATTCATCATTAGCAGTGCTTGAAGTGGCATCAGCAGATATGAAAGATGATAATGATTCAAATCCTAAATAGGCTATTATGCCCACTGTGGCCACTATCAATAAAACTCCCATTACAGAAATTGTCATTGAAGTAACCTTAAACATTCTTAATCTTGATCTTTTCATTTAATCACCTTTAGTTTATGCGAATAACCCTAAACACGTAATTAATAGGGTTAATAATTTTTAACTCAATTTAAAATTGATTTTTATAGGGATACTACCATTGTATACTAAATGAGTTCCGATTGTATTGAATATCAATCTTAATTAATCTAATTTAATTTAATATTTACTATTCAATCTGTCTATTAATCAATTTTTTCCCACAATTATCTAAACAAAAATAATAATAATTAATATAATACCAATAATAATGAAGTATTAATTCATAAAGTAATATCGATTAAATGTCTTAAAAATCATTACACAGCTATTGGTGTGCATTATTTGAATAATCATTTAAATTTTGAATTATTTTGAAAATTTAAGTTAGCATATGCTCATTTTAATTATTTTTTTGTTGGCAATTATTTTATGAGAATTATTTTTTATAATAGAAGAGATTATAGTTAGACAATGGAAACTTCAGCCCAGAGTACAACAGATAAAACTAAAAATCCCGTGGCCAAGTTCGAAGAATTCTTTAGTACCAAGTATAAAGACGCTGTCTTCGAGGCTCTGGAAAAATATCCAGACCAGAGATCAGCCTTAGTTGATTATGTGGAACTCGAGATGTTCGACCCGGACCTGGCTGACTTGTTAATCGAGAAACCGGAAGAAGTGATCAAAGCTGCCTCCAAGGCTATTCAAAACATTGACCCCCTTCGAAAGAATGCTGAACTGCATATCCGCTTTGAAAACGTGCGAAACAACATTCCTCTGCGTTACTTACGAAGTAAATATATTGGAAAGTTCGTGTCAGTGGACGGAATCGTTCGAAAGACAGACGAAATCCGGCCACGTATTTTGAAAGCCATATTTGAATGCCGCAGCTGCATGCGACTCCATGAAGTCCAACAAAAAAGTAATCTCATCACTGAGCCCGCACTCTGTCAGGAATGTGGAGGTCGTTCATTCCGTATTCTGCAGGAAGAATCGGAATTCCTGGACACTCAATCCACCAAGGTTCAGGAACCCCTGGAAAATCTTTCAGGAGGTGAACAGCCCCGTCAGATCAACGTGGTGCTTGAAGATGATTTAGTTGACACTGTAACACCTGGAGATGTTGTTCGAATAACTGGAACCATGAAAACAGTACGGGATGAAAAAACCAAGCGTTTCAAGAATTATATATATGGTAATTATATTTCAGCCCTGGAACAGGAATTCGAAGAGTTACAGATAAGTCCTGAAGATGAAGAACAGATCAAAGATTTAGCATCAAACCCCGATGTTTATAACAAGATTATCAATTCAACTGCACCCTCCATCAAAGGCTACAGAGAAGTTAAAGAGGCTATTGCCCTCCAATTGTTTGGTGGATCCGCTAAAGAACTGGAAGATAAAACCCGGATCAGGGGAGATATTCACATTCTTATTGTGGGAGACCCGGGAATTGGTAAATCCCAAATGCTTAAATATGTCTCTAAACTGGCACCACGAGGAATCTACACCAGTGGTAAAGGAACCAGTGGAGTGGGACTGACTGCTGCGGCAGTAAGAGACGAATTTGGTGGTTGGTCTCTAGAAGCAGGTGCACTGGTTCTTGGTGATAAAGGTAATGTTTGTGTTGACGAATTGGACAAAATGCGGCCAGAGGATCGATCCGCGATTCACGAAGCACTGGAACAGCAGACCATCAGTATTGCCAAAGCGGGTATTATGGCTACTTTAAACTCACGTTGTTCTGTTCTGGCAGCGGCAAATCCAAAATTTGGACGTTTCGATCGTTATAAATCAATAGCAGAACAGATAAATCTACCATCAACCATATTATCACGTTTTGATTTGACATTTGTGGTTGAAGATAAGCCAGATGCTGANNCGAAAGAGATAGCGCACTTGCTAGCCACATCCTGAACATTCATCGGGATACTTCAATACCTTATGAAATAGATCCGGAGCTCCTCAGAAAGTACATTGCCTATGCTCGGCGAGAAATACGCCCACACCTGACCAATGAAGCCATGGACGTTCTTCGAGAGTTCTATGTTGGCATGCGTGGAGGAGCATCAGATGAAGACTCACCAGTACCCATAACAGCAAGACAACTGGAAGCCCTGGTCCGTCTGGCTGAAGCAAGTGCAAGAATCAGATTAGGCGATGAAGTTACTGCAGATGATGCGAAACGTGCCGTTAGTCTTCAAGAAAAATGTTTAAAACAGGTTGGTTATGATCCTGAGACTGGTAAAGTCGATATCGACAAGGTAGAAGGACGAACACCTAAATCTGATCGGGACAAAATTAGAGTGGTTCAGGAAATAATCAAAGAGCTCGAAGAAGAGTATGGAGGGCGAGCACCCACCAATATACTTATAACTGAAATGCGAGATAGATACAATATGAGTCAGGAAAAGGTTGAAGACCTGATCCGCCAGTTAAAACGAAAAGGAATCATTTACGAACCACAGCAAGGTTACCTAAGGGTTGCCTAAGCTTTAAACATCTTAAATTTTTCTATATTCAAGTAAATACATTTAACGAGTTTTATGCGAATTTTATTAAAGGAGGTATTAAATATGAGCGATTATGAAGAATTACTGGATAGGGCGATTGAACAGATCCCCCCACAGGCCCGTGAAACCAAAAGGTTCTCTGTGCCCAAGGCTTACTCTATAATCCAGGGAAACCGGACAATCATCCAGAATTTCGGAGAAATAACCGATGCAATGAACAGAGACCCACAACATGTCCTTAAATTTCTGTTAAGAGAGTTGGGGACTGCAGGTAACCTTGAAGGAAATCGAGCCATAATGCAGGGAAAATTCACCCATTACCTAATCAACGACCGGATGGAAGACTACGTGAAACGTTTTATCATGTGCCACGAGTGCAACCGCCCTGACACAAAAATCATAAGGGAAGACCGCATCTTCCTCCTAAAATGTGAGGCTTGCGGTGCTAAAGCTCCTTTAAAGACCCTCTAATTCCCTTTTTTTATTACCTTATTCTTTTTAGTTTAAAAAATAGCTTAAGATAAATCAGATACTATGTTCTGTATTGAATGCGGTAAAGAAAACGTTGAACTGTATAAAGGTCGCTGCAGTTCCTGTTTTGCATCTGGAAATAAATTAATCACCATTCCCCCAGATATAACAGTTGAGTCTTGTGCTCACTGTTCATCAATCCATGTTGGTGATAAATGGGTGGAAAACAAACAGCCTGAAGAAGAAATAATAGCAGAAAAAATAGTCCAGGAATCTGTACCTGATGAAAATGCAAAAGATGTAGTTCTGGAAATAGAACCAATCAATCAGAAGGGTTCTATACTGGAGATGCTGGTGAATGCCAGTGGCACAGTCTTGGAAGTGCCCATAAAAAGAGAATTCACCTTAAATGTTAAACTTAACAGGAATGTCTGTCCAGAATGCAGTAAACATGCCTCAGGCTACTATGAAGCAGTGCTGCAGTTGAGGGGAGATAATAGGCCCCTGGACCATGAGGAAATTAAGAGGGCAGATGAAATCATTGAAAATTTTCTGGAAAAGCTATTCCGTAAAAATCGTATGGCTTATCTCGCCCAGAGAGTAGAGATTAAGGAAGGGATTGACTACTATTTTGGTTCTTATAAAGCCGCTAGGAAGGTTTCAAACGCTTTGAAAGATCAAATGGGGGGTGTGATTGGAGAATCACCCAGACTCATGGGCAGAGACAAATCCGCTGGTAAAGACCTTTATAGAATATGGATATCCTTTCGACTTCCTTTTTTTCATAAGGGTGATTTTATCATCCATAAAAAACAGAAAGGCCAGGTTCATGATATAAACGGTAAAAGGATACTTATTCATGACCTGAAAACAATGGATAAAATATCACTATCCTGGCGTGAATACTCCAACCTGGAGATTGTAGCCCATGGAGAAGATATTAAAACTACCACTGTCACCTCAAAAACTCCGACTAAAATCCAGTTACTTCACCCTGAAACATATCAACCCATCGATCTGGATATGTTGCCAGAATTTTCAGATATAAATATAGGCGACCAGGTTAAAGTAGTCGAAATACGGGAAGAAATCTATATTATGCCCCCAATATGATCCTAGAATCAGATTAGTATTATAAAATAATAATGAAGATCTTATTAGAACTGGAATAGGTACATTAAGTTAGACCGATAATATTTAGATAGAATTATGGAGAGAATTCTAATTACAATTTCTAAATAAAAGTGCAGATGGTGACTACTATGGACATTGATTCAGCAGCAAATACATTAAAAAAAGGTGCCCTGGAGGTGGTAACTCCAGAAGAACTCAGTGAAAAACTCAGAAATCCCCAGAAAACAGCTTACATCGGCTATGAACCATCGGGTAAGGTGCATCTTGGTCATGCCATCACTGTGAAAAAGATGATCGACTTGGAGAAAGCAGGTTTCAGGGTAAAGATTCTCCTGGCGGATCTTCATGCTTACCTTAATGGTAAAGGTAGTTTAGATGAGATAAAAGAAATTTCTGATTACAATACCAAATGTTTCCGGGCTTTAGGACTTTCTGAGGATGCTGAATTCATTTTAGGAAGTAGTTTCCAGACTCGGGAAGATTACACTATGAAAGTTTACGAGCTGGCCCTTTCCACAACTTTAACCCGGGCCAGAAGGAGTATGGCTCAAATTACTAGGGATGCGGAGGATCATCAGGTGGCAGAGGTTATCTATCCCCTTATGCAAGTAGTGGACATGCTGTTTTTAAAGGTGGACCTGGCTGTGGGGGGTATGGAACAACGGAAAATTCATATGCTGGCCCGTGACAACTTGCCTAAATTAGGATTTCCCTCACCAGTATGTATTCACACCCCACTATTGCATGGTACTGATGGATCCGACAAAATGTCCTCCAGCAAGGAAAACTTCATAGCCATTGATGACGAACCAGACATCATCAGAAAGAAAATCAAAAAGAGTTACTGCCCTGCTGGTGAGATTGAAGGAAACCCCATACTAGAGATAGCTCATCACTTCATATTCAGTGAAATGGATAGGCTGGTTATTGAAAGGCCGGAGAAGTTCGGAGGAAATTTAGAATTAACCCAGGAAGAACTGTTGAAAATGTATGAAGATGGAGATCTGCATCCTCTGGATCTGAAAAATGGTGTTGCTGATTGTTTGGTGAATATTTTAGAGCCAGTTCGCAATTATCTTAAAGAAAACTCGGCTTAAGTTAAAAAAATTGAATAGAAAGGTGTTAATATGGATGAAGAAATGTTGTATGAGATGAGAATTCCCGCAGGGATTACTGAAGGGATTATGGTGGAGGTTATTACCAAATTTGGTCTTGAAATTAAAAATACCGATGATGGGCCCATGCTTCAGGGGAAAAAGGAAGATTTGGAAAAGGCCCAGGATCATATTGTAAAAGCCCTTAATCAACGCCTAAAAGAGTTAGAAAAACGTTGAACCATTTAGATAAATAAAAAAAACCTTTTTTTAAAATAATTAATCCCATATTCATCTTTATTTTCTATTATTACAGTTAATAAACATTTTTAAATACACATACCCAGTTTAGGCGCTACTATTCTTTTTATGTCATCATGCACCTTATTAAAACCATTATTAGCATTTACCACCATGAAATCATGCTGTTGGGCAAGTTTTAGATATTTCTTACGCACAGTATCCAGGAAATTTTTCTCTTCGAAGCTGTCTACTCCTTCACATCGTTTAATGGCAGTTTCTGTATCCAGATCCAACAGTATTACCAGGTCCGGTTTTAGAGCATATTGGTTTATTTGGGCTATCCATTCTTCCCCATTCTGGTAAGCCAGACTGGAGTAGAAAGAACGGTCACTAAGAATAATATGATTCATCTCTTCTTTTTTGTGGATATTATCCATTAGAAGGGTACGATCAGCTGCGAAAAGGAGTGCTAAAGTCCTTTGAAAGCTTTCATCCTGTGCACCAGGTTTTTGAAGCATTTTCCGAATTAGTAGGCCCACGGGAGAATCAGTTGGTTCCCTTATCCGGGTTACAGTTAGTCCACAATCATCTAACCAATTTCCCAGACTTTCAAGTTGTGTGGATTTTCCTGAACCATCAATTCCTTCCAGACAAATGTACATGTTCTTTCTTTCCTCAAAATAATTAATAAAACTTTGGCAAATCTAATAAAATCCATTATCATATTTATTTACTACGTTTATTTAGTATTTTCGCCATCACCAGTGCTCCAGATAAAAATCCAAATTCTCTTATATGTGGAGGAAGTACTTAAGATTCATGGATAATGGTGATATTTTAGGCCTGGTCTTGGTCTATGGATATGTAGTTTTATTGCTCGTGATTTCAGAAAAGGTGATTAACAAACATCCCAACTTCAGTAGGAAGTTTCTGCACATTATGGTGGGGAATGTTCTTTTTATTTTGCCTCTATTCCAATCTCGATGGGTTATGGCTCTCCTGACAGCTGCACCTTTCATTCTCCTAACTTTTCTAATAAGCCCTTATTCCCCCTTGAAGATAAAAGACAAAATATCCGGTTCGGGGCATGGTTTAGGCCTGGTTTACTATGCCATCTCCTGGACTGTTCTGGCACTGATCTTTTTTGACCAGCCATGGATTATAGCAGTGGGGATAGCTGCTATGTCTTATGGTGATGGTATGGCTTCATTGATCGGGATGAAATACGGTAAAATTAGATATAACATTTCAGGAGATAATAAAACACTGGAAGGTTCGTTAACCATGGTGATCGTGCTGATCATAACTTTGACTGTGGTTTTGGCCTATTATGCTGTGCCCATCAATCCACTGGTGATCGTTAGTGTGGCACTGGTAGCCACTATATTTGAAGGAATAACACCCAAAGGTTTGGACAACCTTACAGCATGTTTTTCTGCGGTTGCCACCTACATTATACTAACACTATGACCAAAAATTTCAACTAATACAACAATAACCAAAAATCAACTTTTTATACACTCTAACAGTTAAAAAAAATTCAATGAGGATTTTATGCGTTTTATCATAATCGACGGGCTGGACGGATCAGGGAAGAGCACTCAAGCCAAACTAATCCAGGAAAGGTATTTATCACAAGGTGAAAGCGTCATACTCCGTGAGCATCCCTCCACTGATAATGATTATGGTTTGAAGGCAAAAAAAGCACTCCTTGGCCGGGGAACCATTAACAGAATTAAAGCCTCAGTTTATTATGCTATGGATGTTATACGTTCTGTTCGCAAATATAATGGAAAAGCGGACAATATAATTATGGTACGTTACCTTATGGGAATTGCATATCTACCGCTTCCACTGGCAAAATTCCTCTACTGGTTTTTTACCTTGGTTCTACCTACTTCAGATTATATGTTCTTTTTAGACTTAAAACCAGAAGAATCACTTAAGCGTATGTCTCGGCGGAATGAAGAGGAAATGTTCGAGAACAAGGATTCCCTTATTAGGGTTAGAAAAAGAGCCATTGAACTAGCCCAGGGATGGCACGTTATCAATACTTTAGGCACCATTGAAGAAGTAAAACATAAAATAAATGTTATTCTTGATGAGATGGACAAAAAACAATAATTAAAATCAGAATGCAATTTAAAATATTTTCTAAGGGATAACTAAATATTATTTCTAATGAGAACTGGTTTTGTCTTCATTAAAAGGATCAACATGAACCACTACATCTTCAATCCCTGAAATGGAATTTTTCAGTTTATCTTCAACTAAATGGGCTATTTCATGGGCTTCCTCTGCAGAACAAGATGATTTGAGAGTGACGTGGAGGTCTACATAGATATGTGAAACAGATCCTCGTGAACGGATCTTGTGACTGCCCTTAACGTTAGGAACAGTACC
>MTKZ01015835.1_pt1 | contig 10358 bp, 8 predicted proteins | sample 1042781 | NCBI WGS metagenome assembly MTKZ01 (sample SAMN06212207, study PRJNA360539) | anaerobic digester metagenome | biome: Wastewater treatment plant; material: sludge; isolation source: anaerobic digester fed with sludge from wastewater treatment plant | place: Denmark: WWTP Viborg ...
GTACAGGCGCACCTCGATGGCGTGCCCGCCGGTGGGCGGGGGATGCTCGTCGAGGGTGCCCCCGTCGGCCACGTGAACTTGAAGTGCGACGAGGTCGGTTCCCGTGGTCGCCTCGGTGACCGGGTGCTCCACCTGGAGCCGGGTGTTCATCTCCAGGAAGTAGAACGCTCCCGACTCGTCAGCGAGGAACTCGACGGTGCCGGCGCCGACGTAACCGATCGCAGCGGTGGCGGCGCTCGACGCCTCGAAAAGCCGGTCGCGCATGCCATCGACGCGCTCCACCAGCGGTGACGGCGCTTCCTCCACGATCTTCTGGTGGCGCCGTTGGATCGAGCACTCCCGTTCGCCGACCGCCCAGATTGTGCCGTGTTGGTCGGCCATCACCTGCACCTCGATGTGGCGTCCGGTCTTGAGGTAGGGCTCGCAGAAGACCGTCGGGTCGCCGAACGCAGACGCGGCTTCGGCGGAGGCGAGCTCGAGCTCGTCGGCCAGCGACGCCAAGTCGGTCACGATCCTCATCCCGCGTCCGCCGCCCCCCGACGACGCCTTGATGAGCACGGGAAGGTGCGCTTCGGTGATCGCGTCGGGATCGATCCGGTCGAGCACGGGGACGCCCGCCTCCGCCATTAGCGCCTTCGACTCGATCTTGGATCCCATCGTGTCGATCGACTCGGGAGGTGGGCCGACCCATGTGAGGCCGGCATCGATCACCTGGCGGGCAAACGATGCGTTCTCGCTGAGGAAGCCGTAGCCCGGATGCACGGCGTCGGCGCCGCAGCGCCGGGCGGCCTCGATGATCAGCTCGGCCCGCAGGTAGGTGTCGGTTGCGCTGTCGCCGGGCAGCCGCACCGCAGCGTCCGCCTCGGCGACGAAGGGCTCGTTGGCATCGGCATCGGAGAACACCGCAACGGTGAAGATGCCCAGGTCTCGGCACGTGCGGAACACCCGACGGGCGATCTCGCCGCGGTTGGCGACCAGCACTGAGGTGATCATCGTTGGGCCCTCGAATCGGCGGAGTAGTGGGCGTGCGAAGTGAAGAGTTCTGAGGAGGCCACCGGATCACATCCTGAACGTGCCGAAGCCGTCGGCCCCTTGAACGGGCGCGGAGTGGATGGCCGAGAGCGCCAACCCCAGCACGGTGCGGGTGTCCCGCGGGTCGATGATCCCGTCGTCGAGCAGCCGGCCGGACAGAAACTTGGCCGTCGATTCGGCCTCGATCTGTGCCTCGATCATCTCCTTCATGGCGGCGTCGGCGTCCTCGTCGTAGGGGTTGCCTCGGGACTCAGCCGACTGCCGGGCGACGATCGAGATCACCCCGGCGAGCTGTTGGGGGCCCATCACCGCCGACTTTGCATTCGGCCAGCTGAACAGGAAGCGGGGCTCGAAGGCCCGCCCGCACATGCCGTAATTGCCGGCTCCGTAGGACGACGCCATCACCAGGGTGATGTGGGGCACCTTCGAGTTGGCGACGGCGTTCACCATCATCGCCCCGTGCTTGATGATGCCGCCCCGCTCGTACTCCTCGCCGACCATGTACCCGGTGGTGTTCTGAAGGAAGATCAGCGGCGTGTCGATCTGGTTGGCCAGCTGGATGAACTGGGCGGCCTTCTGTGACTCCTCGCTGAAGAGCACCCCTCGTGCGTTGGCCAGAATGCCGATGGGATAGCCATGGAGCTGCGCCCACCCGGTGACCAGCGACGAACCGTAGAGGGGCTTGAACTCGTCGAAGTCCGACCCGTCGACGACGCGGGCGATCACCTCTCGGGGGTCGAACGGCATCTTGGGGTCGGTCGGCACCAGGCCGAGCAGCTCCTCCTCGGCGTAGCGCGGCGGAAGGACCGCCTCGCTCGGGGTCGGCCCTCGCTTGTCCCAGTTCAGCCGAGCGACGATGCGTCGGCCGAGCCGAATGGCGTCGTGTTCGTCGACGGCGAAGTAGTCGGCGAGGCCCGAGGTGCGTGCGTGCATGTCGGCGCCCCCGAGCGACTCGTCGTCGGAGTCCTCGCCCGTCGCCATCTTCACCAGCGGCGGACCGGCCAGGAACACCTTGGAGCGCTCCTTGATCATCACGACGTAGTCCGACATGCCCGGGACGTACGCCCCGCCGGCCGTCGAGTTGCCGAACACGAGGGAGACGACGGGGATGCCCGCCGCCGAGAGCCGGGTGAGGTCGCGGAACATGGCCCCACCGGGGATGAAGATCTCCTTCTGGGTCGGAAGGTCCGCGCCGCCGGATTCGGTCAGGTTGATCATCGGCAACCGGTTGGTCAGCGCGATCTCGTTGGCCCGCAGCACCTTCTTGAGGGTCCACGGGTTGCTCGCCCCGCCCCGCACGGTGGGATCGCTGGCGCTGATCATGCATTCGACGCCCGAGACGACACCGATGCCCGTCACCACGCTGGCCCCGACGGCGAAGTCGCTGCCCCATGCGGCGAGCCCCGACAGTTCCATGAACGGCGAGTCCTCGTCCAACAACAGCTCGATGCGTTCGCGAACCGGCAACTTGCCGCGGTCTCGATGCCGCTTGACGTATTTGGCGCCGCCCCCGCCGACCGCGGTGGCGTGCTCGGCGTCGAGGTCGTCAACCTGATCGAGCAGGGATTGCCGGTTGGCAGCGAAGTCCTCGCTGGTGGTGTCGAGGGAGGACGTCAGCCTGGTCATGAGGTGTACCCCAGCAGCTTGCCGGCCAAGCCGGTCATGATTTCGTTGGTGCCACCGCCGATGCCAAGGATTCGCATGTCGCGGTAGTGGCGCTCCACTTCGGATTCGGTCATGTATCCCATTCCCCCATGAAGTTGCACCGCCTGATCGACCACCCACTCGCCCGCCTCGACGGCGGTGTTCTTGGCGAAGCACACCTCGGCGATCAGGTCGGCTTCCCCCCGGGCATGCCGGGCGGCCACGTCACGGGTATACACCCTGGCGACATCGATGCGGCGGGCCATGTTGGTCAGGGTGTGCTGCACGGTCTGACGCGAGATCAATGGTCGGCCGAACGTCTCCCGGGCTCGGCACCACTCGACGGTGAGGTCGAGTGCCCGCTGTGCCGCCGCATAGGCCTGCACTGCCAAGGAGATCCGTTCGTCGACGAAGTTGTCGGCGATCTGGCCGAACCCGCCGCCCTCGGCGCCGACAAGGTTGGCGACCGGTACCCGACAGTCCACATACGACAGCTCAGCGGTGTCCGAGCACCGCCACCCCATCTTGTCGAGCCGGCGGGTCACCTCGAACCCCTCGGTGTCGGAATCGACCACCAGCAGCGAGATCCCGTGGGCCCCGTCGCCCCCGGTGCGAACCGCCGTGGTGATGTAGTCCGCCCGCACCCCGGACGTGATGAACGTCTTGGCCCCGTTGACGACGAAGTGATCGCCATCTCGAACAGCGGAGGTCCGGATAGAGGCAACGTCGGAGCCGGTGCCGGGCTCGGTGATCGCCAGCGATCCGATGGCCTTGCCGGCCAGCGTCGGACGGACCCAACGGTCCACCTGGTACGGGTCCCCGGCCTTGGCGATGTGTGGCGCCGAAATGCCGGCGGTGAACAGCGAGGCGATCAGGCCTCCGGACACACCCGCGTAGTGCATCTCCTCGATCAACGTCACGCCATCGACGGCGTCCCCACCGCCGCCCCCAACCGCCTCGGGGAACGACAGTCCAATCAGCCCGAGGTCACCGGCCGTGACGTGAAGTGAGCGGGGAAGCTCGCCGTCCCGTTCCCAGTCGCCGAGGTGATCGAGGATCTCACGTTCGACGAAGCGACGGACCATCCTTCGCAGGTCGAGACGCTCGGAGGTCTCAAACGGGTTGGCGGGCTGGGCGTCGGTGGGGAGCGGGTTGGGTGTGGTCACAGCAGTACCTCGGGGATCGAAACGTGACGTGAACGAAGCCACTCGCCGAGCGCCTTGGCCTGAGGGTCGAACCTTGCGTTCGAGGACACGCCCTCGCCGAGAATGTCCTCGACCACAAAGTTCAGTGCCCGCAGGTTGGCGAAGACGTGGCGGGTGACGTTCAGGCCGGCGGTCTCGGGGAGCAGTTCCTTCAGCCGGTTGACCGTCAGCGTCGAGACGAGCCAGGCCCACTCGGTATCGGTGCGGACCCAGACGCCGATGTTGGCCGAGCCTCCCTTGTCGCCGCTGCGGGCGAGGGCGATGGTGCCAAGGGGAAGGTTTTGCGATGGCGCGTCGGCCCGCAGCTTGGCGTCGGGTTCCGGTGCGACGAAGGCGTCCTCGACGGGCTCAAGGTCGGCCACGGTCGTTGGCGCCGCAATTGCGTGGCGTGTGCCGTCTGCGGTGACCACCACGTGGTCGACGTCGTTCGCATCGAGGTACGCCGCAGTGAAGACGCCATAGGGCGACCCGTTCGATGGGGGCGCCGTCACGTTGAATCCGGGGTAGCTGGCGAGCGCCAACTCGATGGCCGCACCGGAGAAGGCTCGCCCGACAACATCTGGGTCGTCGCTGCGAACCACACACTGCAACAGCGCGCTGGCCTCCTGCTCGGTCGCCGCGTCCGGGTGATCGGTGCGGGCCAGCGTCCATGTCATGTCAGCGTCGACCGCATCGGTCATCTGGGCTCTCACGAGCGCCGCCTTGGCCTCGATGTCGAGGCCGGTCAGCACGAAGACCACCTCGTTGCGGTAGCCGCCCAGGGTGTTGAGCCCCACCTTCAGCGTGGGCGGTGGTGCCTCGCCGACCGTGCCGGTGATCCGAACCCGGTCGGGCCCGTCGTCGTGGAGTTCGATCGTGTCGAACCGAGTTGTCACATCAGGTCCCGCGTAGCGGGCGCCGCCGATCTCGTACAGCAGCTGAGCGGTGACCGTGTCACGGGTAACCGCACCACCGGTGCCGTCGTGCTTGGTGATCACGCTGGACCCGTCCTCGAACACCTCCGCGATCGGGAACCCCAGATGCAACAGATCGCCGATCTCGGTGAACCGCGCGAAGTTGCCCCCGGTCGCCTGGGTACCGCACTCGATGACGTGCCCGGCCGCCACCGCGCCGGCCAACCGATCGAGATCGTCGATCGACCAACCGAAGTGGGCCACCGCCGGGCCCACCACCAGCGACGCGTCGGTGACGCGGCCGGTCACCACAACATCGGCCCCGTTGCTGAGCGCCGCTGCGATCCCGAATGCCCCCAGGTAGGCGTTGGCGGCAAGCGGAGCGCCGTACCCAAGCTCGTCCGCACGGGGCAACAGATCGTCGCCCTCCACGTGAGCGATGCGGGCCGACACGCCGATGCCACCGGAGAGCTCGCGCAGCCGTTCGGCCAGTCCTGCCGGGTTGAGCCCGCCGGCGTTGACGACGATCTTCACGCCGGCGTCCATCGCCAGGCCCAGGCAATCCTCCATCTGCCGCACGAACGTGCTTGCGTACCCGCGGCTGGGATCCCTGAGACGGCCCATCGCAAGGATCAACATGGTGAGCTCGGCCAGGTAGTCGCCGGTCAGCACGTCGATGTCCCCGCCGGTCACCATCTCATGGACCGCGTCGAACCGGTCGCCGTAGAAGCCCGATGCGTTGGCGATCCTCAGTGGCCCCGTGCTCATCAGTCGTTCCCCTCGCGCCCCCACCCGGTCAGCCGTCGTGGCCACCAGCAGCCTCGCGCGGAATCCAAAAACAAACAAGCAGCATTGCTTTATTTGCTGGAGGCGGGCGGTGAGGTTCTCGGTCGACGGTCGTGCAGCCTTCGAGCCTCGGTTTCGAGAACGGGATGGGCGCTACGTCGCGACCGAGCCGAGGTCGGCGAAGCCGCTGGGGTCGTGGCGCCCGATGGAGCCGTGCTCCAACATGCCCCACCCCACGGCGCCGTCGCAGGTGGCGCGTGCGACGTGGTCGGTCACCCCGAACGGGATCCGGTCCGCCACCGAGGAGTCGGCGAGGTCGTAGGTGAGACGCTCGGAGAAGCCCGGGCCGTTCCACTGGCCGTGGACCCAGTCGGCATCGCCGCCGTAGCCGCCACCGACGTGGATGTGTGCGCCGAGCAGCGTGTCGACTTCGAGGGTGAGCGGGCCGTCTGCGGTCGTCAGCTCGATCACGGCGTGTTCGGGGTGCCTCGTGCCGGGCGTGTAGGTGATGTCGACCCGCGGCCAGCCCAACTGCTCGACGCGGCCGTCGGCCCAGATTCTGGTGGCATCGTTGAGGATGCGGAAGCCGTCGGGCTGCTCCTGCACGATCACGACGATCGCAAAGTCGTCGAACCGCAACGGTACATAGAGCCAATGGAGGCTTGGGTCCTGGTCGGCCGGCTTGCCGGCGGGTTCGGCCTCGCCAACCGGGCGGATGCCCCACGACCGGTCGCGGGTGCCGACCCAGGTGGCGGGGTCGACTGCGTAGTCGTCGCCGTCGATGGCGAGCGTTCCTTGCCACGTCCCCACCTGGGCGAACCGGCAGGCATCGAGGATCGCCTTGCGGCCAATGCGCATGACGTGGGCCGGCTCGTCGACCGGTATGAACGAGCCCTCCCAGGTGAGGTCGAACGACAGGCCCAGCGACGGGTCGTCGCAGATCAGCCTCAGGCGTCGCAGCGGTTCGATGACCTCGATCCGGTAGGCGCCGACGCGTTGGTCGAGGCGGTCGTCGCCGAGGACATCGGAGAAGTGGACGGCGCTCTGCTGGTCGCCGCGTCGCAGCAGAGCGAACGCGTCGGTGACCCCAAGGTTGGGGTACACGCCGAACCCGGTGATCAGAAACAGCTCGTCGGTGCGATTGTGGGCGTTGAAGTAGCTGCGGTCATAGGCGTTGCGGTCGGTGCTGGCGACGTGCGCCAGCGACAGCGGCACCTGATGCAGCGGGTATTCGTCAAGTGGGACGGGCATTGCGAGCTCCTCTGGGTGCTGTCTGGTCGAAGGGGGTGCGCGTCTCGGTGACGAGGGCGGCGAGGGCATCGTCGGTAATGCCTCCCGGGGTGCTGAGAGCCACGCGGTCAACGTCGCCACCGAAGCGGGCCGTCAGCCGAGAAGCCACCTGCGCGGGATCGCCGCGGAGCACGACGGCGTCGAGCAGGTCGTCGTCGACCAGGGCGGCCATCTCGTCCCATCGTCCCTCGCGGGACAACGCCCGCAACTCGGGGTGGAGGTGGTCGCGGCCTTCGGTCTCAAGCACCGGGAGATAGGCGGGGGTCGAGCCGTAGAAGGCGACCATCCAGCGTGCAGCGGTGTCGGCAGCGACCTGCGTGGCGGGGTCGGTGCTGCACGCCACGATGGCCTGCCCCACCACGGTGAGGTCGGAGCGGGGGCGGCCGGCTGACTCCAGCCCGGCGAGGATTCGGGGCAGGGTGACCTCGGCCAGGTGGCGGTCGGACGTGAACGGGTGGATCAGCATGCCGTCGGCAACGGCCGTGGCGAGCCGGGTCATCGCCGGCCCGAGCGCGCCGAGCCAGATCGGCGGCGGGCCCGACGGCAGCGACCCGGGCTCGAAGGCCGGCGTCATGAGGGTGTGGCGGGTGTGCTCGCCGATGTACTCCAGCGGTTCGCCGTCCTGCCAGGTTCGGCCGATGGCTCGGATGGCCTCGACCCACTCGCGCATTCGGCCCACCGGGCTGGACCACGTCGACCCGTAGCGCCGCTCGACGTGAGCTTTGATCTGGGTGCCGAGGCCGAGCGAGAAGCGGCCATCGCTGAGCTCTGCCAGGTCCCACGCCGTGTGAGCGAGGTGCATGGGCGAGCGAGGAAAAGCGATGGCCACGTTGGTGTAGAGGTGGCAGCCGGTGTCTGCAGCGAGGATCAAGGGCAGGAAGACGTCGTGGGGCCCCTCGAAGGTGAAGATGCCGTCGACACCGGCGGCGGCGAGGGCTTCGGCCCGGCTCGCCACCTCGTTGGGTTTGGCCATGAGCAGGGCATCGATCAGCACCGCCAGATCGTAGATGGCCCTGTTCCGTCTACCGACCCAACGGCCGCCCTCGCTCCCGGCCATGCCGAGTCGTGAAGCGGCCTGCCAGCGGTCAGGTTGACCGGTCAGGTGGTTGGGGGACGAGTTCTGCCAGGAGGGCCCGGACACGCTGGTCGATCTGGTCGCGGATGGGACGAACCGCGTCGACGCCCTGTCCGGCCGGATCATCGAGTTGCCAGTCGAGGTAGCGGGTGCCCGGGTAGAACGGACACTCGTCGCCGCACCCCATGGTGATCACGACGTCCGACGCATCGACCGCAGCGTCCTCGAGTCGCTTGGGTCGAGCGCCTGCTGCGAGCAGGTCGATCCCCAGCTCGGCCATGACCTCGATTACTGCGGGGTTGATCGATGCGGCCGGAGCGGTGCCGGCGGATCGGACGGTCACGGTGTCTCCGGCATGATGAGCGAGCAGAGCGGCTGCCATCTGCGAGCGGCCGGCGTTGTGCACGCAGACGAAGAGGACTTCGGGTGGGTGATCGGTCATGGAGGACTCCGGTAGGGGTAGAAAGGTGGGGTCAGCCCGAGGGCACCATCCAAGCCGTCTCCGCCCAAGGAGTAGAGGGCTTCCTCAATCGGCGTTGTGGATGGCTTTTGATGTGGAAGTATGCGCCGATGAACCGCACGGTTGCCATGGTGATTTGTCTCAGCCTGGTCGCGACGGGCGCATGCTCGGGCGATGGGGACGCTGAGGACTCCCCGGCCAATCGGCAGGGATCGTTCTCCTTGCTGAGCTACAACGTGGCCGGGCTGCCCGAGGGCCTCTCGCAGAGCAACCCTGAGGCCAACGCCCCGATCATTTCCAAGATGCTTGGCGACTACGACGTCGTGGTCACCCAAGAGGACTTCGGCTTCTACACCGATGCGCTGCGCGCCGACGCGCCTCAGGAGAACATGTCGACGCCCCACCCCGGGCCCGGAGCGCTCAACCCGATCGAGCGGGGCAGCGCCATCACCGGCGATGGGCTGAACGTGATGTCCAACTTCCGACTCATCCCGCCGGATCTTGATCGGGTGCCTTGGACAAACTGCGGTGAAGCTGCGGCCGACTGCCTGGCGTTGAAGGGTTTTGCCAAGACAACGTTGGAGCTCGAATCCGATCCAGAAAAGGCCGTCGGTGGCGAGGGCGCCGAGGGCGAGGCCGGGGGCGGGGGTGATCAAAGCGGCGGCGAGTCCATCGCGGTCGACCTGTATACGTTGCACCTCGAGGCCGGCGGCGAGGACGATGCCTTACGCGCCGAGGATCTCGACCTGCTGGCGAGCTATCTGGAGGAACATTCGACGGACCGGCCGGTGATCATCGGAGGTGACTGGAACCTGCACACCGATGAAGAGCCCGATGCCACGCAGTACGCGGAGTTTCTCGCCGAGACCGGATTGCGAGACGTCTGCTCCACCGTCGAGTGTGGCGACGACGTCGACGTCATCGACAAGGTGGCGTATCGCTCATCGAACCGGATCACGTTGACGCCTACCTCCCACAGCTTCGAGCGTGATCGCTTTGTTGATCCCGACGGCGAACCGCTGAGCGACCACGACCCACTGAGCGTCGACTTCGACTGGGAGATGCAGCTGGGCGGCTGAGCGCTCCAGGTGGCACGGTGTGCCTCGTCTGGGTGCGATCGGACACCAGCTGGGGACCATCCTCGAAGAGGTTGTCGACCCGCCGGCCGCACCGCAATCGGTTCAGGAGGCGGTGACCGGCTCCGCACGGATCACGATGTTGTCGAGGTACTTGCTCTCGCCCGTGTTGAAGGCTCCTCCGCAGGTGATCAGCGTGAGGACGTGGTCGCCGTTTGTTCGGAACAGCTCCGGTATCTGCAGATCATCCTTATCCACCTGGAACCGTTTGGTTGCGATGTAGCGGATGCGCTGATCATCGGCGTCGGTCACGACGATCTCGCTGCCCGTTTCGAGCTTTCGGAGGTCGAAGAACACGCCCCGAACATCGTTGAAGTCGACGTGGCCGGCGATCACCGCCGATCCGAAGAGTTCTCCCGGCTTGGCTCCAGGCCGATACCAGCCCGCCCGGGTGGCGCCGGGCAACTCCATCGATCCATTGGGCTTTCGGCCCACAGCGACCACTTGAGCGTCCACTCCGAGAGCCGGAATCTCGAGTCGCACGGGGTCCGCCCCATCGACGCGAAGTGCGGAGTGAGCGTCAGGTTCGGCAGTGACCTTGGGGACCGGAACGGTCGCTGCGACCTTCGGTTGGGGCGACTCGGCACCCACCAGATCCGACCGCGGGGTTTCCGCCGAGCTGGCGAACGACCACCCGATGACGACGATCAGAAGCGACAGGGATGTCCCCAGCAGCAGGCGGGCCGGCAGATGCGTCATCGGCGCCCTTTCTGGGTGGCTCTCAGTCGGGTGTTGGTTGAGCGTACGGCACGCGAAAAACCGGTAGGGGAAGGACAGCCCACCCCTACCGGTTCTTGGCGAATTTCAGGTCTTCTAGCGGTTGCGGCCTGAGCGGAC
>MTKZ01016124.1_pt1 | contig 10355 bp, 12 predicted proteins | sample 1042781 | NCBI WGS metagenome assembly MTKZ01 (sample SAMN06212207, study PRJNA360539) | anaerobic digester metagenome | biome: Wastewater treatment plant; material: sludge; isolation source: anaerobic digester fed with sludge from wastewater treatment plant | place: Denmark: WWTP Viborg ...
CCCCATCAGATCACGGCCGTCTACGAGTCGATGCTGCCCCGGCAGCCGCTCCGCTTCGTGCTGGCGGACGACCCTCACGTAAGGATCTTACTCTCGGCTCATCGTTGCCTCACCAAGGGATCTTACTTTCGCCATGCTGCAACTCGTCGATTCGTTAAGGAGGGCGGGGGGAACCTGGGTTCCCCCCAGAGCTGCCGGCGGGCAGGCCAACCGCCACAGTTCGGCTTGACGTTGGTGGATTTGGCGTTGCAGCGCGGCTGGATTGAGCGTGTCGTAGAGGTGACGCAGACTCTCTTTGACTGCAGGATCGATTTCGGGCGCCTCCAGGATGCGCTGGTAAGGTGTCTTGGCGACATCATAGCGCTTGGTGAGCTTAGCGCCCAAACGCTGCTTGGCGACCAGCACCATCACGGGCTGGAAGTAGTTGAGGTACAGACGCAGCGCATGATAGAGCGCCTGCAGTGCCTGACAAGCCTGCTGGCCCTCGTAACGGTCGTAACCCACCACCTGGCGCACGGCAGTCCAATTCTTCTGCTCGACGTAGGCTTGGTCATTCTTCTTGTACGGTCGGCAACGGGTAAAAGTGATGTGTTCCTGTTCGCACAGCCGTTTGAGCTCGCCGTTGATGAATTCGGCGCCGTTATCCGAGTCCAAGCCCAGCAGGGGATAGGGTAGCCGAGCTTGACAATCGCAAATAGCGGCGGTCACCGTGGCCTGACTGCGGTTGCGTAAGGCGGCCAACTCCACCCACCGGGTCTTGACGTCGATCATGTCCAAACTGTTGAGATACTCGCCCGCCGTGGTCATGCCGCAATGGGCCACCAGATCGACCTCCATGAAACCAGGCTGCGCATCGTCCCACTGGGCGAAGGTGCGCACGGGAATCGCGGCCTTGAGCAACGTTCCAGGCTTCGTCGTGCTCAACCCGTGCGGCTTCGTCTCGGCCCGGGCCCTGGTCAGCAGGCGATCCGCCGTCGCAGCACTGAGGGTAAGCAGCAAAGCGCGCGTCTCGCTGTCCAGCTCGAGTTCACCATGACGCTCCAGTGCCTCGACGTACTGCGGCAGCACCGCGACCAGGCGCTTGCCACAGATACCGTTGGCCCAGCGCCACACCTCTTCCAGCGCCGCCCGCACTCGACCGTCGTACTTGCAGCGCCGCGGCCGACGCTTGATCAACCCGTGCTGCGGCGGATGGTTCAGCAAATGAATCGCATACTTGCGGTGGTAGCCCGTGGCTGCGACGAACTCATCCAGGATGTGCTGCTTGCTCGTCCGATTGCCCAAGGTGTAGCGCGCTCGCACCGCCTTGAGCAGCTCGCGCTTGCTGGTCTGACTCATCATGCCTCACATTCTCCCCGGCCGCTCGCCTTTGCTGCGACGTCGCGCCGGTAAGATTATGATCTGAGGCAACGATCTCTGGAAAGTAAGATTCTAGCTGAGTCAATTCGCATGTTTGACACGTCCCCGCAGGGATGGTATAGTTGGGGTGAATTGTTTGGTTTTTTTCACCTGACATGGGGAGCTGGACGTGGAGTTGACCGGCCGCCAGGATGCATTTCTGCGAGCGTTTTTGGAACTCTATGAGAGGGACCACGAGCCGCTGCACTACTCGCGGGTTGCCGAGCGCCTCGGCGTCGGCAAGATAACCGCATATGATATGCTGCGCTTGCTGGAGGAGAAGGGATTGCTCAGCTCCCAGTACGTCCTGCCGGAAGACCGGCGAGGAGCGGGACGTTCCAGCCTGGTCTTCCAGCCTACCCCAAAGGCAAAAGCGATCGTCAAGGAATTGGTCGGGGAAAACTGGGAGGAGCGGGAGTGGGAGGACACCTGTCAGCAGATGCTCAGTGCTGTGCGGGAGGGCAAGGCGCGTGGGTATGAGGGTCTGATCACCGACATCCTGGCGCGCGCCGAGCAGCAGTCCACGCCCCTGCTGTTTGCCGCCGAGATGGCAACGGCTGTAATCCTCCTCCTGCGATGGGTTGGCGGCGACGTCCCCCAGGCAGCACTCAGGCAGCGGATGCAGGCCATGGGATTTCCGGGCGAAATGGGCCTGGAGGCGCTGGCTGGCCTGGCCGTAGGCCTATCGGTGGCGGAAAACCTCAACCGAAAGCTAACCAACCAGCTGGCACCCCATGTGCAACACTTTCAGCAGTGCCTGGCGACGCTGGATCAGCACGGCCGGCGGAGGATAGCCGCGCTCACTCAGAAGGTCTGGAGGATCGTCAGCGACTGAGGACGGACACGCCCTCTTTTTTTCTCGGAAAGTTTAGGCTTGTTCGGCTTTTGGGGTTATTCCACACGGAGGCGAGCAATGAGCGAACAAGAAGTCCGGGCGGGTCGCGACAAAGAGCGGCCGGAAGATCTCTTTGACCTGCTGCGGTCGATGTTGCGCATGCCGTGCCTGTCGGCATTCCTCCCGAAAGAGACGCGGCAGCACCTGCACGCGGCCCGTCGCGAACAGCTGCTGGCCGTGCGCAGCCTGCTCGACAAGACCATCGAGCGCCTCGAAGAAAAGGAAAAGCCGCCGCGCAGGGCCGAGCGCGTCAAGATCGAGTAAGCCGAACTGTGCGCGCAAGGAGAAAAATCCTGGAGACGTTGGATCAGGTCACCCACGCCGCGGTCGCCAGGGAGTGCATTCGGTCGGCAGACGCCATCATCGCGTCGGATGTGCGGCTGCCCAGGAGCGCAACTTGGCGGCTTGAGGAGGCTGGTTGTGGAATCTGACCGCACTGATGTGTGCGCGCGTCCCCCTGTTCACGTCGGCATCATCATGGACGGCAACGGACGTTGGGCTACCGCCCGAGGGCTGCCGCGCCAGGCCGGTCACCAGGCAGGGGTGGAAACAGTTCGGCGCGTTGTCACGGCCTGCGGTGAACAGGGCGTCCGGTTCGTGACCCTGTACACCTTTTCCACCGAGAACTGGCGGCGCCCGCGAGCTGAAGTGGCCTTCCTGATGCAATTGATGAAGGCCTATTGTGCGCGTGAGCTGCCTGAGCTGCAACGCAACGGCGTGCACCTGCAACTGATGGGACGGCGGGAAGGCTTGCCAGGGGCGGTCCTGAATATGCTGGATCAGGCTGTCCGGCAGACGCGAGACAATACGCGCCTGGTGCTGAACCTGGCGCTCAACTACGGAGGCCGGGCTGAGATCGTCGACGCCGCGCGCGCCGTGGTCGCGGCTTATCAGCGCGGCGAACTGGATGCCGCCGGACTCGACGAGGCCACTCTGGCCCGTTACCTGTACTGTCCCGACACTCCCGCTGCCGACCTGATCATCCGTACTGCTGGCGAACAACGGCTGAGCAATTTCCTGCTCTGGCGTTCGGTCGGTGCGGTGTTCTGGAGCACGCCGGTCTTGTGGCCCGACTTTCAACGCGAGCATCTCGTGCAAGCCATAGACTTCTATCGGGCGCAGGTTGTGCGACGTGGAGACTGAGGTTAAGGACCGACCGCGAGTCGGCCTGGTCCTGAGCGGCGGAGGCGCGCGCGGGCTGGCCCACATCGGGGTGTTGAAAGCGCTTGCGCGCAACGAAGTGCCCATTGACCTGGTGGCCGGCACGAGCATGGGTGGATTGATCGCCGCGGTCCTGGCGGCCGGCTGGGAGCCAGGTGAGATGGAGGCCGAAGCCGTCCGCATGCGCCAATTGCGCAGACGCGTGAACCTCGTAGACCGGGCCGTGCCTCGCACGGGACTCGTTCAAGGGCGTCGTGTTCATGACTACCTGGTAGAACAACTTGGGGATATCACCTTTGCAGAACTCCGGCTGCCACTCGCCTTGCTGGCAGTGGACCTCGTAGACGGCCGGGAGGTGCTCCTGAATGACGGCTCTGTAGTGGATGCTGTCAGAGCGACTATCTCCATCCCGGGAGTTTTCGCACCCGTCCGCCGTGACGGCCAACTGTTGGTGGATGGCGGCGTGCTGAACAATCTCCCGGTGGACATAGCATGTCAGATGGGTGCAGACGTCGTAATCGCCGTGGACGTTAGCCGGCGCAGCAACCATGTCCTTCAGTCGCCGGCGGCCGGGTCGAGCCGCCTGCCGATTCGGGATTGGGCGAGCGGGGTGGCCAGCCTGCAGCGGTCCCTGGAACTGATGATGGCACATATCACCCGCTTTCGCCTCGAAAACGCCAGGCCCGACGTACTGATCGAGCCCGCGCTGCCAGACAATCTAACCGTCCTGGGTGGATTTGGCCGCGTGGATGAAGCTATCGCGGCGGGTGAGGCTGCCGCCGAGGGCCAGAGTGCGCAGATCAAAGCGCTATGCGCGCCAGCGGGACCAGGCACTAGCAAGCCTACTCAGGGAAAGACCGCAATCGAAACATGAGAATCGTTTTGTATACCGGTAAGGGGGGCGTGGGGAAAACCAGCGTGGCGGCCGCAACGGCCCTGCGTTGCGCCGAGCTGGGCTACCGCACCGTGGTGCTCAGCACTGATGCCGCCCACAGTCTGTCCGACTCATTCGAGGTCGAGCTGGCTCCCGAGCCCGTCGCGGTGGCGCCCAACCTGTGGGGCCAGGAAGTGGATATCTACTACTCCCTCGGCAAGTACTGGGCCACCCTGCAGCAGTACCTGGCGGCCGTGTTCTCCTGGCGCGGCGTGGAGAGCATGTTGGCCGAAGAGATTGCCGTCATTCCGGGCATGGAGGAGGGCGCGAGTCTGCTCTGGGTCAACCAGCACTATCTGGATGCGAAGTACGATGTGATCATTGTGGACTGCGCCCCCACCGCCGAGACGTTACGTCTGTTGAGCCTGCCAGACGTTGGCCGTTGGTGGTTCGACCGCCTGTTTCCCATCGGTCGGCGGGCGACCCTGGCCCTGGCCCCCATCGCGCGACCCTTGCTGGACAACATGCCCTTGCCCGACCGGGCGACTTTCAAGGCCACAGAGGATCTCTTTGCTGAGTTGGACAAGATTCACCAACTCCTCAGCGACTCCCGGATTTCTTCTATGCGCCTGGTGGTCAATCCGGAGAAGATGGTGATCAAGGAGGCCCAACGCACTTACACCTCCCTCAACCTGTACAGTTATGTGACGGACGTTGTGGTGTGCAACCGCGTGATGCCCGACACGGCCCAAGGCAGCTACTTCGAGGCGTGGCTCACGTCACAACGAAAGTACCTGCAGATGGTCGAAGAGGCTTTTGCGCCGCTGCCGATCATGACGGCGCCTTACTTTGAGCAGGAGGTGGCCGGGATCCCTATGCTGAAGCGCCTGGCCGCGGCCCTGTTCGGCGAACGCGATCCTGCGCAGATATTCTTCGAGGGACAGGCCTACCGCATCGAAAAAAGCGCCGACGGTTACGTGCTGGCGGTCCCGCTGCCCTTTGTCGACAAGGAGGACGTCTTGTTGCTGCGCAAGGAGAGCGAGCTGACCCTGCAGGTCGGCGCGCGGCGCCGCACCTTTGCTCTCCCCAGAGTCCTGGCGGGCCGGGAGACCCGCGGCGCCGGCTTTGTAGAACACGAGCTGCGCATCCGTTTCGGCTAAACGTGCACGCCCGCCGCCCCGCCAGGCCTGCGCGGAGTTCTTTGCAGAGGAAGGCAATGGCTAGAGATAAGAACGGCATACCCAGCCAGAAGCTCAACGCCCAGATCGTCGCGCGGTGGGTTTCCAGCGCCACCCACCCTGTCCTGCTGGCCATTCCCCTGGTCTTGCTCGTTTCCTCCCGGGCTGCCAACTCGTGGCGCGAGGGATTGCAGTGGGGCAGCCTCTATCTGCTTCTGGCGATTCTGGGACCGGCAGCTCTGCTGATGCAGCTTGCCCGCAGCGGATGGCTGATCAATCCGGCGCATGCACGCCGGGCCGAACGCATCAAGCCGTTAGCCATCTCGCTGGCCTGCCTGGTGATCACGGTCGCACTGCTGCAAGTCTTCGAGGCCCCGCCCTTGCTGCAACGTCTGGCCCTGATTCAGTTGGCGCAGGCGGCCCTGATGACGGCGATCACGCCGGCCTGGCAGATCAGCTTCCATGGCGCCACCAGCGGCGCTCTGGCAACCACGGCTCTGCTGTTCTACGGTGCAGGCGCCTGGCCCTTGGCGGGCCTCCTGCCGCTGGTCGGCTGGGCACAGGTCGTCCGCGGCCGGCACACCGCGGAGCAGGTCGCGGCAGGCATCTGTCTCGGAGTTGTGCTCTACACTGTGGGGTTGACCCTTTGAGCGAGGAGGCGGATTGGAAAGATTACCTGAACACGGGTCGTGCTTTGTGTGCGGGACAGAGAATCCCCACAGCATGGGCATCCGTTGGTCGGCCGACGGAGGTGACAGGGTAGTAGCGGAAGTCATCCTCACGGTGGCTCAGCAGGGTCCGCCTGGGTATGCCCACGGCGGGGCGTCGGCAGCGCTTCTCGACGAGGCCATGGGCATGGCCGTGTGGCTGGCCGGTCATCGCGTCGTGTCAGTCCATTTGGAAGCTGACTACCGGAAGCCTGTCCCGCTGGGCCAGCCGGTTCGGGTAGTCGGCCGGATGGTCGGCAAGTCCGGCCGACGCGTGCGGGCAGAGGGGCAGATCCTCCTTCCGGGTGGGGCCGTGGCCGTCGCCGGCCTGGGCGTCTATGTCGAGGCGCCGCTGTTGCTGGACCCCATTCTCCGCCATCCGTAAGGCGACCATCCGGCAGCGTTGGCGAGCTCTGCGGCCGGCAGAGGCCAACGCTAGAACGGCGTCTCGAAGGATCTATGAGGCTGAGTGAACCATGAAAGTACGCTTTCTCGGCCATTCCTGCGTCGAGATCGTCGGGCGCACCCACGTCCTGATCGATCCGGATTTTGTCCGCGAGCCTGAGCCCGGGGTGGAGTTCATTTGCATCACCCACGCCCACCGCGACCACATCGCGCGCGTGGCGGAGGTCCCGACCGGCCTGGTTGTGGCTTCCCCAGATGTGTGCGCCATCGCGACGCAACTGGGGGTGGCTGCCGAGCGCCTCCTGCCGGTGACGCCTGGCTTCAAGGCGGCGAACATCGAAGTTCTGCCCGGTTTCAGCGCGGTCGGAGGCTTCCTGTACACGTTTTTCTCGCTCCTTTTTCGGCGCCGCCGGCCCGACCCGGGCGGGACGCCGCTTTCCTTTCTGGTGCATGATGACCTGAGTCTGCTGCACATCGGCGATGCACACGATGTGCGCCTGCCGGTGCACCCGGATATTCTCTGTCTGCCCTGGCGGCGGGCGCCGTACCAGCCGGAGAAGTACAAGGCCCGGCTAATCCAGTTGGCCCGGCGCATTGCCGCGCCCTACGTGTTGCCGGTTCACTACGACCTGCCGACGACGGCCGCCGATCCGGGCGAGCTGCGGCAGCGCCTGGCGGCCACCCTTCTCGACGGAGAGGGCTGGCACGACTTCTAACAGGAGGTTAGCGATGTCTCAGGAAAAACGGAAGGTTGCCGTCGTGACCGACGGCGCGTGTTCTCTCACCCCGGCCTTGGGGCGGGAGTACGGGGTCCACGTAGCGCCTGTCTACGTCACCTTCGGCGATAGGACCTGGCAAGCCGGCGTGAATCTGGACGCAGACGAGTTCTACCGCCTGCTCCGCTCAAGCGGGCGTTTACCCATGACCGCCCAACCCACCGCACAAGACTTCGAGCGCTTGTTCAAGGCGCTCGCCCAGCAGGCCGAGGCGATTGTGGCTGTCGTCATCTCGCCGCACATGAGCGCGACGCTCGATTCAGCCCTGGCGGCAAAGGCACAACTGCCCGACATCCCCATTCATGTTATAAATTCCGAGTCCGTCTCCCTGGGTCTGGGCATGATGGCCATCGCGGCGGCGCGCGCCGCCGCCGCAGGACAGGATGCCGGCCAGGTTGTCCGGCTGGTCGAGGAATTGACCGCGAAGATGAACATCATCTTCACGGTCGAGACGCTGGAGTACCTCCACAAAGGCGGCCGCATCGGCGGGGCGACAGCCTTCCTGGGTACAACGCTGAGTATCAAGCCGATCCTGCACGTCGAGAACGGGCGCATCGAGCCGTTGGAACGCCAGCGCACTCGCAAACGCTCCGTCGCACGGCTGCTGGAGTTGATGGAACAACGCGTGGGAACCTCGGAAGTGCATGCCGCCATCCTGCACTGCGACGCTCTCGCCGATGCGCAGGACCTGTGCGGACAAGTCGCAGCACGCTTTCACTGTGCTGAATTGCTGACGGTCGAGGCCGGCCCGGTGATCGGCACTCATGCCGGCCCGGGGACGCTGGGAATTGTGTTCTACCGTGCTTGACACACCGTCGCACGCCGCATTTAATGACGCAGTGCGCGGGATAAACTGGCTTCTCGCGCATATCAGCACGTCATAACCAACCACCGTTTGAAGGGACTCGATGTGTAGACGAACGAAAAGTAGTCGGCGAGCCGGCCAGCCGGCCCCAGGCGATCGTGGACTGGGCCGTTCGGCTTGGATTCGCCCGTTGAAGGCGTTTCACACGGAGATGTGGGTCCACTATGGAGCCGCTTTGCTGGTGCTGGGCATCTATCTGGCAGGCTGGGTATCCGATACCCATATCGGTACCCTACAAGGCGTGAGCTTAGGAGCCGCGGCGGGTTGTTTGGTAGCATTGGTCTTAATGTTGGGCTATCGCGTCGATGATGATCCCAAGAGCGGAAAACTGGCCGTCATCGAGCGATGGAGCGTGACCCTGCGCGGTATTTATCTTTTTTCCCGCGCGCTCGCTATTGGCCTTTATCGCTCACCTTGGCCCGGAGTGGCCGGTTTGGGGGGCAGTGTTGTGGCGACAATCGTCGCATTTCAGGTGGTGCAAGGAATCTATCTGCAAGCCCGACTCCTGCACGCCTGATATGGGACCCGCATCGGCAAGGCAGCGTCGCGCGTCGCCTGAACGGCCGAGCAACCATCGCGACACGGGGCTTCATCTCCGGTCTGGGTGGGGAGGCTCGGCAGCTGTTCAGTGCGGCGCGCGGCCACGGTAGTCCGCTAGAGTCACATCACCGCCACTGTTCGACGGCAGCCTGGAATTCGGCGCCGTCGAGCAGTGGCGGTTCATCAGTCATCGTCTGTCTTCGCGACTGCCCGCCCTACCAGGCCGTCAGACCGCCGTCAATGACGAAGTTCGCGCCGGTCACCCAGGAGGCTTCGTCGGAAGCCAGGTAAAGCGCGCAGTAAGCGATATCCTCCGGCCGGCCCGGGCGCTTGACCATGTGCTGCGCGACAAACGCGTCGCGGAATTGCGGGTCCTGCATCATCGCCGCGGTCGCCGGGGTTTCTACCAGGCCGGGCGAGATGCTGTTGGCCCGTATGCTGTACGGAGACCCTTCGGCGGCCAACTGCCGGGTGAGGGCGATGACGCCGCCCTTGGTCGCCGCGTGGGCAAAATCCCCCAGGTTGGCGAAACCGATGACGCCCGCGGTGGAGGCTGTGTTAATGATCACACCTCCGCGCTCTTTCATCATCGGAAAGGCATGATGGCATGCCCAGTAAATCAGATCAAGTTCGTTACGCACCGTAAAGCGCCATTCGTCCCAGGTCATCCGCTCGATGGGAGCAAACTTGGGCGCCGAGGCATTGTTATAAAGAATGTCGATCTGGCCATAGTGCGCGACACCCCACTCCAGCCACGCCTTGACCTGCTCACCATCCCCCAGGTCCACCGCCCGGAAAGCACTGTCTCCCCCGGCAGCCTCAATCATGGCGACAGTTTCCTCACCGCCCTCCTTCTTCAGATCGCAACCCACCACCTTCGCCCCTTCTCGAGCGAAAATCTGTGCAGCCGCCCGTCCCTGTCCACCGCCGGTTCCGGTATTGAACGCCACCTTGTTTTCAAGTCGCCCAGTCATCACGAACACCCCTTTCCAGCCCGTCTGCGCCTGCTCAATCCATACCCAGTCGCGCCAGCGCGCGCTCAAACGCGGCATACGGCTGCGCGCCGACGATTGCATATTTACCGTCGAGGATGTACGTCGGCACCCCGTCGATTCCCAACGTGCGCGCCTCCGCCATCAGCTCCTCGACGAGCGCCGTATACGCGCCGCTTTCGACCTCGCGCTGCATCGCGTCGGGGTCCAGCCCGACTTCCCGCGCCGCGGCTCGCAGTATCTCCCACCGGCTGATATCGCGGCCCTCGCCGTAAAACTGGCGAAAGACGACGCGGTGGAACTCCTCGTGCCTGCCGTGCGCGCGGGCGTGCTCGGTGGCTTCGTGCGCCCGCCGCGTGTTCGGCAGGCGTGTCGGAAAGACCATCGGCAGCCCTGCGGCCTGCGCCATCTGCTTCAAGCGCTCCTGCGCGGCCCCCATCCCGCCGCGCGCCGCCGCCGGCAGCTCCATCCCCTCTTCCGGCGTGTCAGGACGCAGATAGAAGGGACGCCATTCGACCTCCGCCGCGCGCTCATTTTTCAATCTCTCGACCACGCCCTGGCCGA
>MTKZ01020103.1_pt1 | contig 10355 bp, 13 predicted proteins | sample 1042781 | NCBI WGS metagenome assembly MTKZ01 (sample SAMN06212207, study PRJNA360539) | anaerobic digester metagenome | biome: Wastewater treatment plant; material: sludge; isolation source: anaerobic digester fed with sludge from wastewater treatment plant | place: Denmark: WWTP Viborg ...
CTGCTTCCCACAGATCGCCGGTAGTAGGATGAATAGCAATACCCAACGGATTGCGATGACCGCTGGAAAATATTTCTGGACGGTCATTTGGTTTGGGTAGCATCAACGGATCGGTAACGGCTTGTCCTGTTTTTGTAATCAGTACTATTTTCCCCAAACTGGTGGCATTATCCTGTGCCAGCGGACGGGTTGCCATATCCGAACGTTCACCGGTGCTTACAAATAAATGACCGTCTTTATTAAATGCCAGTTTACCACCATTGTGTAAACGTCCTTTGTAGGTCGGCGTCACCCGGTAGATCACTGTTACATTTTCAATCGCCGTTTCATCGTTTGTTAATCTTGCTTTAGCAACGGCTGCATGATTGCCGCCTGTTACCGGTTCACTAAAAACAAAATAGATCATGCGGTTGTTGGCATAATCTGGATCCAATGCAACACCCAGCAAACCACCTTGCCCGCCTGCATCCACGGTTGGCACACCGGTAATTTTGTTACTTACCGTGCCATTGGTGTTTACGATGCGGAGACTGCCTTCTTTCTCTGTTACCAGGAAACGACCATCCGGTAAGGCCGCCAAACTCCAGGGTTATTCCAATGCCCGTGTGATGACTTTAGTGGAATAAGCGGTGCCGGTTTTTACCGACGTAATCCGGGTTTGTCCTACAAAAGCCGGTTTGTATTGCGGGCTGTTGGGAGGCAATGTTTCTACGGATGATGAGCCTTCCGAACTGGAAGGGGATTTTTGTGATGAGCAGGCCGCTACGAACAGAAGGCCCGCCGCTGCAAATACCATTTTTACCATTTTAATAATTTTATTCATATTGAAAGTTACAATAATGGTGCTAAAAAATTTGAACAATCGTTGCACAGCTCATTACGGGATGGTGTAGCAGGATACAATTATTATTATAAATAGCACCAGTCCGGAAAGTCCAAGTACTTCTTTTAGCTGTATTTTTTTTAGGTATACTATTTCTTTTTCTTCTTTACAAAATTGACAATATGTAAACCTCCGTTAATAAAAAGGGATGGCGAAGGATTCGATTCCACTATTAAGTTTTTACCTCCATAATCGCTGCTAACATTGAAACGTCCGTTAATCCGAACGCCGGCGTTTATTGTAAAAGCCCAATTTTTATTAAGTTGTTTTTCTAAACCTATTTTAGGTCGTATTTCACCTCTTTGAAAAAATGCATTATTGAAAAGGGGATTTGAATTTTGCAAGGCAAACTGGGTGCCATCCAGTTCGTATCCCAACAACCATAATGCAGTTGCGGAAGACTTATACCGGAAATTGAGTCGGGCCGGCAATAAAGCATCTATTCCCCATTCTTTATTAAATGAATTGTTATACAGTAATGCAGGTACATGTATGACTTTTCCTAGACGATAACCCCGAAAAATTCCCAGCCCCCACATTCTTTTAAAACCCTTCTTCCATCCAAAAATAGCAGCCCCACCCAATAATATATTATCCCCGGAAAAATTTTTGAAGGACGTTGCGTTGCCGTTGGCTTCTACTGACAGATTTAGTAAAAGAAAGTTTTTTTCATTGAGCGGCTTAAAAATATTACTGCTGGCATTGAGGGAATGAAAACGACTTTGTCCCAGCATTCTTGCAAAAGAGTTATTACTCCTGTTGGTAACATTAAAACCGCTAAACCAGTAACCGGCTGAAAAACTCATATACAGTTTAGGCTTTGTAAAAAGTGTTTTGTTGTAGATTAACCGGATGCTATGTGCCGGACTGCTGGTGGTAGTATATGTTGCCAAAGGGGCAGACGTAAAATTTGTAGCACCGGAATGGGTGGGTTGTATTTCATATACAACTGATAACCTTTTGGTAGAGGGTTGACCAATAACCAACGGATTGCAATAATTTTTTTTCTTAACTGCTGGCTTTGTTTGCCCCAGTAGGGTATTGCTAAATAAAAGAATGACGAAGCCAAGAGAAATCCCAGGTTTGAAAATATTCATAAGCGTCATTTTATATAAAATAATTTCTAATACCGGAATCGGCTTCTAATGATAAAGTGGAAAGACCTGGAAGGGTAGAAATTTTTAAATTAATTTATACCCTGTTCATATAAATTCTATGGATTCAATTTCGAGTTGGAATGGCCCTTCTCTTTTTTCATTTGTTGATATTCCGATTCTGAGTATACTTCCTAATATTGTTTTATCTGCTTTTTTACCGGTTGGTTGACCAATTACTTCTTCCATAAAATCATTTAGGTTCATGGAAACAGTTTCCCATTTATTTATTTCTTTGGCGCTGAATTCATGTTTGTAAGCAGGCTCATACCATCGCTGGCTATTTTCCAGCGTAAACGCATATTTCTGAAGAGTCGATTTGAATTTTATTTTCACGGTTGTAAAGGAAGACAGGTTAATTTTTTCGAAATCAGATTTTATCGAGACAAATCCACCCCGGTTTTTCAGAGAAACACTACCGGTAAGTGTAACAGAGGTGCTTCCATAGTCTATTTGCCCTTCAGAAACACCGCCCATTACATTATCACTTAGAATTTCCCAATTACTGATTCTGCCTGCTGACTTTCCGAACTCTATTTTATATTGCTTTTCCGGGAAGAAAAGTAAAACAGGTAAAAGGAGGGATAATATTTTCATTATTCACATTTCCACCTTAACAATCATTCCAGAGAATTGTTTGTTTTTAATATGGCCTTTTGGGTTCCCCGACATAATGTAGCCCCCTGATAATAGGTGGCGAAATAAATGCTGGGATAGCAGGTAGGGGAGATGAAATTCTGCTTACCGGCAGGCATTCCGCATTTTTAATTTTTTTGGAACACTACGGACAAGCAGCAAGAGGAACACCTGCCGGGGACGAGAATATTTTTAAAATCTTGCAAAAATTGTCGCAACTTACTGCAACATAAATATGCTTTATGAACTTTATCAGGGTTTGTTCCATTTCCGATTTACCAAACAACAGTCAGAAAATTGTAGTAAGTGGGGCGCAAAAAGTTGCACTGTTTCATTTCAATAATGAGATAACTGCCATTGCAAATGCCTGCTTACATAAAGCGGGGCCTTTAGGGTTGGGTCTGGTAGAAAAAAAGTATGACGGCCTGTATGTTACTTGTCCGTGGCATGGGTGGGAGTATAATATTAAAACAGGTTCTGCTCCCCCGGGATTTAAAGATCAGCAGGCTGTTTACGAAGTTAAAATTGAAGGTGATGATATTTTTATCAGTGAACAACCTGTAGTAAAAGCTCACCGTGCATTACATGACCTGAAAATTATTGAAGACCTTATAAAGCTGCAATACCAAACAACTCCTGGTTCAAAAAATATTCTCGGCATTTCCACTACCAATATGAATGATGATTTGCCCCGCTACAGCACTTCGGAAGCTGCATTGGAACTGGCACTGGATTATGCTAAAGAAAAACACGGGGCAGCTACCAAGATGATAAAATTACGGGAGTCAGGCTTTCGCACATGCGAAGGCTACTACAGCCAGCACCAGAATGCCTGCACCTGGCCCTGCAGTATTACTGAAATGCAACCTGATGATGGTATGACGCAGGTGTACCGTGATATGATTCTCTGGGCCGATGTAGTATTGATAGCCACACCAATCCGATGGGGCAACGCCTCTTCATTATATTTTAAAATGGCAGAAAGATTGAACTGTGTGCAAAATCAGATAACCGTAAAAGATAAGGTGCTGGTAAAAAATAAAGTGGCTTCATTTATTATTACCGGCGGGCAAGATAATATACAACAGGTGGCCGGGCAGATGATGGTGTTCTTTACAGATTTAGGTTTCACTTTTCCACCCTTCAGTTTTTTGGGGTGGAGCAGGGGATGGACAGCTGAGGACATGGATAAAAATGTATTACAGTTTAAAAGAAGTGAGTACATAAAACGAACTGCAAAGGAGTTGGTAGATAATTGCCTTGAAACCTCCCGGCAGATAAAACAAGTGCAGGATGTAAAGCTGAAAGCACCCAAGCCGCACAAAGAAGATTCACATACTGCGGATTTAATTAACCCTGATATGAATGTGTAAATGCGGATACATTATTGAGGGTGGTGTCGGGCTATGTGGTATCCCGATCTTTCATCGGGACAGGCTTTGCCGTACTACGGAGATTGACCCATTTTTACAATGCAGGCAATTTTTTAAAACTCTATAATAATCCCAATGGTTGGTGTTACAAAGGGGTCATCATTTTTTACCCTGGTTGGTATGGCATTACTACCATCGGTTTTAAGGGATAAGCCATCTGTCGTTTCAAAAGCGGTATTGGCAGCATTTCGTTTAAATGTGTATTCTGGTATCGCAGGATTTTTTGCCACATACCAGTTGGTAACATCTAAAAACAAATCAATAGTAGTTTTCCGGAAGTTCCATTTCTTATCGATGCGTACATCGCTGCTGTTGAATCCTGAAAGACGGTTTGTATTGAGTTGTGCATATTTTAGCGTACCAACACCCTGCGATAAATAATTAAGTCTTGATAGTGTTTCATCAAACGGGGTATAAGGTGCACCACCCTGGTAACGAAATTTCAACCCCAACTCCCAGTTGCGGGGAAATTTATAGCCAGCAGTAATGCTTAATAAATGCTGATTATCCCAGCTACTCGCTATATATTTTTCGTTGCGGCCTGCATAGAGGCTCCGGTAAAAAGTATAAGAAAATATGCCAAAGAATTTATTGGTTAGTTTCTTTTGTACAAAAAATTCCAGGCCGTATGCTTTGCCTTTTCCGTTAGAGGTCACCGCTTCGTTGCCGAGCAATGTAAAATCGGTACCGAGGTTGGCCAGTGAAATTCCATTGCGTATGGATACCGGCACCTGGCTGTATTTTTTGTAAAACCCTTCTATGGTAAAACGTAATCCATCATTAGGCAAATATTCAAAGCCGGTGGTATAGTGAGTGCTTCGCTGGTACTTTGAATTTTTATTCACCAGCACATTATTATTATCCGCAAAACCAAGAATGGTGTAAGGCGGAATTTTATAATAGATACCGGCTGACGAATTCCAGGTCCATTTATCCGCCAGCACATAACTAAATGAAATACGGGGCGATAAAGTTTGTAAACCATTCATTCCATCTGTGGTAAAGCTGTTCATATCAGTACGGATACCTGCACTGATACCAAGACGATCGGATGCAAAACGTTTGCCTGCTTGTACAAAAGCACCCAATCGTAAAAATGTTTTTAACGGACTGTTGAAGTTTACACTTACAGCAGGTTGTACAATGTTGCCCCCGCCATCCCGGATTTCTTTACGGATGATATTGAAAGTAGTGTTTGTGTAATCTGCTAACTGCGTGGATGCACCATAGGCTAACTTCCAGCCATTGCGATTTTTATTAACATCAAACCGGAGTTTGGTTTCTTTTTCGCTGCTTATAATATCCAGTGATTGATTGGCCGCCGTTGGATTTTGATTGTCCTCGTACTTTTCAATATCATTATTAAAATCAGTACGGCTCAGGGCCAAATTCCAAAAACCATTATTGATATTTCTTTTTAACGAAGCACCGATAGTATAGTTCCATTGATTGACTAACACATTGGAGTTGATGGAATATAATTTTTCAGGGGTAGCTTCTTTAGGTGCTGCAAAACGGAATTTATCAATAGCGCCGATGCCCAGGAATGTAAGTGTCGTTTTTTTATTAACCTGGTGGGTGATTTTTGTTTGAAAGTCCCAGTAGTTGGGGCGGATAGGCAAATCAAGTGCCTGGAACAACAACTCCAGGTAAGAACGTCGTGCCGATGCAAGGAAAGTAGTTTTTTTGTTTTTTGATAATGGCCCTTCCAGTGTCAATGCTGCTTCCGTAGCACTCAACCTGAAATTACCCTGGAATTGATTGGGGTTGCCATTTTTTTGCTTGAACTGAAAAACAGAGCTTAGGGCATTATCATAACGGGCATCAAAAGCCGATGAGCTCAGTTTTACATCCTCAATAAAACTTACGTTTAAAATTCCTTGTGGACCGCCGCTGCTGCCCTGTGTTTGAAAGTGGTTGATCACCGGAACTTCAATACCATCTAAGTAAAATACATTTTCATTGGGAGCACCGCCACGGATAATAATATCGTTTCTGAAACTGCCGCCCTGCTGGCCACCACCTACGCCGGGCAGGGTTTGTATTACTTTACTGATGTCGAAATTGCCACCGGGATTGCTTTTGATTTCTTCGCTTGTCAGTCGTTGTACACTCAGCGGTGTTTACAAGGTGGCTGCCCGTGCCGTTCTTTTGTTTGTTTTGATTACTACTTCGGTTAAAGAAGTGGTAACCTGTTCCAGCTCGATGGCATAGTTATTTTCATTTCCGCTATTGACAACTATATTATAGAGTACAACAGTTTTATATCCGACTTTACTGATTTCAAGGTTGTAGCTTTTTACCGGTATGCTGCCAATTCTGAATTTACCCATACTGTCTGCAATAGCTCCTTTTACAGTGCTATCCAATTTTATGGAGGCGCCTTCAAGTGGCTGTTGTGTTGATTTATCAACTACCATACCGGGAATGCTTCCGGTATTTTGGGAATAGCCAATCAGCGAAACACAAAAAGCGAAGAACAGTGCTACGATCCGTTTCATTTGTAGTGTTTAATTTTTTTAGAAAATCCGGAAAATGTTTAGGGCTAAAATGTCCATTGAATATTCACTTTCTACGGCAGAAAATTAAACAGGTAAATGAAGTAAATGTTCGATTGAGCAAAAATTTTAAGTAGAATTTTTTTCTGAGATCGCCGGATGGGTTTGTGTGTTAGAGTTGGGCATCCCGATTTCTTTGGGACAGGCTTCGGGGTATTCCGAAGTTGTACTGTAGATTAACGCCTGGTTGCCTGCATTGTCCGGTCCACTCGGCACACAGGGCAGGGTTGTGAGGAGACCCGGCAGGAGAGAACATTTTTTTTGGAGCACTACGGACAACCCCTGCAGTTATCTTGCATGCCGTTGCTTATTTTATGAAAACATATACATCAAGCGGCATCCCGGTCAATAAAATTGTTTATCTTTAATCCTCATGAACAGGTTTTCAAAATATACAATTTCATTATATCCCGGGGTAGTGATTACCGACCTCACGGATGCTTATACCTGTTCCTTTACAGAGTTCATGCCTTTCTGTAATCATCTTTTTTACTTTTCCAATTATAAAGACTTTAAGCAGCTAAGCCCGGCCTGAAAATAAAGCCCGGGAAGGATTTTGTCTGCTATGGTATCGTATGTGGTTAATGCTGTATGCGTTTAGTCCTGTATTCTATTTACTATACTCCATATCGTTTGCCGGAGCAGTGTTAAACTGGTTACCGTGTCTGGTAAACCTATTCTTTATTTTATTAAACTAATTAACATGAATACTAAACCTGTTTCTATAAGTGGAATGCTTGCAGTAGCACTCCTGTTGATGAATGCCGTAATACTTGAAACTGCCGTTGTAAAAAATGCAGACTGGTATAAAGCACTTTGGGTAACGCTGCCATTATTGGTGATAGCCCTCTTCTATTCCATAAAGAAAAAAATGCCGGCTGGAAAAGAACCTGCTGACTCTTTTGTTACTTCTTAAAAATAAAACATGCTTACGAAAAAAAAATCGGTCTTGCTTACAAAGGAAGACCATGCTGCTATATTGTATTACCTGCGCAATCATTCTGTGCTTCATGCCGCAGACCGTGAATCTGCCAATGCGCTGCAACAGGAACTGAAAAGAGCCCGGTTGCTGGATGAAAACGAGTTGCCTGCCGGCGTGGTGCGGCTGGGCAGCCGGTTAAAAGTGAGGGATATAGAAACCAATGCCCTGTTGGAATTAATGATTGTAACTCCTGACCAGGCGAACCTGAAAGAAAAAAAAATATCAGTTCTATCGCCATTGGGAACCGCCCTTATAGGTTTTTGCCGTGGTGTCACTGTGAAGTGGAAGGTGCCGGCCGGGGAAAAATTGTTTTTGATTGAAGAAGTGAATAATAAATGAGCCTTATAAAGTTTTTAATAGTCCCGGGTATATTGCCCGGAACTATTAAAATTACACCATGGTTAGCGGAGGACACACAGCAACCACGGCGTGTTGTTTTTGGGGGAACACCTGCCACGGCGGAAGAAATGTACTACTACAGAGTGCTGGTTTGTTTATAGGTATACCATTTATCAGTTGGCTTTACATATAAACGAAATGTAGTATCGTCTATTTTTTCTAGCGGCCATTCTGTTAATCTTGCTAAAGCTATTTTACCTTCAATTATTTGCCAGGTATCCGGTTTTTTGCTGGTTTTTAATTCATAGCTGCCATCGGATTTAAGTTTAAGCAACGACATGGGAGCCATGCCATCATCAGCTGTCCATACTTTACCTTTTAGCCAGTTCTGTAGCTCAATATCCGTAGCAGATTGTACTGCTTTTTCTTTTTGAGTAAATGTTGGGTTGTTTTTTTCTTTATTGCTGTTACAGCTGTATATAACAAACAGGCTGCAAAAAATTACACAAGCTTTTTTCATGTTTTAGTGTTTTGGATGGTTAAGCTATTTATACTGTCTCATTTCATTGAAATGATATTTTGCTGTAAGATAGTTGAAAGTAAAATAAAACAGCAGTAATTGCAACACTTGTCCCGATGGGAATCGGAGCCGATGCCCCGTTATCCTTAGCTTGTCTGCAAAAAACTGCTTAATTATAAATAAAATGTTGAATAGTTGTCCATCGTTTGCAACGATGGACTGAAAATATTTCTTTCTCAGACAAGTGTCGGATGGCTTTGTGTGTTGGGGCTGTGGCATCCCGATTTACATCGGAACATGCTTCGCCGTATTACGCAGTTGCTTTACAAATTAACGCCGGGTCCAATCTGCACACCTCGCCTCAGGCGAGGCCGGGCTGTCAGACATCGGCTGTGAAACTATAAAGTTGGAAGACCTGGTATAGAAGAAAACAGGTAGAAATGGCTGTTGCAGATTCAACTAATTTTTTATACTTGACAACCGTGTTACATACTTTCATATTCCGTGTGTATTATAAAAATTAAGAGTTAATACATACTGTAATTGTCAGGTTCTTCATACATTTGCAGATTTAAAATCTAATATATTTAAAACTATTCGTAATGAAAACAATTTTACGTTGGGTTAACCCAATGCCATTTCTTGTGACTGCTTTCTTTTTTTCTTCGCTGCAATTCTCATTTGCTCAATCCATTTTCGATGCCAACTATAACAATTTTAATTTCCTTGCCGCTAATAAAGTGCACAAAGTCGGCACTGATGGCTCGGGGGTAGGTAATATCACTCTTTACACCAATGTCATTACTATTGGCGCACAGCAAATAGATTGTATTGTAACTACCGTTAGTCTTACGGGAGGCACATTTACATTGCCAGGCACCCCGGGTGCAGGTACCATTCCTTTTGATTATAGTGCCACAACCGGTGCAGGTATGACGGCCAATGCAGATCGTTTTTTTTCCCCCACTTTCAGCTGGTCATCGGCAGGTAGCTGCCGGTTTCGCTTTCAGTTTATTTTGGGAGGTAGTTATAACAATGGTACAAATACCGGAACACCTGTCATTTTGCAAAATGTGTATGTAAATACCTATGATATTGATGGTAATGGCTCTGCCAATTCCAATCAAAATAACGAGTTCTCTGCTTTTAACACAGCTCAGTATAAAACAGCTGCCGGTGGATTGCTGGTACCCAGCTACAATTCCACCACTGGTTTTACACGGTTCCGGTCTAACACCACTACTNNACTACCAATACTACGGCTGTGGTAGATGATAATACAAGGTTGAGAATAGGATATAACCAGTTGAGTACCCTGGAAATTATTGTAGGTGCCGACGGTGGTGGTGCAGCATATTATTTTCTTGACCTTGGCCAGGGTCCGGCCTGGACATCCACACCTCCGGTGATTTCCACACCTGTTCTGGATTTGAGTACTACTAGTGGTGGGTTGAATAATAATTTGCAAACCTGCTTAACAGCAACCCGTTTTACAGAAGGGTTGGGTAACATTACCGGATCAACCAATGCCGTTACTGAAATGGAGATACAGATTCCGGCAGCAGAAATTCTTGATGGCAATTCGGAAGTGCTGCTCCCCACAACACCAACAGGAGTTACAGATTCAATCAGGCTGGGTACACCGTTTACCGGCACACAAAGTGTCGTACTCGGCGGTGTTACTTACCAGGTTGCACGGTCTGTTAGTGGCGGTATTCGTACTATACTAATTACACCCACCAGCGGAACTTTCACCACGGCACAAGCAGAAGCATTCCTGGACGAATTACGATATATCAACAGAAAAACTATTCCCAGTGCCGGTAATCGCAATTTCAGCGTAACAATGA
>MTKZ01064508.1_pt1 | contig 10354 bp, 9 predicted proteins | sample 1042781 | NCBI WGS metagenome assembly MTKZ01 (sample SAMN06212207, study PRJNA360539) | anaerobic digester metagenome | biome: Wastewater treatment plant; material: sludge; isolation source: anaerobic digester fed with sludge from wastewater treatment plant | place: Denmark: WWTP Viborg ...
GTGTAACGGCAAGAAATAAACTGACTAAAAAATAAAGAGATAAACTGACTAAAAATCTGGTCAGAATAAATAGATATATAGGAATAAAATAACCAAAAAAATTGAAAAATTAAGAATTATTCTGTATTTTTTTGGCGTAAATTTTTGTTAATTTTGCATATTAAACCGTTTAAAAAATGCTATATAAAAAACACAGGTAACAAGCCATAAAACCTATAAAAAAAACTGGCCTATGAAGGCCAGTAAAAGAAATAATAAAAAAATAAAAATTAGAGTTCAGAAGAGATACTGTAAATGATTTCCTCAGTAATAACCTCCTGTTTAGTAGAAGCTCCCTGTATGAGAGCTTTAGTAGCAATAGTATTAATAACCCTGATAATTCCGGAAGAAAGATTATAAATAGCATTAATGGCATTATCATTAAAAATTCTGGAAGAACCGCCAGCCAGGTTTAACTGATGCTGAATATAGAGGAAGGTTTCCTCATTAGAGAGAGGTAAGAATTCGTATTTAACCCTTAATCTCTGGTTAATAGAAGATAAAGTAGGTCTGATGAATTTTTCTCTCATATGTGAATGTCCTGAAAGAACAACAATAGCAGGGTCCAGAGAGTCAAGGTTAAAATTAAGGAGCATCTGCAATTCAAAGAGATTATCATTTCTGAGGAAGTGAATTTCATCAAAAATAATGACAGGTATCTGTTTTTTAATTGTAGCATAATCAAGAATAAGCTTCTGAATGGAAGCAAAAAGAACAGATTTAAGTCTGTAATGTTCTCCTCCCAGTAAATGGTTGAGCTGATAATAAAAATCTGAAACAGAAACAGAAGCAAGAGGAATATATGCAGTTCTATAAAACTCTGTCTTAAGTCCCTCGATAAAAGCTCTGATAGCAGTTGTTTTACCAACACCTGAAGGTCCTGTAAGAAGAATAATGCCTCTTGATTGTTTCATGTATTCCATCCTGGAATTAAACTCTTTAATACCGTCAGATTTAAAGAGCAGGTCTTTTTTTATAGATTTTTCAAAAGGTATGGTTTTAAAATTATAAAATATAGAGAACATGAAAATCACTCCTGTTTACTAAATAAAGTTGAGTATGAAAGAGAAATGTGAGGTGGATTTGCATTTTGATGCAAGTCAAGAGGCCTTAATCTGACCGAGAGTGAATTGTTTTCAAAAATAAAAAGCTCATCAGGAGAAGAAGATGAATATCTTATTTCAATCTTAAGGCCGGTATATCTTGAAGGTACTTCATAAAGTTTTCCATCTACAGATATGGTGCAATCATTTTTTACAGTTCTTTTTATAGTCCTGTAAAATACAAGGTCAAGGCTATCAGGGTTTATCCTTTTAGGAGTTGTTTTCTGAACTTCTCTGAGATATCTGTCAATAGGAGGTTCTCCTATACCTTCATGAATTCTTTTATGATATTCCTTGTTTAACCAGTTAGAAAAGGATGAATTTAATTCTGATAAATTCATTTTCTCCTTATCAAGCAGGGGTATAAAGTTCTCTCTTACAGTTCTGAAGAAACGTTCGATCTTGCCGCGACTTGATGGGTCGTAAGGTTTAGAATGGATAAGAGCAATACCGAGTTTTGCACAGGGTCTGTGGATGGCTTCAGAGAGAAAAACCTTTGCATTATCACAGTAGAATTTTTCCGGTAATCCATAAGTAAGTATAGCTCCTTTGAAGGCTTCTTCCAGGGTAGAGAGATTTGAGTCAAAGCTCCAGAGAAAACCTGTAATAACCCTTGAATGGTCATCAATTATTGCACACAGGTAAGCTTTCTTTTTGCTTTTTCCGTTACGGATATGCATGCTGTGCATAAAGTCACATACCCAGAGCTGATTTATATGTTCTGTCTCGAATTTTTTCCTTGGTATTATTTCCCTGTTTTTTATAGAAATATTATTATCTTTTAGATATTTGATAAAAGTTGGCATAGTAAATTCCTGAGGTAATAATAAACCCTCACGGATAAGATAGTTGTAAAGCATTGCATAAGTTGTTATTGGCAGTTCTTTAAGGGTTTTAATTACCAGGTCTTTAAATACAGGGGAAATTTTTCTCGAAGTCCCTTTATCTCTTCTTATCCTGGGTTTTATTGTATCATAACCATATGCTCTGTAATTATAGAGCCAGGATTTAAAGGTCGATACAGAGAACTTCTTCATCCCAACACCGGGAACGAGGAATTCCTTCTCGGAAATCCTTTTGAAATAATGGTTCTGGCTTTCTTCTCCTGCGTGTAATACAGGCGAGATTATACCAAATCTGAAAAGACCTATCTTTTCTGCTCTTTCTTGTTTTTCCTGTTCATTCATAAAAACACCTCCGAATATTATAATAAAACTATTATATGAATTCCTGGAAAAGTCAGATATAAAAAGGTCTGTGCAGACTTCTTAATCAGAAAATAACATGACAGGGCAGGTTAGAAAATTACTTTAATTTTTAAAAATACTGAGTGGAAAATTAACATTATATTGAATTATTTCAATTTCCCAGCATGGTTGTAGAAAAATTGGGAAAATAAAAAAGAATCCTTTATGAGTATTCATCCAAATACTATGACCTGAATTGAGATGGAGTTCCAAATAAAAAATGGCTGTTTTTTCTGTAACCTCCACAGCGACGGTAGAAGTTATAGCCAAACACACAGGGGTCTCTGGCTTTTCCGTCAAACTTACCTTCAAGGTAACAGAAGAAATTCTTTATCATTGCCTTTTTTTCATAAGAATTAAGCAGACTGCAGAGTCTTCTGTAATGCCCACAGACAAAGAGTTTCTCTATGCCATTTAGTATATAAGCCAAAAAATTGTAAAGACTCACTGGCCCTGTACACAATACACCGGATTTATCCAATTCACTTATGTAATCAATTACCTCTTTTATGGATTTATTCTGTAATAACCATAATCTCATTATCCTCATGATAAATCCTGTTGAGTATTTACTGTAAGGGATGAGTCCAAAAGGTAAGAGGGAAAATGTTCTGTGACGCGGTTTCTTTTTGCCCTTTCTATTGCATTTAAATCTTAATATCTTGTAACTCTCATAATATGTTCCTTTTTCATCTACTACCTGTCTGCAGTAAAATCCAAGGTACGTCGGACAATTTTCACCTCCGCATACAGGGCAATAAGATTTATAAGGCTCCATCAATTCCTCAATTTTACACCTCTTGACTTTTGCTTTATATTCTGTTAATTTCAGATTGATTAAAATTTGTATAATGGTATTTTAACTCTAACGGGATAAGATACCAATATTTTTTATATATATTTTAATTTTATTTACTTATCACACAAATAAATAAAAAGTAAATATATTTATAATATGTAATACTATCGGTCAGAGGATTTCTTAACAGTTTTCAAATAATTATATTGACTACTACATCATATACTGGTCAGATTATTTCTATAGATTTTTCTCTATTTTGGGGTACTATAAAACTTGCCGTTACATTTAGTTTCATTTCTTAATTATACCTTCTTATATTTCTTCAATAATTTTAATTTCTTCTTCTGTTAGTTCATATAACTCATAAACCAGTTGATTTATCTGGCGATCCATCATTTCAATCTGTCTTTGAATTAGGTTTTTTTCCTGCGGTGTTCTGGTTGATTGCAATTTCTGATTTGATAAGAGCATACGGCTAACCAGTTCTACTATCTGATCATGTTTTATTTTATCGTTGGAATTGGAAAAATCTATATGATATATAGGCATATTTTTAATAAAGCGACATTCATAACTATAATAACCACCACGCATTTGAGTAGCACATTGACGTATAAACCATTCTAAGAGTTTACTGTTAAGTAATCCTAAGACATACTCTTTAGAATAAGATTGAGAAACTAAAATTCCGTAACCTCCTGCTGCACCGCCTGTAAAAAAAACATTACCTAATTGATCTGCAGAAAATGATGATTTTGCTGCAATATCTGGAGTAAATATCTTTGGAAATTTTATAACGTCTAAGGCTTGATTTCGACTATAAGCATACCAATTAAGACCACTCATTTTACCATTTTCTCGATTTTCTAAATATTTTTTATTCTCTAACAAGTATTTCCAAGTTAGAGGATAATCTGTTTTTAGTTTTATTTCAGGCATTAAAATCATTTTTCCAGAATCATTTACTATATATGGAAAAATTATACGACGATTAGTTGTTATTAAATTATAAGGTTTGCTATCTCCTCCCTTTATTAAGGGGTGTAATAGATGAGATTCAAGCCAATATTCTGATTGTTTTTCTTTAGAATAAATTTTTACTTGTTCATCTTGATTATCTATTTCATCTACAATATAAATTTTATCAGCACCTGTTTTTAGTCCTTGAAATATACGTTCAGTAACTTTCTCTAATGTCACTGGTAATTCACTTAATCTTTTAAATATTTGCAACCCTTCTCCTATAACAAAATTCCATTCTTTTGAAGTTACTCTTTCATTTGAAAAATTTTCATTCTGATCCTTTTTTGTACTACACCAATTACTTAAATCATTTATTTTTGTGAAATTAAAATTAATATTTTGAAATTTAGTTAAAAATAATAGGCAAGTGTATGTTGTAGCACCTGCAAATATTTGTTGATCTCCAAAATGAATTACTTTATTTAAGTGCTTACCCTGTGAGATAATTTCTCGTAAAGGTTCTCCATATTTTGAATTAAAAAATTTATGGGGTAATATAAATCCTATACATCCATTTTCATTTAATAATTGTAAACCACGTTCTACAAAGATAACATAAATATCATAATTTCCCTTGCTCGTTGATTTATACTTTTGCTTATAATAATCCAAATCAATTGAAGCCCATTCTTTCATAGTTTGAATACGGATATAAGGCGGATTACCTATAACAACATCAAAACCGCCATTTTTCATAATGTCAGGAAATTCACCCTGCCAGTCAAAAGGATTTATTCTATAAAGTTCATCTTCTGCCATGTCAAGATTATCTTTAAAAAAATCACTTCCAATAAGAGAATTGCCACACTTTATATTATTTCCCATATTCGGCAAAGCTCTTTCCTGAAACATCTTAAGCTGAGTAGAAAGCCTCTGATCAGATTCCCCTTCCAGAACCTTCAGAAGTAATGATAATTTCGTTACTTCTACTGCCTGATTATCAATATCAACGCCATAGATATTATTCAGGAGGATTTTCTTTCTCTCGCCTGTAGTTAAAAACCAGTCTCCTCCTTCTGTTTGATATAATTTAGGAGATTTCCCTCCTGCCCATTTCTCAGGATTATTCTCTATATACCAGTTTTTATGCCAGTCCAAGAGATATTGATAGGCTCCTATGAGGAATGAACCGGACCCGCAGGCAGGGTCAAGAATGGTTATTTTCTCTGCCTGTTTCGGTGTTTTGCCTTCCAGGAATTTTCCTACAGTTTCTTTAACTATATAATCTACAATATAAGTCGGCGTGTAATATACTCCTCCGGCTTTTTTGACTTCCGGTTTTTCTTCTACTGATACTCTCCGCCCTGGAGAGACGGCAATTATTTTGCCTAAAAATTGCTCGTAAATCTGGCCGAGTATTTCAGCGGGTAAGACTGAGAATTCATAAGGGCTTTCAGGATAGTAAAGGTTTTTAAGGATATCTTTCATCGTTTTATCGTCAATTGTCAGGTTTAATGTCAGATCGTCAGGTGCTTCCGGGTTGTCTTTTTCCCGGCGGAAGTGAAAGAGACCTGAGTTATATCGATCATCTGCCTGCTGGAATAATTTGGTGAGTTCTTTATAGATGTCTTTATATTTCTGGATCTCCTGGAGTCTGCCATAATTTTCTATGCCTCTATCCTCGCAGATCCGCAGGAAGATAATTCTGTCTATTATCATCTGAATTGAAAAATTAAGTTCTCTCTGGCTCAGAGCAGGATTTCTGAGAGCAATATTTCTGGCAAGTATTTCACGCCATGAGGAAATCTCTTCTAAAAATGCCGTATCTACTTCGGCAGTTCCTTTTTTGGATTTGTTCGATTCTGCATACCTATCGAAAGAACCTTTAAGAATGGATGAGCGGGAGAAGATGGAGGATATTTCTTCCCATCTGCTTTCATACTGGTCATAGGTGATATAGAGGACTCTTGCTTTTGAAGATTGGTCTGATTGTTCCGGCTTTATTCTGCAATCGTAGACGGCAAATTCTTCAAAGTCTGTCAGTATGCTTAAAGGGAGCTTTGCAGACCAGGCATAACGGCGGAGCTGGTAGGCAGGATGGGGTTCGTCTTTTATGTTTATTGATGGTTTCTTGGCTTCTACAAAGAATTTTCTTGTTCCGCCTATGCGAAAGCAGTAATCAGGGGCTTTGGTTTTGCCTCCGATTTTTATGGCATCTTCATGAACTACGTCTTTATAGGCTTCTGCGTAGCCTTGCTCATTGTCTACGTCCCAATCGAAAAGTTTAAAGAGAGGGTTAATAAACTCCTGCCTTGCCTGTGTTTCGTTATACTGGCCTGATTTGTATGATACTATGTTGTTTTTAAATCGTTCTGTTAGCTCTTTAAGTTTTTCTGTATTTGTTTGATTCATTTCTGTTATTCTGCTAATGCTTTCTTAAGTTATTTCAATGAAGTTCTTGTTATCTTTGCCTGTAACATTCAACGAATTTTTTTATAAATCCTTCTGTTTACAAGGTTTAAATTTAGTTAATATCACCTAATATAGTAAAATTATTTTTTATAAAATGTATCACTAATTCATTATTAGTGATACAGAATAGGTGAAGTAATGAGAAAAGTGGCTAAAATAAAGGAGATTATTGATAATGGTATAGAAGGCAATTTGAAGAGATTTGAGGCAATAATGGGTTATTCTCTTTCAGGTAAACTAAGTTTGAATATATTGAAATAGTCAGAGCCCTTTGATAAAAAAATTTCTTATACTTTGCCCCTGGTGACACGTATGCTCCTGGCACCCACAAATAAGGCATGATTAAGTTTATAAATACAGTTACCTTTTATATAAATTTTTTTAGGAACTCAATTACCCCTGATTTTTGATGAAATACTGCTTCTATAAAATCATTATTGTTATATCTAATTTCTACTTCATATTTTGTAAAATTTAATGAAGGATCATTTTGTTCTTGATACGTCTCTATAAAATTTATAGCTGTTTCGACTGAATATAAATCAAATGACTTACCGTAAAGAGGAAGTATCCTTATAAAAGATATCTGTCTGTCTAATTTATGTTCCAAAGCTTTAATAAATGCATTTATTTTATCTTTATTTATCTCTGTTAGTTTTTTACTTGCTCTTTGTTTTTCTTCTTCAGGCAGTTTCTCCCAGGCATTTATATAGTCTTTAAATTCTTTTTCTGTGGTATTTTCTTCATATATTACATCTATACCAACATGTTTAAAAGCCTGAATTACTGTTTCATACTCAAAATAAATTATCTCAAACCCTAAAGATTTTAGCTGTTTCAATGCCCCTTCTGTGTAAATTCCAGCTAAGATAACACCTAAAAAAGGATTATCATTTTTATACTTTTCTTTTAGAGGTATTATGGCACCCTGAATTTCTTGAGCTTTGTTTCTGGAGTGTTTTGTGTATCTTCTCCATGCTACTTCTATAAATGCAAAAGGTCTACCTACATGATCTTCACTTCCGTTTTTCTCTAAAACAAAATCTAAGTCATGCTGATTTCCATATGTATCAGTCAGGGAAACCTTTTGCTTACTACCTCTAGCTTTTCTAGTTCCCTTTTTATCTAAATATAAATTATGTTTTAATGCAAACTCAGATAAAAAAGGTTCAACTGTATTTTCTAAGATCCAACCAACAATTTGCCCGAATTTATGAGATGTAGAATCTGCCATAGTAAAACTCCTTTTAACCGTTTACCCACAAATACCCCTCTTGTAATGGTACTTTGTGCTTTCTAATTTTCCATTTTATATTCCTATCTCTTGTTTTTTCAAATGTATAACTTTTAAACCCTGCTGCTAATGCTAATTCTCCTAACCATTTTTCAACCGGAACATATATACCATATGGAGCAGAATCACCTATAACAAAACCCACTAAAGAATTCTCTTTAGTTACCCTTCTCAGGGCTATCCAGACTTTTGCCATGTCATAAAAATAAGAAGCAATCATGGTATGATAATTTTTTTTCCCTCCATGATGTTCTTTTTCTGCCTCTAAATTTTGACATACTGTAGTCATTTCATCTTTTATAATACTTAATATAGGGTCATTAATTATGTCATAGGTTTCCTTAACAAGACTTGATACATGCTGAGTACAAGAGCGTACAAGGTAGTTTCTAACTTTTTCCTGAAGATCTCCCCACCCCTCAATTTCACCTAAAAAACTTAATTCAAGCCTTGTTGCATCGGCATAATCATAATTATTTGCATAAGGGGGTGAGGTTATAACCAGATCTCCCCACTGATCCGGTATGCAATTACAATTTCTGGCATCATCTTGAAACAGAATTACATCTTCAGAACTGGAATAAGTTAACTTTTGTAATATAGACAGATCTTTACTCATCATGAAAATCTGTTCTTTAAAAATTTCAAAGGGATCAACTTTTTTTTCTTTAAATTTATTAGGGAATACATATTGCTGTGTAGTTTTAGCGGATAAAGATTTTCTTAAGACAGTTATTATGGCTAAAAATGTAAGATCAGATATAGCTGAATTGTCTATATTATCATAATAGGTTTTTCTTAATGCGTCTAAACAAGTGAGTGTTGAAGGTGAAAAGCACCTTTCTATAAGTGAAGGGTACTTTGTCTCAGAGGATTTACATTGTTTTGCTTGTTCAAGTATAGAAAAAGCATAAGACTGAAAATCTTTCAAATTTACATCCCAGTGGAGTTTCGCTTTTGCTATTCTTGATACAAAAGGATGTGCTTCAATCCCTATAGCTTTTACATTACAGAATTTACTTTCTAATAGAACTGTTCCTGAACCTGCAAAGGGTTCTATTATATTAGTTCTACCTTTAAGTTTTTCTTTTTGAATAATTTCTCTGACCCATAAAGCAGAGAAACCTGCTGTATATCTGTACCATTTATGAATAGGTAATGATAAGTTATCAATAAATGTACAGTCAGTATTCTTTTTTCCCTTATATATAATGGGATCTCCAAATAAATCTAATTCTTCAATTAATGTTAACATATTTATCCTTTCAATACTTTATCCATAATACTTCTTTTCCATTTCTCTATTAATATTTATTATCCTGTAAAAGAGAAATAAGTTGAGTTCTTATAAATATGGATTTTTTATATTTTCACATAGCTTTAGCTTGTGCCATTTGTAACTATATATTTATATAGAGTAACTATCCAGTAACAAGTTAAGAGAAATAAAAATTTTTAATTCGATTTTTCTTTATTATCGTAACTTTTTCATGGAAGATTTACCCTGTTTATTTAATTATCCTTATTTTTAGGTTTATTTAAAGCTTTGTTCCTTGCTTCAAGCTCATCAAGTAAAGCCTTTATCTTATTATTATATTCTTCCCTCTCCGCCTGCAGTTCATTCCTTAAAGATTTCTCCTGTTCCAGGAGGGCCTTTTCTTTCTCAAAGGACTGCTGCTCTATTATGCTCTCTATCTGCACCTTATATCTCTCCTCTGTCTGGAATAATTTCTCTTTGTTTTTATTTAGTGCATCTTCCGCCTTCTTGAACTTATCTTCTGCTCCTGCTCTTTTAATTTTNNATTTCTCTCCTGGTCCAGTTCTTTCTTTAGTTCCTGAATCTGGCTTTTATACGTCTCATACTCTGCAAGGAGTCCTGTTAAAGTATCATTTTTCTGCCTGTATTCCTCTATCAAGGATTTATTACCCTGGTTTATCTCTGCAAGCTGCTGAAGCTCTTTCTGCTTCCGGAGCTCCAGATTAATCTTCTCCTCCTGGATCTTATCTCTTTCTGCAGTAAGTTCTTTAGCAACAGTTATTCTCTCTTTAATAGCATTTTCAAGCTCTGTTATTCTCTTCTGTAAGGTGCGGGCTAAATCGGTTTTTTCTTCAACAAGAGTTTTATAAGAATTGTCTTTCTCGTTTAACAGGGTTGTTATTCTCTCTCCAACATTTACGTATATGGCACAGATTCTTTTAGTAATGGTTTCCAGTTCATCCAGATCCGGCGTTATCTCCGGCCTGTCTTTTTTCACCTGCTCATAAGTATTTAACAGGACTTCCATGAATTCCTTGCCTGTAAGCCCGCTTTCCTGCAGGCTGCCTGCTATTTTTTCTTTCAAACCGTCTGTCATTTTTACTGACCAGGTTGTAAGTTCTGCCATATTGATAGCCTCCTTATGAATAGTTTACTATTTATATTAGTAAACCTTAG
>MTKZ01114008.1_pt2 | contig 10354 bp, 11 predicted proteins | sample 1042781 | NCBI WGS metagenome assembly MTKZ01 (sample SAMN06212207, study PRJNA360539) | anaerobic digester metagenome | biome: Wastewater treatment plant; material: sludge; isolation source: anaerobic digester fed with sludge from wastewater treatment plant | place: Denmark: WWTP Viborg ...
GTGAAGCCTTTGTACTGGATCAACACCGATTTCTGGCTCAAGCAGGCCAAGCCCCGCAGCCCCAGTTCCTTAAGCAGGCACCATTCATAAATGGACTCGATCAGTCCGGGTCCCTTATCGCGATGCACCTCGATAGCCGCAGCGATGATTGTCTCGGTCAAGCCGGCAGCCTTTTCGAATAGCGGGTGCATGGGTTGGTTTAAGCGGCGACCGTTGAACAGGAGAGAACAGAGGTAACAGAGAAGCCTGCTTCGTTAGCTCCGTTAGGTCCATTGGCTCCTGTAGAGCCCATTCTATGTGCCTTCATATTCGTGTCGAGGCCACCGGCCTCCTCTGCATACAAAGGAAAGCGCGGGCAAAAGTTGCAGGGAATTGTGGAGAGTCGGGAGAAGGGGGTAATGGAGTGCGGGGGCGATGAAGCAGGAGGCAGCAGAGGAAACCGAGATATGGAACGCCCCGGCCGCGAACATTGCCGCGGGCCTTGTCGCTGCCACTGCGCTCTTGCTGCTGCCCATACTGTTTCGTTCGCGAACACCGATCCACAAACCCTTGTCCGCTGTGCCATAACGCAGCCCGGAGCGCCGACCCAGCACGTATGCTGGCCCCAGTTAATGCCTGTCTGACCAGGATGGCAAGCCTTTACTGCCGCCTTTTTGCGCCGCCCCAGCAACCGTCTTTAATGTTCACAGTCATGGCGGTCATTTGGCGGGCGTTTTCTCGTAGCAGCATTGGGAGCAGCACCGGCCCCCGCCCGCGCGCCAGCGTTTTGGAGTGCGGTGGATGAGGGGCGGGGGCACACACTGCTCTGGCTTCAGCCCGTCGCCGGCCGGTCCAAGCGGGGTTAACTCCGCTTCCCGCCAACCGCCGCACTTCAGAGCCTGGCAGGGAATTCTCATGCTCCTCCCGGGCCGGGTGGTTGACTGGGATTGCTGTCCGCCGCCTTGGTTCCCACGTTTCATAGCTGACCACCTTCCTTGTGCGTTGCGCGGCTCGTGGACCGAGCATGGTTGGGGCGGCGCAGCCGGCGCTTGCCCCACACGGTTTTTTCGATCAGGCCAAGGAAGTCGTCTGGAAGCCGATCGGCTGGGGCCGGGCGGGAGTTGTTTCTCTTCTTCTGGCTATTGTATCTCATTCTCCACATTCAAGTTGTGCGGGGAAAGCGCCGCCAAAGGAGCGCGGACATTCCTGTCCGCCAAGGCCAGTGCCGACCCTCGTGGATCCCTGGCGGCGCATCCCATGTTTCGCCGGCGCCCATGGCTGGCGGACAGGAATATCCGCGCTCCCTTTTGTGCATTTGCTTCGCCCATGCCGCTGCATTTCAGAGGCTTACTTGTCTTAACGCGTGCCATACACAGCGCCATAAGTCGCGCCGCGTGTGGGCACGCGGCCTACAAGCTCCTGTAGGCCGGGTCCCCTGACCCGGTGCAATCATTTATGTCGTTCGGTATAGTGTCTTTCCGCTGCGTCCATTTGGCGGGGAGGCACAACGCCTCCACCCTATACAAAGGAAAGCGCAGCCAAAGGTGGCAGGAAAACTTCGAGGAAAAGCGCGAAGTCCAGCGTCTGGAGTCTAAAGTCTAAGGCCGGCACGCTCTGGGGGGCTGACGCGTCTCGCCCACCCCCTCCGGCTCCAGCCCGTTACCTCCCCGTCCCAGTGCCGTAGTACCTCTAACCCGGGGTTAGAGGTACTACGGTATTGGGACGGGGGTGGCACGGTGGGGGGCAGGTGAAGAGGGCNNCGGCAGGTGAAGAGGGCATGCGGAAGTGCCGTGTGGACAGGCAGTTGCCCATGTTTCGGGCCGAATGGTCCGGATGGGGGCTTGGGCCGGGGAAGGCGTCCGAGAAACCAGAGACCGTTGCCCCACGCCCCGCATCTCCACGACGTTGCCCAAAGGGTACGGGGGGAGACGTGCAAGTGATGGCCGTGCGGTTGTGGACTGCTCATTATGTTCCCGCGACTCACTTTGCCAAGAGTGCCGAGTAGCGCTCCTGGCGGGACAGGCTGTCCCAGACCCGGGCCGTACCATCGTTCGAGCAGGTTACGATCCTGGTCCCGTCGTGGCTGAATCTCGCTGAGTATACCTCATTTATGTGCTCACGGAGCACAAGCAACTGCATCCCGGTAGCGGCGTCCCAAACTCGAACGGTTTGGTCGTTGCATGCCGTGACGATGCGAGAACCGTCGGGACTGAACGCAGCACTATGCACCCACGCGGTATAGCACTGCAGCTTGAGGAGTTCCTCCCCGTTGACCGGGTTCCATACTCGCGCGGTGAAATCCCAGGAGGCGGTGACGATTCGAGAGCCGTCTGCGTTCCATGCCGCCGAGAACACCTTGTCCGAATGGCCTTGCAGGGTTGTCAGTTGCTCTCCGGTTGAGGCGTCCCGGACTTGGGCGGAGGAGGTATTTACCCTTTTCCAGATTCCGGTGGTGGTCACGATCCGCGTTCCATCCGGGCTGAAGGCCGCGCAGTGGATGTCTGTGTCTGGGGAGGACAGGGCGAAGAGTTCGCTGCCGGTGGCGGCATCCCAGACCCGTATTGTATGGTCGGACCCGTCGGCATTAGGGGGACCGGAATAGAAACCTCCGGATGTGGTTACGATTCTTCTCCCGTCCGGGCTGAATACGGCATGGCTGACATCTTTCGTGTGTCCGCGAAGAACCAGGAGTTCCATGCCGGTGATTGCGTCCCAGACCCGCGCCGTTTCATCGTCGGAAGCCGTAACAATCCGCATCCCGTCATGACTGTATTGAGCCGAGTTGACAGAAGCCGCGTGTCCGCGGAGCACGGAGATGACCTTTCCCGTGGTGGCGTCCCAAATGCGCGCGCTGTGGTCGGTTCGATTTCCCCAGCCGCTGCACGCAGTGAGAATGCGACTGTCGTCGGGACTGAACACTGCGGAGCAAACGGAGCCTTTATGTCCTCGAAGCACTGGAAAAGTCCAATCGGTGTCGGACTGCCAGATCCGCAGGCCACCATCTCTGGATGCGGTCAGGATGCGCGAGTCATCCGGGCTAAACGCAATGGTGTTAATGTGACCCATTTCTCCGACGAACAAGTGCAGGGGCCTTCCCGTGGCCGCCTCCCAAAGCCGCAAAGTGCCGCCCCCGGAGGCGATTCGCAGTCCATCGTGACTGAACACGGCAGAGTGGACACTTCCTCTATGGCCCTGAAACGCAAGCAACTTCCTGCCCGTGGCCGCGTCCCACACGTTGACAGAGCAGCTCGAAGATGAGCTTGAGATGGGTTTCGTGCCGTCATGGCTGAATGCCACGGAAAAGAACGCCCGCGCCGGCCCCCCATCGAGGACTAGAACTTGTTTTCCAGTGGTGGCATCCCACACCCGCCCGGTATTCGCCCACTCGCCCGTGACAATCCGTTTGCCGTCGGGGCTGAAAGCGGCGGCAATTACGGCGCCATTGCCTGCCGAGAGACAGAGCAACTCGTGCCCGGTCTCGGCGTCCCAAACCCGAGCTGAATTGTCGTCCTCGGTGCCCCAGGCCCCCGCCGCAGTTACGACGCGCGTTCCCTCTGGGTTCCAGCCTACTGAGTTCACCGGCGCTTGATGTTGCAGAACAGACAGTTGTGTTCCGGTGCTGGCGTTCCAGATTCGCGCGGTCTTGTCGCCAGCCTGCATTCCTTTGTCTCCAGATGCGGTGGCAATGCGCTTGCCGTCGGGACTATAGGCCACAGACCCTACGCGATCGGTGTGCCCATGTAGCTCCAAGAGAGCCTCTCCCCCTACAGCGTCCAGAATCCATGTGCTTCCATCTACTCCTCCAGCCAGGATATGCGAACCGTCGGGGCTGTAGGCTGCAGCGCAGATTCCATTGGCGGAGCTATTCGACATCTGAATACTCTGATCACGGTTCGCGTTAAGGTGTCGCCATTCCCAATTCCTCATGCGTTTCGGACAGGCTGACAAGTAGTCTTCGGTTGCTTTTATGTCCCCTACGGCCAGTGCGGTACCAGCGGCGGCAATGTTCGCCACGTATGCCTGGTGTTCCGCCGCCTCTTTCTGTCTGATCGCATCCTGCTTGGCGGCGGTCGCGGTCCCCTCTGCTGCGATAGCCTGCTGGTAAAGACGCGCCTTCTCCCGCTCTGCCCGCGTTGCACGCACTGCCTGCCAAGTGCTCCCAACGATCCCAAGGGCCAGGACCGTCATTACTGCCGTCGCCGCAGCGAAGGCCAGCTTGTTCCGCCGCACCATCTTCCGCAGCCGGTACGTGGCGCCCGGCGGCCGCGCCGTGACGGGCTCGTCGCTCAAGTGCCGCTGAATATCGTGTGCCAGGCTGCTGGCGGTGTCATAGCGCCGTGCCCGCTCTTTCTCCAGGCACTTCATGACAATCCAGTCCAGGTCGCCGCGGACCTCTTTCAATTGCGGAGTGCGGAGTGCGGAGTGCGGAGTGGCCGTCAGGGCTGTCGCCAGTCGAGTGGAGGGCTTTGGCGGCTCCTTTTCCCGAATAATCCTCCGCATCTCGTCGAAGCCGGCTTCCAAGAGGTCTTTCTTCTCAAACGGCACGTGGCCGGTCAGCAGTTCGTAGAGCAGCACTCCCAGAGCGTAAATGTCGCTGCGGGTGTCTATGTCCGCCCCGCTCACTTCCGCCTGCTCGGGGCTCATGTAGGCGGGGGTGCCGATGAATTGCTGGAAGGCGGTGAACAGCGTCTTATCGGTCAACAACTGGTGGCCGGTGGCTTTGGCGATGCCGAAATCAATCACCTTGGGCACAGGCTTGCCATCGAGTTGTGTGACCAGGATGTTCGAGGGTTTAAGGTCGCGGTGGATGATGCCCTTCTGATGCGCGTGCTGGACGGCGTGACAGACCTGCATGAACAGGTTCAGCCGCTCCCTGGTGGACAAGTTGTTCCGGTCGCAGTAATCGGTGATCTTGACGCCGCGGACCAGTTCCATCACGAAGTAGGGTCGGCCATAATGAAGTTGAGAGTCGCCAGTTGAGAGTTGAGAGGAAGGGGCGCCGGTAATTCCGGCATCAAAGATTCTGGCGATGTTGGGATGGTCCATCAGGGCCAACGCCTGGCGCTCGGCCTCGAACCGGGCAATGACTTGTTTGGTGTCCATCCCGAGCTTGACGATCTTGAGGGCCACACGGCGGCGGATGGGCTCGGCTTGCTCGGCCATGTACACGCTGCCGTAGCCACCCTCGCCGATCTTCTCCAGCAGTTTGTAGGGCCCAATCCTGTTCCCGGCCTGCTCGATCACCTGCGCCTCCGGGGCGGGCGCCGAGAGGGCCAGTGCCCGCTTTAGAGCGCAAACCGGGCAGTCGCCATCGGGCGCCAGCGGCCTGCCACACTGGCTGCAGAGTCGGGTGTGTGGCGTCGTCATTTGCCTTCAATCATCCAGTCGTCAACCTATACAAAGGGAAAACCCCGCCGAGGTTGCATGGATTGGGGACAAACAACAAAGGCGCGAAGACGCGAAGGTCGCATTGGGGCGCGGACATTCCTGTCCGCTTGTCCCTTCCCAATGACCTGGCGGACAGGAATGTCCGCGCTCCTTTGGTTGCGCTTCTGCGTCTTTGCGCCTTTGCGTTGATTCCACTGTGTTATTCACAATCATCCGCTGAGGACGGCGATCAGGTGGCGGAGTTCTTCGTCAATCGCTGCCGTGTTGCCGACGGTGTGGGCCACTTCCTCGCGCACCAATTCGCCGTAGCGCTGGCGCAGGCGGTGCGCGGCGGAATTGACCGCGCTCTCGGTCAATCCGCACTCGGCGGCGATTTCCGCATAGGTCGAACCGTCCGGGTCACCGGCCTCGAAGACCCGCAACCGCTCATACAAGTTGGCCTTGCCGGCTTGGGCGTATTCTTCTTTAAGCCGCGCCTTGGCCTGGCCGAGCAGGGTTAGCGCCCACCGCTGGTCGTAGAGCTTGTCGGGGGGCAGGCTGTCGGCGGGTTCGAGCCGGTAGCGGTCTTCGGCGCTGTCGTCGTCCAGGGAAAGCAAGGTCTGGCCGCCGCCGCGTTTTTGCGCCTGCGCCTTGTCCCATTCGTCCGAGAGGAAGTTCTTCAGCGAGGCCAGGAGGAAGGAGCGGAAGCGGCCCTTCTCGCGCCGGACATGGTCGAGGCGGTTCTTGTGGATAAGGCGGGTGAAAAACTCCTGAGTCAGGTCTTTGGCAGACGCCTCGTCGTGCCCCTGGCGGCGGACGCAGGCGTAGAGGGGATACCAATAGGTGCGACAGAGCTTCTCCAGGGCTGCGGCAGCTTCCGGCGAGCCTTGGTCTCGCGCGTTCAGAACTACGGTCCAATGGGTTGTGGTGAACCACTCGCGCCGGGCGGTGGCGGGTGTGGCAGTATCTTCGGCACGGGGCGTCATTCAACCTCCCCACTCCCAAGACCATCACCGCACTGCCATCGCTCACCTGGCACCATAAGCTTGATTAGACAACTTTTCGCGCCGGGTTCAAGCTCGAATCGTGGCCTCCTCGGCATGGTGGCCTCTTCGATCGCAGGCCCCAGCTTGGTCCTGCTGCCGTTGCGCGCAAGGCCGGAGCGCCGACTTCCAGTCGGCTTAGGGTAACCAACTGGCTGAACGGTCACCCCGNNAACGGTCACCCCGGGCTCCCGACCGCCCAAAGCCGACTGGAAGTCGGCGCTCCGCAGCTCAGCCAGCCGTTAGCCCTCGAGGTCAATGCGGTCAATGACCCCGACGATGATCGAGCGGAGGGGGGCGTCGGGGTCGCCGACGATTTGGCGGGCGGAGCCGCCTTCGTCAATCACCAGCACGCGCTCGCCTACGCCCGCACTCACGCCGCCGTCTACGGCGATGAGGTAGCCGCCGGGCTTGCCGGAAGGGTCTTCCTTCTCGACGACCAGCAACTTCTTGCCGGTGCAGAATGGGTGATGGATCGTCGAGACGATGTCTCCTCTGACGGTGCCGATGATCATGCCGGGAGGTGCAGGTCGTCCACGATGCCGATGATGGTGTGGTCCACGGGGACGAACCACGGGTCGAGTGCCAGCGCGGCTTCGCGGCCGCCCTCGTAATAGATGAGCTCGCCGGGGCCGGCGGCGCGAGTGGAGTCGCAGGCGACGAGCGGCTTGCCCGTCGGGCTGCCTTGCTTGTCGAGCGGTTGGACCCAGAGCATGGGGACGCCCTCGAGGCCCTTATAGACGACGCACGGGGTGAGCGTGCCGATGACTTTGCCGAGCAGCATCAGGAGACCTCCTCGCCGTGCAGTTCGAGCGGCCCGCCCTCGGCGAACCGGGTGCCGCAGTCAAGCTGCTGCGTCAGCGTCTCGTGCGGTCGGGCGATGATGCGGTGCCGGACGTATTCCTTCCGGCCGCGCAGGAAGTCGCCGGCCATCTCCATGGCGGCCTGGATTTCGTGCAACTCGCCGTTGAAGAGGCTGATGGCCTTGCCGGACATCTCGTATTCGGCGAGGCGCAGCTCCGTTAGCCGAACCCGGGTGCCCTTGAGCGCCAGTTCGGCGGCGCGGACATTCGCGGCAACGGTGTCGGTTTCGAGAATCGCCACCGCGTCCGAGAGGACGGGCTGGCGGCGGCCGAGGATGGCGTCATGTAACTGCTCGTGAACGTCGGGCAGGAAGGCGTGATCCAGCCGGCTGGCCTGGCCGGCCTCGAGTGCNNCCGAGTGCGGCGTTGAGCGACTCCTCGACCGCGGCGGTCGAGCCGCCAATGATGATGAGGTAGCGCCCGCGGCTGACGGTGCCGGACTTGAGCGTGGCGATGGGCGCCTTCTTCAGCAGCGCGTCGGTGCAGTAGATGCCATCGGCAATGCTGCTGAACTCGATGACCGCGATGGCGGGATGCTTCTTCATCAGACGATCCTGAACGCGCCGACCAGCGTGCAACGGCGCCAGCGCGAGAAACTGCGCGGGCTGGTCATGCCTTCGCCGGTGGGGCTGGCAATGGTGAACGAGGTGTAGCCTTCGCCTTTCCAGCCCAGCCCGGCCTGGGAGGGGCCGTTCTTGACGAAGATGCTGGCGTTGCAGTCGCGGGCCATGCGGCTGAGGTGGGAGAGATTATCCGAGTGCATGGCGAAGGTGTGGCGGCGCGGATGCTCCAGGGCGATGGCCAGGTCAATGCCCTCGTCGGCGTCGCGCACGCGCGTGACGGGCAGGATCGGCATCATTTGCTCGGTCCAGAGCAGCGGGTGGTCGTGGTCCACCTCGACGATGCCCAGCCGCACCGAGTTGTCGCAGGGGATGCCGGCCTTCTGCAGGATGACGCCGGCGTTCTTGCCGATAAGCGTGCGGTCAATCTCGGCTTCCGCGCGCGGGCCGTGCGTTTTCCTGAAGATGACCTTTTCCAACGCCGGCAACTGGTCCTTCCAGACCAGCGCCGCCCCATTGTAGATCATGCCCTGGATGAGCTTATCGGCGACGCTCGAGACGACGAGGCATTCCTTTTCGTCGGTGCAGATGATGTTGTTGTCGAAAGAGGCGCCGAAGACGATGTCGCGCGCGGCCTTGTCAATGTCCGCGGTTTCATCCACGACGACCGGCGGGTTGCCCGGCCCCGCGCAGATGGCCCGCTTGCCGGATTCCATCGCCGCCTTGACTACGCCGCCGCCGCCCGTCACGACCACGAGCCGAATGCCGGGATGCGTCATCAGGGTCTGCGCGCTCTCGACGGTCGGGTTGGCAATGCAGGTGATAAGGTTGCGCGGTCCGCCGGCGGCGAGAATGGCTTTGTTGAGCAGCGCGACGTTGTGGCAGGAGACGCGCCGCGCGTTGGGGTGGACGTTGAAGACGACGGCGTTGCCCGCCGCAATCATCCCGATGGCGTTGTTGATGATGGTGGAGGTGGGGTTGGTCGTCGGGGTGATGGCGCCGATAACGCCGTAGGGGGCGGGCTCGGTGAGGTTGAGGCCGTGATCGCCGGTGACGGCGTGCGGGTGGAGGTCTTCTGTGCCCGGCGTCTTCTCGGTGACGAGCTGGTTCTTGAGGACCTTGTCTTCGTAGCGGCCCAGCCCGGTTTCCTCGTGCGCTTCGCGGGCCAGCGCGCTGCCGTGCTCGCGCATCGCGTCGCGCATGGCGGCGATGATGGCGTTGCGCTTTCCCAGGCCCATATCGTCCAACTGGGCAAAAGCGTCCCTGGCCGCGCGGACCGCCTGGTCAATGCCGTCGAAGACACCCAGTTCTCCAGCCAGGGAAGGACCAGCCGGGCGGTCAGCACGGGGCGCGCTGCCGCCACCGGTCAGCCCGGCAACGATCTGCCGGGCGATGGCCTCGATTTCCTGGTCGTTAAGGCCGGCCACAGTCCACCTGGTCCTTCTTGTATTTATCCACCCCGCCGATTTCCCAGCTATCCACAATGGCCATGATAACGGCATCGCAGGGGCGGTTCTGGGTCGCGACGGTCTGGCGCGCCGAACTGCCGGCCGCGATGAGGACCAGTTCGCCGGGCCCGACGCCCACCGCATCGGCAGCAACGACATGGCCGCCGGTTTCCTTGCCTTCGGTATCCACGGTCTTGACGACCATGAGCTTCAGGCCGTCCAAGGTGGCCTCTTTGCGGGTGGCAATGACCGTGCCGACAACTTTCCCAAGAGTCATAGTTTCAATGCGCGCCCTGTCCATGCGGCGGGGCAACGCTTTCAGCCGGGGCGGACCGCGCGGTCCAGCCCGGCAATGGAGTCCGGGTTACTTCTTAAGCGCCTTGGCGCCGCGGCCCAGCGGCAACACCTCGTCCACGTTTGCGTGCGGGCGAGGGATGACGTGGACGGCGACCATTTCGCCGACGCGGCTGGCGGCGAGGCGCCCGGCGTCCGTCGCGGCCTTGACGGCGGCGACGTCGCCACGGATGACGGCGGTGACATAACCCCCGCCGGTCTTCTCGAAGCTGACGAGATCAACCTTGGCGGCTTTGACCATTGCGTCCGCGCCTTCCACCATGGCGGCGAAGGACCGTGTTTCCAGCAAGCCTAATGCTTCTGCCATATATGTGTCTCCTTACGTTGTCTTGTTATGAGTTGTGATTCTCTCGAAGTGAATCAGGCGGCGCCGCTGCCCTTCATTGGGCGTCCGGTGAGGCTGTTGATGGCGGCCTCGGCGGCTTTGGCGGCCACATCAATGTCCTTCTCCTCGCCGCCCAGGTACAGGCGGCCGAAGCTGCCGAAGGCGCGAATCTCCAGGATGTTAATCTCGGCGGTCTTCTCGGCCTCGTTGGCCGCAAAGGCGGCATAGGCCGCGGGTGCGACTTCCATCGTGAAGAGGCTCTGGCCAGGCAGGATCATGTTGCCGTGCCGGGTGCGGTTGATGAGCATCGTGTGGTGGTCGTCAATCTGGCGGATGGTGCTGTTGCTGTAGATGACCGGCTTGTAGCGATCATCCTCCTTCAGGCCGCGCGACTCCAGAATGGCCGCGCCGGCGG
>MTKZ01120472.1_pt2 | contig 10349 bp, 8 predicted proteins | sample 1042781 | NCBI WGS metagenome assembly MTKZ01 (sample SAMN06212207, study PRJNA360539) | anaerobic digester metagenome | biome: Wastewater treatment plant; material: sludge; isolation source: anaerobic digester fed with sludge from wastewater treatment plant | place: Denmark: WWTP Viborg ...
TTCGCTGGCCGTGTGCGTCAACCCCGGCAGCGCGTTCAACTGCTACTGGGAGATGCCCTTCCGCAAGAAATGCCGCATCACCTATACGAACCTCGACGAAAAGGAGATGGTGCTGTTCTACCAGATCAACTACACGCTGACCGACGTGCCCGAGGACGCGGCCTACTTCCACGCCCAGTTCCGCCGCTCCAACCCCCTGCCGTACAAGACCGATTACACCATCGTCGACGGGCTCAAAGGCAAGGGGCAGTATGTCGGCACCTATATGGCCTGGGGGGTCAACAACAACGGCTGGTGGGGCGAAGGCGAGATCAAGTTCTTCATGGACGGCGACACCCAGTGGCCGACCATCTGCGGGACCGGCACCGAGGACTACTTCTGCGGCTCGTATTGCTTCATCGTCAACAAGGGGCCGGGCAGCACTCGCGAGGGCAAGGGCGAGCAGTACCAGGAATACTCGACACCGTATGCGGGCATGCCGCAAGTCATCCGGCCAGACGGCGTCTATGACTCCAACACCCGTTTTGGCCTCTACCGCTGGCACATCATGGACCCGGTCCGCTTCGACAAGGACTTGCGGGTCACCATGCAGGCCCTCGGCTGGCGAAGCCACGGCCGCTACCTGCCCATGCAGGACGACATCGCCTCGGTGGCCTACTGGTACCAGACGCTGCCGACCGCTCCGTTCCCGAAGCTACCCGACAAGGATTATCTGGAGGTGATCTGAGGGTTCAGGGTGGAGATCCGCTGCAGGCGAGACTCGTCTTGGCGAGGTTCAGGGTTCAGAATGGCAGGCGGAGCGCGCCCCGACATGTGACCGTCTCGCAGGTTGCTCCCTCCATGCTTTCCCAGCAGCCTAAGAGTCTACCGGCCTAACGGTCTAACCGTCTAACAGTCCGACGGCCTGCCCCGCTACCAGTATCGCCAGTAGAGATAAAACCAGATTGCGGCGTAGATGGAAAACCAGAGTATGAGGCTCTGGTACCACGNNAGCGGCATCGGTTCGATGCATCAGCAGAGCCGGGCTCCAACTGAACGGCTCCCATCGCTCGGCCGGTGGAGGCGGATAGCGCAGCGAGACGATGATCGCGCCGGCGATGGTCAGCACCTGGGCGAAGAAAGCCACATACAGCCAGTGGAGCTTGATACCAGCCAGGTAGAAACCCGCGACCATCGCGGCCTGGATCGCCGTGCCGCCGAAGAGGGCAAAGAGACCGCCCTGGGAGTTGGTGCGCTTCCAGAGGATACCGAGGAACAGCGCCGACAGGAACGGCGTCGAGAGATAGGTCACACCCTGCTGAAAGTATTTGAAGATCCCGCCGAGGTGGGCGACGCTTGGGGCGACGAGAGCGGCGATGACCAGGGCCAGAAGTGAGGCGATGCGGCCGGCGCGGACGGTCTCGGCATCATTCGCATGAGGGCGCAGCCACTTGCGGTAGACGTCCAGAGCAAAGAGCGTCGCGGTGGAGTTGGACAGGGCGCTCAGCGTGGACATGACCGCCGCCAGGAAGCCGGCGAGCACGATTCCGCGCAGGCCCCAGTCGGGGGCCAGCATGCGCAAGGCAGAGGGGAAGGCCAGATCCCTGTCCGGCAACGGATCGGCCATGTGCATCACATGGATCCAGTGGTAGACAATCAATCCGAGGAAGCAGGTCACGAGTGGACGGATGAAATTGACGAAACCGGCGAAGATGATGCCCGTGTAGCCGTCCCATTCGCTGCGGGCCCCGAGCACCCGCTGGATCATCACCTGGTTTCCGGCCTGGTAGAACAGAATGACACCGAACATGGCGGTGACCAGGCCGAGAAAAGGTGCGGCCTCGTCGCCAGCGGGCCGGTAGAGGTGAAAACGGTCGGGATTGGCCGCGATCATCGCGCTCCAGCCGCCATCAATCTTGCCCAGGGCAGCGAAGAACAGCAGGACTCCTCCACCGACGAGCATCAGACACTGCATCGCGTCGGTCCACATCACCGATGCCAAACCGCCCTTGACGGTGTAGGCGGCGACAATCAGGACCGTCGCCCAGAGTACGACGTAGAACGGCCAGCCGGTCAGACCGGAAATCGCCAGCGTTCCGCCATACAGCACCGGGACCAGGAAGATAAACACGTAGGCGAAGAGCATCACGTAGCTGTAGAAGTTGCCGCAGGCCGTCCCATAGCGGCGATGGAGGAACTCCGAGACGGTCGTGACGCGGTTCCTGAGGTACACCGGGATGAAGAAGATCATCAGCAGCGTGTAGACCGGCAGGCTGCACCATTCCCAGTTGGCGATACCCATGCCGTGCTCGTACGCGGCCCCGACGGTGCCGACGATCTGTTCGCTGGAGACGCTGGTGGAGACGAAGGCCGAGCCGATGATCCACCAGGGCAGACGGCCGGAGGCCAAGAAGTAGCCGCGGGCCGTCTTGTCCTGCCTGCGCGAGGCCCAGAAGCCGACGGCGACCACAGCGGCCAGCGAAGCGACGATAATCGAGAGATCGAGTCGGCTGAGTGCGAACTCCATTCGGTCGTCTCCGTGACGCCTTTGCCTGGTATGCCGGCTGCCCGACTTCACGAGTCGCCCAGTCCGGAGCGATGCGGCAACATGATAAGCGTCGATTGCCCGGATCCCAAACCGGCGGCGAGCGGTGCGAATACGGCTTCGGCCGCAGCAGGCCGCAATACCTCGCGAGACAGGTGCAGCGAGACCGACCGCTCGTTTCTCAATGAGTCCGCCGACCCAAGGCAAACTTGAACAGACAGGCCGACTGGGCGGCCATGCCGTAGGTGGCCGGTGGGCCGGAGGGGAGGTCCTGCGTTGCCAATTGGAGGCCAGGCCGGTCCATGTCCTCGCACGTCAAGGTCCGCACGAAACCCGCACCCAGCCGTGCATCCCGGACCCGCAATGCCAGATCGACCGGCTCATCCGTGGAGCGGTTCAACACCACGACGTACAGCGAATTCTCATCGCGCATCGCCAAGGCGGAGATGATCGGGACGTTCTTGACGTCGGGGGCCAGGGCGTTGAAGGCGGTCGCATACTTGTCGCCCTGGCTATCGAAGTTGAATGTGTCACAGGTCACCTGCGTACGAACCGTGTGGGTGCCCAGGCCGCCGGCATAGAACTCAAAGACCTTGTAGTTGTCCTTAGTGCGGCCGTCGGTGTACATGATGCCGCAGGGGTAGGCCCCGAAGAGGTGGTGCAGGTGGGCCCGGCGGATGCCGTGGCTGATCATCACCCGAAACGCGTCGACCAGCAGGAGTTGCTGAGCGGCGGTGTCGGCGGCGGCCGGCATGAGACCGGCCTCGTTGTCCCAGTAGTAGAGCTCGACGCCATCGATGTCAGCTTCGGCATTGGCCCCGGAAAGTGCGAAGTTCACCGCGAGATGAGTCGCCGCTGCGGGCACCTTGCCGCCGAAGACGATTCTGTGCCAGTGGTTGGCTCGCCATGCTGTCCGGCTGCCGGTTTCTGAGAGCGGCTCGGCAGGACGACTCTGAGGGCCGAGGGTGGTCAGTTGAGCAGAAACGCGATCGGGATGCAGTGTGCGAACCCAGGCCGCGCCCTGGATGCCGGTGGCTTTCTTGTCTTTCCACTCGAAGACCTGTGACACCGATACCGACGCGTCGGCCGATGAGCTGGTTCTGAGGCGAAGGCCGCTTCCTCGACGGCCGGCAGTTTCAGATACTGTGGCGGTGCTGCCCGCGGCTCGGACGGCGACCTTCCAGCCGCTCATGTCCTGTTCGAAATCAAGATTCCTCGCCTCAAGCGTCGACAAACGCCGCCCGCCCCAGCACTTGAGGTTCCACTCGGTGATCTCGATGGGCGAGCGGTAGGCGATGGCCTCATCGAGATACCCGCCGAGAGCGGGGTTGGCCACGCCGCGCCGGCCGCAAAGGATGTTCTGCAGGTTGTGGTGCGACCAGACCAGCAGATCGGTCCCTTCGACGCTGTAGGGATAGAAATGATCCTGCGCCGCATCGATCAATCCCCCTTCGTAAAGCTGGTTCACCTCCCGCGTCCAGCGGACGTTGATGTCGTGATGGGTGGCCTGCAGCGGGTCCTGGTTGTTGCCCATCAGAGGATAACCCACGGCGGTGATCCAGAGCTTCAGGTTCTTGAGCGATTCGTGTTGCGCGACAGCGTCGGCCACGAGTTTGCGCATGGCCCGGGCGTACGCGGCCACGGTGGCAGCATAATGCTCGGGCGGCCAGTCCGTGGGAGCCTGGCCCCAGTTCTCGTTGCCCATCTCGTAACAGGTGATCGGAAGTCGGCCGGCCAGAGCCCGCTCGATCGTGTACTTGCGGACCAGATCCAGGGTCTCGGCCAGGGTCCCGAAGTAACAGTCGGTGTATCCACAGGGATTGGGGGCCGTGTGTCGATAGCGAATGATCTCAGCCAGCGGTGCTCCGGGCGGTGGTGGACCGGGCAGGCCTTCCGTCCCGCCCTGCAAGTTGAGCGTGTAGTAAGGCTCGGCCCCGACGGCTTCGCAAAAGGCCAGGAACTGCTCGACGGTCATCTTCCGCGTGTTGTCGGCCTTCCAGTCGTAGCGGTCCGCCTCGCACCCGTTGGGAAAACGGATCGACTTGATGCCGATCTTCTTGACCGCATCCATCGCTTCAGGCCGCTTGAGGGCCGCTGACCCGNNCCCCGCCGTAGTCGAGGTTGATGCCGATGATCTCAGGCCACACGGGCATTTCCCGGTCCTGCGGCGAAATCTCGACGACAGCGGTCGCCGGCCGATCTGCAGTCTGGGCAATCGAGCCGCCGGTTGCGGTCAAGAATGCCACGATCAACGCCGTCGTGGTCCACGTCCTTCCCATTCTTGTTCCTCACAGTAGTCGTCGGGCTGTGCGTCCGGACACCTCGAAGCAGCCGGCTCATCAGTATGTTATACAGGAAACACTTGGCCTGACCGCACTTCGAGGGGCATTTCTGAACAGGCTGCCAGCAGCCCCGATGAGCGGCTCTCCGTGTTCTCAGGAAAACGGGGGTCAAACCCCGCCCGCAACCTGTGCGGTCGAGGCATCGGTGTGAGCCGGGGATACCCGCTCGGACACGGTTGACACGGAGATGGGCGCCGCAGGCTTGCCCGCAGTAGGGGCGTGCTCAACATGCCCGCCGGGAGGCAATTGTGCCAGGGTGTCGGCATCAACCGTCTCATCCGGACCGGCCTCCGCAAGGTACTGTCTGGACCGCCGGTGGAAGTAGAGCCCCACGGCGATAACCAGAACGATGAGCCCGAGGAATCCGACAATGTTGGTGACCATTCGGACGTCCGACTTGACCTGATCGAACTGGGCGCCAAAGAACCAACCGAGAACGACCAGCGTCGGAACACTGATGCACGCGGCGGAGCCGTTGACGATGATGAATTTCCAGAAAGGCACCTTCATAACCCCGCTGGCGAGGAAGACCATCGCTCGAAGCCCCGGGAGAAAGCGAGCCGCGAAGATGAGCTTGATGCCGTGGTGCTCGAAAAGGTGCTCGGCCAGCAGCAGCCTGGAGGGCTTCACGATCCGCCGCATGAAACGGTGCTCGACGATGTGGTGGCCGAATCGACGACCCATGAAGAATAGGCAGATGTCACCAGTGAGCACACCCAGCATTCCGGTGGCGATCATGATCGGCAGGACGGCCAGGCCTCGATAGCACAGCCATCCGCCGGTCAGCAGGGGGATATCCTCGGGGATTGGCATCCCAAAACTGGCAGTCACCAGCACTGCCAGTACACACAGGTAGGGCAGTTTGTCCCAGGGCATTCAAATCCTCGGTACAACCCGCTGTTGCGGCTTGCGGAAGGCCGCCTCGACTCCCCCCAATGATATTGCTATCGAAATTTATCCGGACTATCCTTAAGCGGGGAGTACGACTTTCCGCCGGTCCGGAGATTTTACCATCGTCCGGGNNACAAAGCGGAAACGAAGGATCTGGTCGACGCTCAAGCCCGATCCACGAAGTGTCGCGAAGGGCAAACACCACCGTGGGAAACACACATAACAAATGGTATGCCTGTGGTTTACGTTTCTCTTGCAGCCAGTGTGGCAACTGCTGCACGGGGCCGCCCGGGTATGTCTGGGTAACCCGCGAGGAAATTCGGCGGATTTCCGTCTATCTCGGTCGCCAAGACGAGTGGCTTGCCAAGGAGCACCTCAGGCGGATCGGTTTCAGGCACTCGCTGGTGGAGAAGGCGAACGGTGATTGCGTATTCCTCGTTTCGACCGGCAATGGGCATCGAGGGTGCTCGATCTACCCGGTGCGGCCGTTGCAGTGCCGGACCTGGCCGTTCTGGACACAGAATCTCACCTCGCCTTCGGCGTGGGCTGGGGCTGGCGAGGTCTGTCCGGGAATGAGCAACGGCCGGCAATTCACCGCCGAGGAAATCGAGGCAATCCGCCTGAAAGACTCGTGGGAACCGGGCGAGGAGTCGCCCGTCAAGGGGGATGACCAATAAGCGCGATACGGGCGAACCATGAGTGAAAATGTGTGTGAAAACGGTAGGGCATGGTCGGAGCCACCAAAGGTGGCGGAGACCTGCCGGTCCTGGCCGCAGGATGTGGNNTCGACACTGCCCTACCGATCGGCTCCGTCGATTTTCGCACAAACTCTGAGACCTCGCTACCGGTTCCCTCATCCGTTCTGCTGGAGCTTGCCCGACGACCCGAGGTGGTGACGGCCATGCGCGAGTTCTACGCCGAGGCCGACCGCGAAATCGCGGATCAGGGCGCCACATGCTGGAACAAGGGCGAGTGCTGCCGCTTCGGGCAGTTCGGCCATCGGCTGTACGTGACCTCGCTCGAAATCGCATACTACTTGGCAACGGGCAACTTCCCGCCGCCAGTCACCTCAGACACCTGCCCCCACGCGATCGACGGCAAATGCCACGCCCGCGAGCGGCGACCCTTCGGCTGCCGCGTCTTCTACTGCGATCCGAGCGCCCAACACTGGCAAGGACCGCTCAGCGAACGACGACTCGCGCAGCTCAAGGCCATGCATGAGTCGCTGCGAGTCCCTTACGTGTATGTGGACTGGATGACGGTGGTGAAGGCGATGCAGTAGCGGATGGGCCGCTGGGCTGTTGGTCTATTGGTCGGTTGGTCGGTTGGTCGGTTGGTCTATTGGTCGGTTGGTCGGTTGGTCGGTCAGACGGTAGTGACCGCGGAGTGCGTTCAGTCGAACGGCAAGCACGTCGAGGAACATCCGGATCGAGTCGCGGAAAAGTCTCACCTTGGTGTGGGAGACGTGGCTCCAATGCACGGGGATTTCGCGGATCGTCAGGCCCATTCGCGAGGCGAGGTAGAGCATTTCGACGTCGAAGGCGAAGGTCTCGACCCGCTGCAGTCGGAGGATCGGGCCGATCTTGCCGCGTCGAAAGGCCTTGAACCCGCACTGGGTGTCATAGATCGGCAGACCGGTCAGCAGGCGCACGAGCACGTTGAAGATCTTGCCGGCGGTTTCGCGGAACCGGGATTGGCGGGTAGCGATCAGGCTGCGGTCCAGGGCCCGGGACCCGACAACGATATCGCACTCGCCGGCCAGGATCGGACCGAGCAGCGCCGGCAGTTCGGACATCGGTGACGACAGATCCGCATCAGTGAAAGCGACGATATCACCGGTGGCCCGGGACAGACCGGTTCGCACGGCCGCCCCCTTGCCCTGATTCCGCTCGTGGCGAAGCAGGATGAGGTAAGCCCGTGCGGCGGTGTGCTCCTTGCGACAATCCTCGACGATCGCGGCAGTCCGATCGGTTGAGCCGTCATCCACGACGATCACTTCGCGAAAGGCCGGATACGTCGCGACACAGTTCATGACCTCACGCAAGGAGCGGCCGATACACATCTCTTCATCATAGGCTGGAATCACCAGCGATACGGTCTGGGCCGTCGTCTCAAGGAGCGAAAGCCATGGCGCGATGCGGTCAGCCTGAGACTCCTGGATGCTGTTGTTCGAACTGACCGCCATCACGCTAAGACCGTTCATGCGGGTCCGTGACACTCCAGGCGGCTCTTTCAGAACCCCGAGCGTAAGCGAGGGGCCCTTGACCGATTTCCACAAGTGGCCAAGGGCAGGCCAAACCGGAAAGCGGCCGCACCACACGCGAGCCGCTCCCTCCCGCCTTCGCCGGGCTTCGGCGTGGCGAGAACGGTTGCGGTTCTGAAAGAACCGTCGCGCCTACCCGCCCAGTGTGTCACACAGCCCGTTCATCCTTCTTTCGGCGAGGCAAACACGAGCCCACCAGACACCCTCCGATGGCCAGCAGGCCGAGGCACAGCAGGATCACACCATTACGCAGGCTGGCCGGCTCAAAACGGAACTCGACGCGACACTCGCCGGCCGGCACGCAGACCCCACGGAAGATCCCATTGACCTTCAGTATATCCGCAGATCGGCCATTCACGTAAGCCCGCCAGCCCGGGTACATCATATCGCACAACACGACAAGCCCCGGCACCGACGAAGCAGTCGTCATCTCCACCGCCGAATGAGCATAACGGAGGATTCTCACACCGCCCGGCTCGGCCGGCGCGTCCGCGGGCAGATTGATCGTCGAAGCAGCAGCGGTTTGGACCACGGCGACCTGGGATGCGTCCACGCGACCTTCCGCCAGCTCTTCAATGGCCCGCTCAAACGATTCCGCATTCCGCGTTTNNGAGCGACAGCAGGGGCGAATCGAGCGAGGCAGGATCCTCGAAACCGACGATCTGGTTGTACCAGAGCGCACGCTGAGGCTCGATAGCGTCCACATAGCGGGCATACTCGGCGAGGATAATGGAGTCGTAACCACCCGTGTCCTGGAGACCGTAGATCATCGGCAGATTCGGATGCAGGACCATCCGCCGGCCAAAACGGGCGATGCGGAAGGTGCCGGAATCGGAGCGAAGAAACTCCACGGCCGGCGGTACGCGGTCGAGCCAGCCCGGATCGGCCTGGGTCATGAAACGGCCGTTGGCCTGGAGCGGGTCGGCCGCGATCAGGATCAGGCAGAACAGGCCTGCGGTCGCGGTCGCGCGTGGTCGCCATGTTTTGAGAAGTGGCAGCGCGATCACCACTGCCGCCGCGAGGGCAAACAGCGAGAAACGCATTGCATTGGCCCACATGAAGCCGGCGAGGTCCCAGGCGTCGAGGAAGCCGTTGCCCTGCGACAGGCGGGGGACACTTTCGAGGGCGCGCTCGGCGAGGTGATGGGCCGGAGAGGGGAAAGCGATCAGGAACAGCAGAGCCAAGGCGAGTGCGACCGGCACTGCGATGAGGATCACGCCGACGATGCGGCTCAATCGGCTGCCACTCGGGCTGACCGTGTCGGCATGCCCACGCAAAGCCGCGGGCATGGCACACGCTGCGGGCGCGTCGCCCGTTTCTTCCCCTCGGCCCTCGGGCCTCGGCCCTCGGCCCGTTGCTGCGAACCAGTGCTGCGCCCCCATCGCCGCCAGGCAACAAATCGCGAAGGTGGCCGGAAACATCCAGCGGAACGGCGTGCGGACCTGATCGAAGCCGGGAACGGTGTAGTAGAACACCGCATAGATCCGCGTTCCGAAGGCCAGCAGCAACGAGAGAACCAGAAGCGTGATGAGGAACCATCGGTAACGGCCGCGGGCGAACAGTCCGATCACCATCAGCCCCAGCGGCAGCAGGCCCAGGTAGAAGCCGTTCTCGTTGTAGTTCTTGGTCCCGTAGGCGTAGAAATCCGCTCCGCGACGAGCCTCGATCGGCCGCATGCCGCGCGTTCGCAGATCGAAGGTCTCGTGCTTGGAGGGGTTGCCGAAAACGTCGGGGATAACCATCTCCAGCAGGTGCTCGGCTCGCAGGGCACGGTCTACCATACGCTCATAGCTCGCCTCGCCCGCACGGGTGGTCATGTCCTTGACTTCAAGGAACGGCAGAAGCTGCGGGCCGGTGAGCATCACCGCCAAGACCGCCATCGTGCCCACCGACGCGCACAACCGCAAGCACGCCTTCGCGGAACGACTGTGCCGCCAGACATGCCCGCAGCAGGCGACAGTGAACAACCCTGCGACAAACCACGCATAGAAGGCGATCTCGAAAAACCCCGACAGCACCGGCATGGCGAAGATGACCGCACCCACACCAATGCGCCACACCGCTCTCGAAAAAGGGGACAGTCCCCTTTTTTTTGGGTGTTTGTCGCTGGTTTTTGCGGGTAAAGAGGACAGTCGCCATTTTGCGGGTTCTTCTCTTAGCCTGGGGTCTGCAGGAAATCGCTGCCCGCCTGTCATCTCCGCAAAATGGGGACAGTCCCCGGCCGCATGGAAACAGTCGCTCAGACGGAGGATCCACAGGAGCATCAGCGGCAGCCAGATGGCCGACCCGAGCAGCATCGGCCAGATCAACTGCATCGCCAGGAAGCCGC
>MTKZ01128531.1_pt1 | contig 10342 bp, 11 predicted proteins | sample 1042781 | NCBI WGS metagenome assembly MTKZ01 (sample SAMN06212207, study PRJNA360539) | anaerobic digester metagenome | biome: Wastewater treatment plant; material: sludge; isolation source: anaerobic digester fed with sludge from wastewater treatment plant | place: Denmark: WWTP Viborg ...
CGGCCGGGTCGGCATGGGAAGTCCTCCGCAGCAGAGACTGCCGTCTTGACTGAAGCAACGACGCGGGTTTGCGTCGATCCAGCAACCCCTGGTGTGGACTCCGGGTGTAGCAGCCGGCCCGGCGCATCCGGGCGCTGCGCCCGGGCCCCTGAACCCTGATCCCCTTCTTCCTCCGATCCGCCGTGGCCGCTTCGTTCCCCTCGGGCTGCAATCCCGCGTTTTGCCGCGCGGACGGCATCCTTGCCTGCCTGTGGCGGGCGTTCCTCGCCTGCGTTCACTCGCACTCGTCCGGAATGTCGTTGCCGTTGAGATCGGCGCTGGTGCCGGAGGCGATGTCGCATTCATCGGGAACAGCGTTGCCGTTGCAGTCATTGGAGGGCACGGCGCAATCCGGTCCGGTCAGGTCCAGCACGAAGCTTCCTGAGTTGCCGTTCCACCCGGAGACGCGAATCAGGTACGACGTGCCGGGGGCCACGGAGAGCGTCACCTCAGACTGCCGGCTGCACGAATCATCGTTGCAGACGATTTGATTGGCGGTGGTGCCGGGGCAGCCCGTGTGGACGGAGAGCACGGTGTCATAGGCGGACCCGCACGTGGAGACGGTCAGCGAGCCGCTCGTGGCGGGNNCGTGCCGCAACTGGCGGACCCGTCCACGGTGGCGCCGGACGTGGATCCGCTGTATGTGACGCCGGGACAGGCGTTCATTGCGTCGGCACACGTGTTCTGGGCCGTGACCGCGATCACAAGCTGGCATTCGTCGGGCAGGCCGTCCGGCTGGCAGTCTTCGCTGGTGCCCGAAAGCACGTCGCAGTCGTCGGGCACGCCGTTGCCGTTGCAGTCTTCCTCGCATTCGTCCGGAATGCCGTCCAGGTTGCAGTCGAGGCTGGTGCCGGAGGCGATGTCACATTCATCGGGGACGGAATTGTGGTTGCAGTCCTGCACGTCGGCCGTCCAGATCTCCTCCTGGTCGGCAACGCCGTTGCCGTTGCAGTCGCCCGTGCCAAACAGGGCGGTGAAGGCGGCGAAGTCGTCCAAATCCACGTCTCCGTCGTCGTTCAGATCGAACGCACCCAGACAGTCGTCCACGGTGACGGGCGAGAGAGGGTCCGGCGTGGCGTCCGGCCCCGCCATGCACTCGGTGAACACGACGTAGTCGTCCAGGTTCACCATGGCGTCAAAGTTCACGTCGCCGCCCGAGGGCCGCACGACGACGCCGGCCTGGTCCACCAGGTATCCCACCACGCTGCGGGTCATGCGCACGGCGTAGGGATAGTTGATGTTGTTCGGGTTGTCGACGCTGTCTTCCGGCTCATGATAGTAGGGGTTGGACCAGACCTCGTATTCAATGAGCAGGCAGGCGTCGTACCCGGCGCTGTCGAACGGGTCGTGGTCGCTGGCGCTGATCCAGCCGGCATCCATCCAGGTCAGTCCGTCGCCGTACAGCGTGACCGCGTTGCCCAGATGCGTCTTGACCGGGCTCGACGTGCGGCCGTAGATCCGGGCCTGGTTCGTGGAGGAGGCGTAGGCCACCATGTCCGCCGAGATCATGCCGACAATGTCGTCCATGGCGTGAGCGTCGACGTACGCCTCGCTGCCGTACAGCCCCTGCTCCTCCCGGGTGAAAGCAATGAAGCGGATGGTGTATGCCGACTCGTACTGCGTCAGAATCCGCGCCGCCTCCAGCACCAGGGCCACACCGCTGGCATTGTCGTCCGCCCCCGGGTTGTTCACGGAGTCGTAATGGGCCCCGATCACGTACTCCTGCGTGGAGTGCGCCGAGCCGGTCTTCGTGCCCACAACGTTGTAGTACGTGTTGCCGCTGTATTGCACCGGTTCCAGCGTGACGGTCAGACCATACTGCTGGAACATGGCCGCAATGTTGTCGCGGGCCAGGTCGTGCTCCGGCCCGCCCACGCCTCGATTGTCCCCGTCGTGCGTGTACAACAAGCCTTCGATGCCCTGGTTGTCGCCCAGGAAGTACCGGTATGCACTCTCGGAGACCTGGTCCACCGCCTTCTGACCTGCTTCCGAGCCCCGCGCGACGACCGCCGCACAGGCAACCACCGCCGCCGCCACCGCCCAACCACGCCGCATCCACATGGTGTCCACGATGCACACCCTCCTTTTGCTCAGATTGACCGTTCGGACTCAATCGGGCCGGCACACGGAGAGACTTTCCCAGCACGTTCGCCGTCCCAGGGCCACCGGAGCCACCGCTCCGGTCGTTCATGCAGTATAACCGTTTGTACAGTATGAGTTCAAGGACGAGTCGGCGAGGTCCCAATAAGCTCTCGCATCTTGGCCAGGATGTTCGGGGCGGCCATCAGCGATTCCCCGACCAGCATGGCTGCCGCGCCGGCGTTGCGGACCCGGGCGACATCGGCAGGCGCGTGAATGCCGCTCTCGGCCACAAGAATGGACGTATCGCTCAGCAGAAGGCCTGCCCGCTCGGTCGTCCCCACGTCCACGACCTGCCGGGCCAGGTCGCGATTGTTGATGCCCAGCAGGTACCGCATGCAGCCCGATGTCCGGATCGCGGCGTGGACGGCCAGCAGCAGGCTCGGATTGTGGGCCTCGACCAGGGTGGTCATCCCCATGGAGTCGGCCAGCCGCAGCAGATCGACGATCTCGTCCCTCGCCAGCACCTCGGAGATCAGCAGGATCGCATCCGCACCCGCCGCGCGGGCCTCGTACACCTGGTATGCCTCGACCGTGAAGTCTTTCCGCAATACGGGCAGCGGTACCGCCTGCTTGACCCGGGCGATATACGCCAGCTCGCCCTGGAAATAAGTCCGATCCGTCAGGACGCTCAGTGCGGAGGCGCCGCCCTCGTGGTAGATTCGGGCGATGGCCACGGGGTCAAAGTCGGCCCGGATCAGCCCTGCCGAGGGCGAGGCCTTCTTGATTTCCGCGATCAGGTGGATGCCGCGCGGAGCCGGCTGCCGGATGGCCGCGTGAAAATCTCGGGGCGGTTCCGCGGCCCGGGCGTCGGCGATCACCCGGTCCAGGGGCCGGTGGGCCTGTGCCTCGGCCACTTCCCGGCGTTTGGTGTCAATGATTCCGTCCAATATAGTGCCCACGATGATCTCCTGGACAGCGAACCTCGCGAGTGTAGCCCTGGCTCCCGGTGGTGGCAACGAACCGGCGCACCTGGATCTGGCCGCTCGATTGCTGCAGGTCGACGTGGTTCTGTACTGGGGCGGGCTGCTGCTGACCGTCTGCCTCGGCGGTGCGTGGCTCGCCCGGGGCAGGCGCGACCTGCTGGCCGTCGCGCCGTCGCGTGAGAACACCATTCCCGTCGAATCGCTGATCATCCCGCTGATTTTCCTCACGCTTGGTGCCTCGCTGGCGACGCCGCTTTTCGGTCGTCTGGCCGGCGACCCGGCCGATCTGGCCGCCAAGCGTGCGGCGGGTAGCGTGGGACAGGCGGCCGGCGCCCTGGCCTGCCTGGTCATCGGCGGCCTGTTTGTTCGGGGCGGCCTGCGGCGTTTTCTGTTTGGGGATGGCCGGGTAGGCCGGGGCACCATCGCGGCAGTTGTCGGGTTTCTTGTAGCCCTTCCGTTGTGCAGCCTGGTTCTTACGGCGACGGAACTGGCCTTCGCCCGCTTATGGCCGGCGTACCCCATGCCGGACCACGACGTGATCCAGGCGCTTCGCGACCCGAATGAGCCGCCCTGGGCGCCCATCGCGCTGTGGATCGGCGCGGTGATTATCGCCCCGATTGCCGAGGAGAGTTTCTTCCGGGGACTGCTTCAGACGGTCATCGGCGCGAACGGGCGGCGTCGGTGGGTGGTTGTCGTGGTCACGTCCGTTCTGTTCGGGCTGGCCCACGGCTCGCAGTGGCAGGTGGTGCCCGCGCTGGCGGTGCTGGGCCTGATTCTGGGCGTGCTGTACGAGCGAACGGGTATGTTGTTTGTGCCGATTCTCCTGCACGCTCTATTCAACCTCAAGACGCTGACGTGGGAGTTCTACGGGGCGGGGGGCGCTTGATCGGTCCGCGCCGCGCCGGTAGCATCGGCCGGACAGGTTTGGGGGCCTTCATCCAGGACATACATGGAACGAACGATGAAGAATGTCGACGAACAGATGGCGATTTTGACCCGCGGTGCGGAGCACATTTACAGCGTCGAAGAGCTCCATCAGCGGGTTGCCCGCGCGGTCCAGACCGGCAAGCCCCTGCGGGTGAAGCTGGGCATGGACCCGACGGCTCCCGACCTGACCCTCGGGCATACGGTCGTGCTGCGCAAGCTGCGGGACTTCCAGGACTGCGGGCACAAGGCGGTGCTGATCATCGGGGATTACACCGCACGGATCGGCGATCCGAGCGGGCGGTCCAAGACCCGGCCCATCCTCTCGGACGACGATGTGACCACCAACGCGCGGACGTACCTGGACCAGGCCGGCAAGGTGCTGGACTTGTCGCCGGACAAGGTGGAGATCCGCCGCAACAGCGAGTGGCTGGCCGCCATGACCTTCGCCGACGTGATCCGCATGGCCGCCCAGACCACCGTGGCCCGGATGATGGAGCGCGACACGTTCGACAAGCGCCGCAAGCAGGGCCTGGAGGTGTACACGCACGAGCTGTTCTACCCCATGATGCAGGCCCGCGACAGCGTCGAGATCCAATCGGACGTGGAGCTGGGCGGCACGGACCAGACGTTCAACAATCTGCTGGGCCGGGAGTTTCAGCGCAACGCGGAACAGCCGCCCCAGGTGGTGCTGGTCATGCCGCTGCTGGTGGGCCTCGACGGCAAGGAGAAGATGAGCAAGTCGCTGGGCAACTACATCGGCGTTACGGACCCCGCGTCGGACATGTTCGGCAAGATCATGAGCATTCCTGACTCCTTGATGCCGAACTACTACGAGCTGCTCACCCAGGTGCCGATGGACCGCGTGCGGGAAATGGTCAATCCGTCCCGCCACAACCCGCGTGACGCAAAGGTGGCACTCGNNGGAACAGGAATTCTTCCGCATCCACGGCGGCGGCCAGGGCGGCCTGCCGGATGATATTCCCGACCACGTGTTGTCGGCGGACATCATCCGAGACGGGCAGGTGTCCGCGGCCGACCTGGTTGTGGATTGCGGGTTCGCCGCCTCCAAGGGCGAGGCCCGGCGGTTGATCAAGGAGAAGGGCATCCGCGTGGACGGAGATGCCCTGGAGGACCCGATGGGCAGCGTGGCCGTCCGGTCGGGCCAGATCGTGCAGCGCGGCAAGCGCAAGTACGTCCGACTGGTCATCCCGTAGGCCAGCCCTGCGGAACGGGGCTTTGAACAGGGCTTTGAAATGCAGCTAATCACGAGTGTCAGCGGAATCCGCGGCGTCGTGGGCGAGACGCTCACGCCGCACCCGGCGGCCGACGCGGCCGCGGCGTTTGCCACGTTCGTCGGCCGGGGGCCGATCGTCGTCGGCCGCGACAGCCGGCAGAGCGGCGACATGGTCAAATCCGCCGTCGTCAGCGGGCTGCTCGCCTGCGGGTGCGACGTGGTGGACGTGGGCGTCTGCGCCACTCCGACCACCGCGATGATGGTGACCCGCCACAAGGCCGCCGGCGGCGTCATGATTACGGCCAGTCACAACCCCAAGCCGTGGAACGGCATCAAGTTCTTCAGCGCCGAGGGCTGCGCGCCGCCCAAGCCTGTTGCCGAGAAGATTCTGGGCGTGCTGGCGGCGCGGGATTTCCGATTCGTGCCCACGGAAAAGGTCGGCCTGCTGTCCTGTGACGAGACGGCCGTCACTCAGCATGTGGAGGCCGTACTGAAGACCGTGGACGCGGCGACCATCCGCAAGCGGCGTTTCCGCGTGGTGCTGGACAGCATCAACGGGGGCGGGGCCGTCGGCGGGCGGCAACTGCTGGAGGCCCTGGGTTGTGACGTAGTGCACGTCAACGGCGAGCCGAACGGCGACTTTGCCCACACGCCCGAGCCGACGGCCGAGAACCTGGTCGACCTCACCCGGCAGACGCGTGAGGCCCGTGCGGCCGCCGGCTTCGCCCAGGACCCGGACGCCGACCGGCTGGCCATCGTGGACGAGACTGGTCGCTACGTCGGCGAGGAGTACACGCTGGTTCTCGCCGCCCGGCAGGTGCTCAGTCGGCGGCGGGGCAATGTAGCGGTGAACCTGACCACGTCGCGGATGATCGACGATCTGGTCGCCCGGTACGACGGCTGCGCGGTCCACCGGTCGGCGGTGGGCGAGGCGAACGTCGTCGAGGTGATGAAGCGGGAAAACTGCATCTTTGGCGGCGAGGGCAACGGCGGCGTGATCGATCCGCGCATCGTGTACGTGCGGGACAGCCTGATCTCCATGGCCCTGGTGCTCCAGCTTCTGACGGACGAGGGCCGGCCGCTCTCGCAAGTTGTGGCGGACCTTCCGAGCTACGCTTCCGTGAAGCAGAAATTCGAGTGCAGCCCCGACCGGACCGCGAAAATCCTGGCGGCCGTGCGGAAGGCCTTTGCCGGCGAGAAAATGAGCGACGTGGACGGCCTGCGCATCGATTGGCCGGACGGCTGGGTCCACATCCGCGGCTCCAACACGGAGCCCATCATGCGCGTCATCAGCGAGGCCCGCGACGAAGACCGCGCCCGCGCCCTCTGCGCCCGCGTCCGCGCCGTGGCGGATGCGGTGGGATGAAGAACGGCGAATTGACACGGGAGCATACTGCCCCATCTGACTGACCGGCTGGTATGGCACGATGGTTCCGTCCACTCTGTTCTGTCCCCACTGCGGATACAACCTGACCGGGCTGACGGAGAACCGGTGTCCGGAGTGTGGGCGCGAGTTTGATCCGGCGATCATCTCGCAGCCGTTCTACCGATCGATGCGGCCGATCTCGTTCTGGAGAGTTGCGGCCCGCTGCCTGGTGCTGGTGGTCGGCACGTGGGGCGCAGTTGCGCTTTTGATCCTGCTTCGCCTGCACGAGGTCGTCACGGTTGCCCTGGTGATCGCGGTCTTGCTCGTGGGTGTTCCGGCGGTCAGCATCTGGAACGCCCAACACATGGCGCGGCGCATGGCGATGAGTCGGGCGATGCGCCGTGGGCCATCCCAAGTGATGGACCTCTCTCAGACGGACATCGACGAGGCACGATACGTCCAGGACTGGAGTGCCTTGTTGGTGTTTCTTCAGTTGATCCTTTCCTGGGGGTTGCTCATGGTCCGGGCGGTCTGTGCGCTGCTGTGACACGGAAGTTCGGCCGGGATCCTTGAACCGATTCGCTTCCTCGATTCTCACCACAGGGCCGCGAACAGCATCGCGATGGCCACGAATCCGAGGAAGATGACAACCACGGCGATGACAGGAATCAACAGAACCCCAACCGCAACGCCGCCGAAGCGTCGCCCCAGCGTGAACAGCATGCTCGAAAGGCCGAGCCACCAGAGCACGAGAGACGTCCCGAACAAGGGCCAGAATACATCATCGGCGGGTCGATGACCGGAGGCTTCCAACGCGATGAAACTGCCGGCAGCGGCGCAGGAAACGACCAGATGGCACGTCGTGAACCGCAACATGCGGCGAACTGTCCGGAACTGATATCGGCGATACGGCCCCGCGCCGGCCATGGCAAACGGGCCGACGGCAATGAGCAGTTCGCAGAGATTCGCCATGATGGCAACGACGGGAATGCACATCAGGTAGAATGGGTACACATTCGGATTGCGTGTGGACCCATCGAGAGCCGGCAGGAAGGCCACTGCGACGCCCGTGAGGTAGGCCAGCGCGTGGCAGGTCAGGCTGAACGCCAGCGGCGTCCCGGCCGAGCAGGTGCGGGGAAAAGTGGAGGCGAAGCGGTCCGGCCGGAGCCAGACGCGCAGCGCCGTTCGAACAAATGCTTCCGGACGGCCGAAACGTTGCGGCTCGTCCCAGATGGGGACCGGTCGCGGCACGCCGCCGGTCAGCTCCCGCCGCAACTCGTCCACGTCGAACGCCTGCCCGCACTCTGGGCACAGGCCGGAGGGCAGCCCGGTCAGGTTGTAGTCGCACTTCAGGCAGCGCAAGCCTTCGTCTCGAACGGGGGATCGAAGGGGCGGGTTGCTGTCCCTGTCTGGATCCATGCTGCAAGCCATGATCCCAGGCGACTGCGAGCGGTCAAGTCCGGCGTGTTCCTCCGAACCACTCCAATCCGTTGGGCCCCAGGTATGTTGCCTGGGGAGATACGGGCCACGGGATGTTCTCGAATCCGCGGTTCGAGTTCGTCCACGCGTTGCGCGGATGCTGATATGCGTTGATCGCGAACTAAAACCGCACGCCCCACATCATCACAATCAAGGCCGCATAGTAGACCGGAAAGACGGCCGCGATTGCGATCGCGGAGATGAGAAGGACCCCGAGGAATGTGCCCAGCGGGCCTCGACCCAGCGTGACAAGCATGATGATCAGGTCGAACCACCAGAGGAGGAACGAGAACCCGAACAGTCCCAACATGCCGAAGGTATACCACTTCGGCCCCCACATGTATGCGATCTCTCCCATGAGAAGGCTGGCTGATGCCCAGGAGAGAATCAGGTTGGCGTTCGTGAACTGCAACAGGTGCCGGGATGCCCGGAAGCTGTATCGCGGACCGGGGCTCGCGGCGGCCAAGCAGAACGGGACGGCCGCGATCAGGACTTGGCAGAGCAGTGCCTCGACGCCGAGAATGGGCATCGCACAGAAAAAGGGAACCATCCGCTCGGCAAGGTCCGCGTTTCGCGAAATCAGGTAGTATGTGCCCACGACGCTTCCCGCGAGAAGGTAAGCGATCAGGTGACAGCACAAGCAGAATGCGGCCGGTCGCCATGGGCGGCACCGCGCCGGGAACCTTTTCGCAAACGAGGCCGGCTTAAACCACACGCAAAGCGCGGTCCGCACGAACGCTTCCGGCCATCCGAATCGCTGCGGATCATCCCAGATGGGGATCCGCCGCCCGCCACCGGCTATCTCCAGTTGCAGTTCGTCCACGTCGAACGCCTGCCCGCACTCTGGGCACAGGCCGGAGGGCAGCCCGGTCAGGTTGTAGTCGCACTTCAGGCAGCGCAAGCCTTCGTCTCGAACGGGGGATCGAAGGGGCGGGTTGCTGTCCCTGTCTGGATCCATGCTGCAAGCCATGATCCCAGGCGATCCGGCGGAAGGCAAACAGCCCTGCCGCCCGCGATTCGCGCGAGCGACAGGGCTGATTTGAATGGCACCCCCAAGGGGACTCGAACCCCTGTCTTCAGGATGAGAACCTGATATCCTAGGCCACTAGACGATGGGGGCCGCCGGAAAAACCGGGTTGGCCTTCCCCGGCCAACCCGTCCCAGGATGCACCAAGCTTATGGACGGGTCCGCGCAGAGTCAACCCTCCGCGGCCCATCCGCCGTTGCGAAACATGCCCGTCCCAGCCCCAGACTACCCCGAGCCTACGCCACCGTATCCACCTGCCCGCCCTGGTTGCTGTCCTGGGCGGCGGTGCCCAGCGACTGGACGGCCTGGGTCGTCGACAGCGTGCTGGACTGGTGCTGGATCTGCACGATGTTTGTCTCGGATTGCATGGACAGGAAGCTCGCGTTCGACTGCGTCTGGCCAAGCCCGGCGCCAAGGATATCGGCCCCGCGCGTTTGCTGGTTGCCGTCTTCCTGCCCGAGCAGGGCCTGCATGATCATGAACGCGATGATCATTCGCAGCATTTGATTGTTCTGCAGGTCGAGCCCCACCGAATTCATCAGCGAATCCACCCGCGAGTACACCATCGTGACGTTCGAGGTGCTCATCGTGATGGACGACGCCGACTCGCTCTGCAGCCCCATGGACTGCCCGGCGCTGCTCGCCCCGGCCGCTGTCTCGACCGTCGAGCTGCCGGTCGGACGACTCAATCCAACGTTTGAAATCGAAACGGGCTGAATCGGTTCCACGCCTCTCCTCCCTCCCAAACGGGGTAACTCCAGACACAACGCTGACCAGCCAGCAATGCAAACGACCACGCGGCGCGGAACGATCGAAGGTGAAGATCGCTTACCCTATTGGGCGCAAGGGGTTACGATTTTGGTACGGTTTGTAGGGATCGGGAGGATTGGGAGGGCTTGGCCTCGGCCTGTTCGATACTATCGGGCGGGGACGTTGATAATTACTTTAACCCATTGCTAGAAATAACCTTAATGCGCATTCCCGGTTGATGTTTTTGGGTTTTGGCGTGGGAGTTGGGGGTCGGCGTGGAGGGGGCGGGTTGGCGTGTGGCGGTTGGCGAATGAAGTGGAGAGTGGAGCGTTCCGATCGAAGTGGCGATAATTCGTCATGAGGGGGCGAATCGCGGCAGCGGGAGTCCGGCTGGCCGTTCTGGCGGACGCGAAGGGGACTGGTGAATGTCTGGCTCTCACCAGATTGTCTACTCA
>MTKZ01006901.1_pt3 | contig 10340 bp, 11 predicted proteins | sample 1042781 | NCBI WGS metagenome assembly MTKZ01 (sample SAMN06212207, study PRJNA360539) | anaerobic digester metagenome | biome: Wastewater treatment plant; material: sludge; isolation source: anaerobic digester fed with sludge from wastewater treatment plant | place: Denmark: WWTP Viborg ...
CCGTCGCCGGAGCCGAACAGGTACGCAGCCGCGAACGAGGTCTCGATCTTGGGCACGTCGCCACTACCGACCACCGCCCACTCGTGCTGCAGGAACCACTTGGTGACGCGCTGCGCCCTGGGGTCGCCCTCCAGCAGGTCGCGGGCGTAGCTGGCGTAGTACGCCGCATGCCGGCCTTCTTGGCGCATGATGCGACCCAGCAGCTCGGTGAGCACCGGGTGATCGGCGATCTGCGCGAGCCGGTTGTAGGCCGCATTGGCGGTCCACTCGTTGATGGCGCCCCAGGTCATGTGCACGGCAGGGAACTTGCGTACGCCATGCCCCAGCAGCCAGAAGATGGCCGGGCTCCAGAACAGGTAGCGCTTGTTGAACCTGCGCATGGCGATCAGCCGCGTGTCGTGCGCCGGCCAGTCGTGCGCCGCCAGCACCTTGCCGAGCGCCTGGCCGTGCCAGTACTCCTCGTAGTTCCAGAGCGTGAGGAACGCCGTGAACTGCGGGTCTTTCCAGGCCGGCAGCAGCAGCAGTTCGCGGGTGTAGAGCACGGTCTGGTACTCGATGTCGTGCATGTACGAGAGGCAACGCAGCACGTGCGGGGGCAACGGCTGCCGTCGGAACGCTTCGAAGTCGAGGTCGTCGGTCTTCAACCGGCCACCCTGTTCCTGGAACTTCTCGATGGGGATTGCCATGCTCACCCTTCGTTGCGGAGGGTCGTTCGGATCGCGCGACCTTACCGCATACTTGACAAATGACCTCCCCGACGTTTGCCGCCATCGCCTTCAGCGGCAGCTTGCGCAATGGCAGCAGCAACACCGCGCTCGTCCGGCTCGCGCAGCGCATCGCACCGCCCGAGCTCACCATCGAGATCATCGACTGGGTCGATCAGTTGCCGTGGATGAACCCCGACCTGGAGACCGATCCGCCGGAGATCGTGCTGCGCTGGTGGGCCGCGCTGCGCGGCGCCGACGCGCTGATCATCGGCATGCCGGAGTACAACGCAACGCCCACCGCGCTGGCGAAGAACGCCATCGACTGGGCCACGCGCCCGCCGAGCGATCGGGCGATCGCCGGTACCGCCGTCGCCTTCCTCAGTGCCGCCGGTCGTTCAGGCGGCAAGAACTCGCAGGAGAGCGTCACGCTGCTGCTGGGCTTCATGGGCGCCACCGTGGTCGAAGAGCCGCAGGTACGCCTGTCGCTCATCGGCGATCGCATCGATGCCGACGGCAACACCGACGACCCGCTGATCATCGATGCCGTCGCCGCCAAGCTGCGCGCCCTCGTCGACGCACTCACGCTGCGGGCCGCGACTCCCGGCGCCTGAAGGGCTCGATTCGCAGCGACCCGATCACGGCGAGGCGGCTCACACGTCGGAGAAGTCGATCGTCGCCGCATCGCCCAGCTCGAACGATCGGTACTCGCGACGGCACGGGCTGCCGGTGAGCGCCCACACCAACGGCGACGAGCCAGGCTGCAACGCGACGATCATCGATGCAGTCGTGGCCTCCACACCGTCGACGTGCATGCACACGCTCCAACCGGGTTCGCCGCAGGTGTCGTGCGAACGTAGGTGCTGCTGCAGCGCCGCGACGGTGACTGGTCGCTCGGCCAGCACACGCTGCGAGGCGCGCCAGCGCGGATCGACCAGGCGCTCGACGGGTTGACGCGGATGCCGATGCGTTGCGTCGAAGCCCGGGATGCTGGTGCGGTTGGAGATGGCCCTGACATCTCCCACCGGCTCCGCCGCCCACTCGCGGCCACTGGTGTCGATGACGAACGCCGTGCCCGCGGAGGCGACGAGGAAGGCGTTCCAGTACGGCCTCCCGTTCGGCGACAGCGCCGGGTCGTGGCCGCTGCCACCCTGGCCATGGCGCTCGAGCAGGGCGGTGATGATCGCGACGGCCTCGATGGCGCTCGTCGCTCGCTCGAGCGCGAGCCGCACGAGATCCATGCCCGTGAGCGCCGGAGCCGCCCCGCGGGGATCGAGCGTCGTGTACACCGTCGTGTTGCCGATGGCCACGCCGGCTTCGTTGACGCCGTGCTCCGCACCCCAGCCCCATGCCGGTCGCGACAGCACACAGCCCAACGTGTCGGCGTCGTGAGCCGCGACATCGATGTGAGTGGTGCGCAGCACGCCGAGATCGCGGCGCGGTGCCGACCAGTGCACCACTTGGCGCTCGGCGGGAGGTCGGTCGCTGTTCTTCGCGAACAGCGTGCACGCACCTTCCGTCGCTGCCGGCAGAGCGACGAGGCAGTCGCACATCAGCTGAAGGAGTCGCCCTCTGCCGGAATCTGCCGAGCATCGGTCGCGGCAGCGGCGGCGGGCGGTGCGGGCGGAACCGGCGAGAGACCGGGCGGCTGCGGCCACAGCGCCTCGCCCTTCACCTCGGTGGTGTGCCAATCCGGGGCCAAGACGGGCGCGCTGAGCGCCACCGCATCGCCGCTCTGCTCCCACAGCACGGCCGGCCGCTCGCCGTGCCAGCGGATGGCGAACGACACCGTGCTGGTCGCGCCGGTGGGCACGCCGTACACCTCGAAGTTGTTGCCCTCCCACCCGGCGGGCAGGCCGCAGGGGAACAGCCGGCCACCAGCGACGCCCGCGTCGGCGATGCGCAGCTCGGCCCAGGCGAGGAAGCGCGCCGTGTCGGAGGGGGCCTCGGCAGGCACCGCTGCCGAGACGGGCAGCCGATCTCGAACGGCGGCCAGGTCGCGCCGCGCTCGCCGTTCATCGGCGACGGCCAGCACCCGATCGGCGGCGGCGAGCGCCGGCACCAACGCCCAGTCGTGCGCTGCGCTCTTCACGGCGAGCTCCAGCGCATGCGCGATGTCGGGGACCCATCCGGCAGCCTTCTCCCCCATGCGCACCAGCTGGCCGACACCGAGCAGGAAGCTCACCGGATCGTTGTCGGGGTGCTCTGGCCCCACCAGCGCCAGCTCACATCGCTCCGCGACCACTCGCTCGTTGAGCGCACCATCGGGCAGCAGCAGCCGGCTGGCACGCTCGACGGTGGTGAGCCAGCCACGCACCACACCCGCGACGGTGGGCATGCCGTGCGGCAGCGGGCCTGCGCCGCGGCCGTCGTGAGCGATGGCCACGACCAGTGTGCTGTGATGGCCGACCGGAAAGGCCACGCTGCCCTCGGGCAGGCTGATGCCCTCGATCGGTGCGGTGGGAGGACGCACCGAGAGCAGACCGGCGTGAGTGAATGCCACCGCGATGGGGAGCGGCGACTCGTTCTCCACCTCGATGATGGTGAGGCCGCCGTGGTCGGGCACCGAGTACACGCGCTGCACCGCGTCGCCGTCGGGAATGCGTACGCGGGTCTCCACCACGGCCGTGCCGTCGATGCGGCGCTGCCGAACTGCCGCTTCGCGCTGTGGGCTGTGCCACCGATCGTCGGCCGCGATGTGCCAATCCAGCACGGCGCCATCACGCCACGGCTCGACAGCGCCCCATGCCGTGACGGTCGCCCGCCAGCCACCCCCGGTGACACCGGTCGTGATCTCGTTCGTGGTGCCCGTCATGGTGCCGCTCACTCCATCTCGCTCTTGCGCGTGCGCTGCATCAGCGAACCCAGTGCCTCGCGGGCCGGGCGGCCCTGGTGGCACACCGCCACCACCTGCTCGGTGATCGGCATGTCCACCCCGTAGCGGCGAGCCAGGTCGAGCACGCTTGGCGAGCTCTTCACGCCTTCGGCAACCATGTTCATCGCCGCCAGCACCTCCTCGATCGTCTTGCCCGTGCCCAACTCGAAGCCCACCATGTTGTTGCGGCTCTGCTTCGACGAGCAGGTGGCGATCAGATCGCCCATGCCGGCCAGCCCGGCGAAGGTCGCCGCCTGGCCGCCCATCGCGATGCCCAGGCGGGTCATCTCCGCGAGGCCGCGGGTGATCAACGTGGCGCGAGTGTTGTCGCCGAAGCCCATGCCCTCCGCCATCCCGGCGGCGATGGCGATGACGTTCTTCACCACGCCGCCCACCTCACAACCGACGACGTCGCCGTTGGTGTAGATGCGCAGGCTGGGGCGCCCGAAGATGCGCTGCAGCTCGGCCGCGATGTCGCCGTTGTCGATGGCCACCACACTGGCGGCGGGTTGGCCGCCGAGTATCTCCTTGGCCAGGTTGGGCCCGGTGAGCACGGCAACCGGATGGCCCGGCAGCTCGTCGCGGGTGACCTCGCTCATGCGCTTGCGCGAGTTGCGCTCGAGCCCCTTGGTGAGGCTGACCACCGGCACCCAGGGCCGCAGCGAGCGGGCCGCCTCGGCAGCTACGTCGCGGAAGCCGTGCGACGGCACGGCCATCACCAACACGTCGGCGTGCGACACGGCATCTGCCAGCGAGGAAGTTGCGCGCAGTTCGTCGGGCAGCGTGAACTGCGGCAGGTAGTCGATGTTGACGTGATCGCGGTTGATCGAGTCGGCCAGTTCGCCACGGCGGGCCCACAACACGGTGGGGGTGTTGGCGGCGGCGAGCGCCGCCACCGTGGTTCCCCATGAGCCGGCCCCGATGACCGCGACGTTGATCGGCATCGGCACAGCGTAGGCCGCCCGGACGTCGCAGCAGGTGCCCGATCCATCGCCGGCGAGCCGTGCGTGCGAGCGGTCGCGGCGGCGGTCGCACCCTCTACGATGCACGCGTGAATCACGTCGTGCTCGTGCCGGTGAAAGCCTTCGCCGATGCCAAGGCGCGGCTGGCGACGGTGCTCTCCCCCGGCGAACGCGAGGCGTTGGCCCGGTGGACGGCGGAACGTGTGCTGGCCGCCGCCGGCGAGCTGCCGGTGTACATCGCGTGCGACAGCGAGGCCGTCGCCGAATGGGCCACCGCTCACGGCGCCACGGTGCTGTGGCACCCGGGCGTCGGGCTCAACGCGGCGGTCAACCGCAGCGTCGCCGACCTCCGCCGCCAGGGAGTCGATCATGTGGTGGTCGCACACGGCGACCTGCCGCGGGCAGCTGCCCTCGCCGCGGTCGTCATCCCCGGGGCTCTCACCCTCGTGCCCGACGCGCGTGGCGATGGCACCAACGTGATCGCCTTGCCCCTTCACCTCCTGTTCGAGTTCGAGTACGGCCCGGGATCGTTCCGCCGGCACCTCCAGCGCGCGGTGGCGAGCGGCTTGCCGGTGGCCGTGCGTCGCGATCCGATGCTGGCAATCGACATCGACACACCATCCGACCTCACGCACCCGCTGGTGCAGGAAGTGCTGCCCGCATGGCTGCCAACGAACCGGGGCAACCCGACCCGTCTCCCTCGCTGATCTCGCACGACCTGCCCACGCCCACGTCGGCACTGGCCATCGGAGCACACCCCGACGATGTCGAGTTCGGGTGCGGCGCCACGCTCGCGAAGTGGGCGGCCGCCGGCTGCCTCGTGCACCACCTGGTGCTCACCGACGGTTCGAAGGGTACGTGGAACGCGTCGGCCGACGTCGCCGCACTCATCGCCACCCGCCGGCGCGAGCAGCGCGCGGCCGCACGACTGCTCGCCGGCGAGCGCGCCGGCGAGGTGGTCTTCCTCGGTGAGGTGGATGGCGAACTGGCCAACAGCCTCGCCCTGCGCGGCGAAGTGGCACGTGTCATCCGAATGCTGCGACCGCAGGTGATCCTGGCCCACGATCCGTGGAAGCACTACCGCCTCCACCCGGATCATCGCGAAGCGGGCCTGCTGGCCTGCGACGGCATCGTCGCCGCCCGCGACCCGCACTTCAACAAGGAGCACGGCCTCGCTCCGCACCGCCCCGACGCACTGTTGCTGTGGGAGGCCGAGGCGCCCGACCACGTGGAGGACGTCGACGGGTTCGTCGAGCACAAGTTGCGCGCGCTGGAAGCACACGAGAGCCAGTTCGAGAGCACGATGAAGGCCGTCGATGGCGACCAGTTGGCCGCCTTCCGCTCACGCATCGGCGAACGCCTTGCCGGCTTGGGCGCGCGGTACGGCGTGGCCAGCGCCGAAGTGTTCAAGCGCATCACCGACCTGTAGGCACGCGCAGGCCTCCAGTTCGTCAGCGGGCGAACTGGCCAGGGCTACGACCGGTGCCGGGCTCGCCGGCGAATGCTTGCGCGAAGCCCATCCACTCGACGGCCGACGCGCCCGTCACCTCCAGCCCGGTATCGGCGAGATGACGCCGCTGGGTGACCACGAGACAGAAGTCGAGCGCCTCACCGCGCACACCGTCGGAAGTCGGCTCGCCCCACTCCCACAGCGAGCCGTCGGGCGCCCGCAACGCCACGTAGGGCGGCACCTCGGGCAACTCACGACCGTTGATCATGTAGCTGAACGGGCGGGCCCGCACACCGATGTGGGCCACGTGCTTCAGGCGTGCGGTGGCAGCACGTTGCACGCCGAGCGCATCGGCAACGTCCTGGCCGTGTGCCCAGGTCTCCATCAGGCGAGCGGTGATGAACGACCTCGCCGCCATCGCCGGGCCGTACCACGGCACACGCGACGACGGATCCACCGATCGCGCAAGTGCGATGAGGTCGTTGCGATCCGCGCGCCACGCGGCGAGCAGCTCGGTGCCGCTCATCCGCCGACCGGGCTCCACTGAGGCCTTGGTGCCGCCCGCGGCCAACAGCCGGTGCATGTCGGCGGCGAACTCGTCGGGGTCGCGGAGTGCAAGTGCGGCTCGTTGATCGAAGAACCACAGGTGACTGATCTGGTCGCGGATCGACCACTCGGCCGCAGGAGTGGCCAGCGACCACTGCGCTTCCGTCAGGTCGGCGACCAACACATCCAGCGCGAGGTGTTCGGCATGCAGGTCGTCACAGATGGAGTCCATTCGCACATTGTTCTGCACACGAGCCGAAAACGGCGAGTGGGGGGCCGAGGCCCCCCACTTCACGCGGTGTGGCTCGACGCCTCACTTCTTCTTGGCGGCTGCTGCCTTCTTCGCAGGGGCGGCCTTCTTGGCCGGAGCGGCCTTCTTCGCAGGGGCTGCCTTCTTGGCCGGAGCGGCCTTCTTGGCGGGGGCCTTCTTGGCCGGAGCTGCCTTCTTCTTTGCTGCCACTTGACTTTCCTTCCGTAGGTTTTGGTTCTTGCTGGGTGTTGGGGAACTTGCTTGCTGAACTACTGCTGTTGCACTACTTCTTGTTCGGGTTGAGCGCGGCCTTGAGGGTGCTGCTCGACGTGAACTTCATGCGCGTCGATGCGGCGATGTTCACCGGCTCACCGGTCTGAGGGTTACGACCCGTGCGCGCCGCCGACTTCGAGGTGCTGAACGAACCGAAGCCCGGCCACGCGATCTTCTCGCCCTTCTTGGCCGCCGCGACGACGACTTCGAAAAAGGCTGCGACCGTGCGCTCGGCGTCGGCCTTGGTGACTCCAGCCTCGGAAGCGATGGCGTCGATCAGCTCTGCTTTGGTGGTCATGTGACTTGATACCTCCGGGTACCGGATTGCTATTGGTAACGGACTGTTACGTCCGCGTATCGAACCCGTTTCGCGCGCCGAATACAAGCATCTAAGTTGTTGCATTTGCACTAAGTGTCAAGCGACACGTCGCGACGGTTAGTCGATTGCGAGCTGCCCGCGGATCGCAGCAGCGGTCGCTTCCAGTTCGAGCGCGTCCGCGTAGCGAACGCGCGGCCAGAAGAAGCCGCGCAGGCCGTCCTTGCGGCGCCGAGGAACGACGTGCGCATGAAGGTGCGGCACGCTCTGACTCACGACGTTGTTGACGGCTACGAACGTGCCGTCGGCAATGAGTGCGGAAGGCAGCGCCGAGGCGAGTCGCTGCACGACGCTGAAGAACGGAGCGATCATCTGTGCCGGAAGGTCGACGAGTGTCTCGACGTGCAACCGCGGTACCACGAGCACGTGCCCCTTGAACACCGGAGCGCGATCGAGGAACGCGACAACGACGTCGTCGGAGTAGACGATGTCGGCCGCAGTGGCGCCGGCCACGATGTCGCAGAAGCTGCACGAGGTCATCCATGCAGTCTGGCCGAGCGGCCGAACGCGGGCCACCGGCAGCCTCGGGAGGCCGGCGAGCGACCGACATGTGAACAGTTCGTGCTATCCACCACGGACCGCGGCGCGTGCGCTACAACTGACGGCGTTGCGGAACTTCCTGTTCGTCCCCGCCCAAGTCTCCCTACGAATGGAGTGGCGTTGACCGATCTCCTAGCCGGCCGTGTGTCCGACGATTCGGTGAAGGGGGGTGTGCGAACGCGAGTGGTGCTCGATACGTCGGTGCTCGTCGGCGACCCCGGGTGCCTGCACGGCTTCGCCGGGGTCGACGTGGTCATACCGTTCACGGTGATCGAGGAGCTCGACAGCCTGAAGACCAGGCCCGACGATGTCGGCCGCGCTGCGCGCACGGCACTGCGCACCATCGAGGAGCTGCGCGTGAAGGCGGGCGGTTCGCTCGCCACACCTGTCACCATCGGCGACCCGGCCGCCGAGGGCACGCTGCAGGTGGAGATCAATGGCATCCAGAAGCACCTCTTGCTCGAGCACGGGCTCGACCCCAACGTGCCCGACAACCGCATCATCGGCGCCGCGCTCGGGCAAGCGATGCACGCACCTACTCGCATGGTCTCGAACGACGCGGCGCTGCGCATCAAGGCTGCTCATCTCGGCCTGGAGGCCACCGAGCACCACCCCATCGGCAGGTCGGCGGCCACCCGCTCCGCTGGGTGGATCACGGTGGAGGCCGAGCACGAAATGATCGATCGGCTGTACACCGCCGGCGCGCTCGCTCGCGACGAGGTGCCCGGCGCCACCCAGCTGTTCGAGAACGAGTTCGCGGTGCTGCGCAGCGGTTCGCAGAGCGCGCTCACTCGCTGCATCGACGACGAGCTCGTGCTGATGCCCCATGCCGCACCCGAAGCGTGGGGCCTGCGTTCGCGTTCGAAGGAGCAGCGGTTCGCGCTCGACCTGCTGCTCGACCCCGACGTGAGCGTCGTTGCACTCGATGGTCGGGCCGGCACCGGCAAGACGCTGCTGGCCATCGCATCGGGCCTCGAGCAAGTGGTCGAGCAACGGCGCTACGAGAAGCTCGCCGTGTACCGGCCGCTCGTTCCGGTCGGCAGGGCCGATGTCGGCTTCCTGCCCGGCGGTCTCGACGAGAAGCTCGACCCGTGGATGTCGGCCATCCACGACGCGATCGTGGCGCTCACCGATCAGCGCAGCGACCACGACGCTCACCGGCTGGTCGACGAACTGGTCGGTCGCAACCAGTTGTCACTCGAGTCGGTCACGTTCCTGCGTGGTCGCAGCCTGCACCGCCAGATCGTGGTGGTCGACGAGGCCCAGAACCTCGAGCCCACCACGCTGAAGACGGTGCTCACGCGCATCGGCGAGGGCACGAAGGTCATCTTCACCGGCGACACCAGCCAGATCGACGCGCCGTACCTCGGCGAGTCCAACAACGCGCTGGCGGTGCTCATCCAGGCGTTCGGTGGCCAGTCGTGCTTCGGTCACGTCACCCTCAGCGCCTGCGAGCGCGGCACCGTCGCCAGCCTCGCTGCCGAACTGCTGTAGCCCACGCGCGCGGGCAGCTCCCGACGCGGTCGCGCCGGGCGGTCGTTGAGCAGGGTGAGCTCCACCTCGGTACCCCGGGTCGAGTCGTTCGTCGGTGGGCGAGCGGGCCAACCGCGGCAGACCCTTCTGGCACCGTTGAACATGGCGTCGCTGTTGAGGTTCCTGCCGCTGATCCAGTTTCTTGAACGAACTGATGTTCTCTGCTTGACACACGAACACCTGTTCTGTAGGGTTTCGGCATGGACCTCGCACTCGACCTCGGCGACAGGGCGGCAGATGCCCTCGGTGCTGTCGAGCTGCACACGCTCGGGCGCCAGCAGCTGGCCACCGCCGTCGTGCGGGTGCAGGGCATCATCGATCGGTTCACGCTCGCTCACGCACAGATGGTGGCCGAGGCAGATCGCATGGGCGTGTGGCAGGGCACCGGCGCCCGCAGCATGGCCGATTGGTTGGCCGGGAAGACCAACACGTCGCACGGCAGTGCTTCCGGGTTGCTGGCGTTGGGCGAAACGGCCGATGCCTCACCGGAGGTCGCTGCCGCCGTGGGCGCCGGCGAGATGTCGGCCGCCACCGCGGCCACCCTGCACGACGCCATCACCACCGCCCCCGCCGGTGCCGATGTCAGCTCACTGGTCAAGGCCGTGAAGGGCACCGGGCCACGCGAAGCTCGGGCCGCGGCCAGCCGGTGGAAGGAGCTCAATTCCGCCAAGCAGGAGACCGAGGAAGAACGCGAAGACCGCCGCTACCAGCGTCGCTCGGTGCGCTCCGCTCCCCCGGTCGACGGCATGGTCGCCACCACCGTCACCTTGCCCGTGCTGCAGTCACGCCAGTTCATCCACGCCATCAGCCAGGTCGCCGGCAAGCCCACCG
>MTKZ01008780.1_pt1 | contig 10337 bp, 8 predicted proteins | sample 1042781 | NCBI WGS metagenome assembly MTKZ01 (sample SAMN06212207, study PRJNA360539) | anaerobic digester metagenome | biome: Wastewater treatment plant; material: sludge; isolation source: anaerobic digester fed with sludge from wastewater treatment plant | place: Denmark: WWTP Viborg ...
CATTCCGCCGAACGCCGTCCTGATCTTCGATTACGAAATCCTTTCCGTGGAGACGCCGAAAACCCCGATCGCGGCCACGCTCTACCAAGCGATCCGGGAAAAAGGCATCAGCCAAGCCGTCTCGCTCTACCTGTGGCTGAAAAAGGACAAGGGCGGCGAATACAACTTCCGGGAGGACCAGCTGAACACCCTCGGCTACAAGCTCCTGGCCGACGGAAAAATCAAGGACGCCCTCGCGATCTTCGAGCTGAACGCCGTCGCCTACCCGGATTCCTACAACGTCTACGATTCTCTCGCCGAAGCCTGCCTGGCCGACGGCCAGAAGGAAAAAGCGATCGCGAATTACGAGAAATCCCTCGCCCTGAATCCGAAAAACGCCAACGCCGAGGCGATGCTCAAAAAGATCAAGGGCGAATGACGGCCCCGTGAAGAGAGGTTGGCCGCCCGCGCCCGATTTTATATAATCGTCGTATCATGGCCATCAACGTCGACTCCCGCGGGAGAACGGTCGAGGAAAGCGTCGTCCTGGCGATGGACGGAACCGACGCCTCCCTCTATCCCTACCTCCCCTACATCCTCCAGGACATCTGGCAAATCGGGGCTTCGCCCGACCTCATCATCCAAGTCCTCCGCCGCCGCCTTCCCCGCAAGGCCGGCTTCCGACTCCTGGACCTGGGCTGCGGCAAGGGCGCCGTCTCGATCCCGGTCGCGGCCGCTTTCGACTGCTCCTGCCTGGGGATCGACGCCGTCGAGGCCTTCATCGCCGAGGCCCGGGCCCGGGCCGCCGAACACGGCGTCGACGCCCGCTGCCGGTTCGAGGTCGGGGACATCCGGGAGGTAATCAAGGGACTAGCCGGCTTCGACGTGATCGTCCTGGGAGCCATCGGCCCGGTTTTCGGGGACTACCGGGAAACGCTCACGACCCTCGCTCCCTGCCTGAAGCCCGAAGGCCTTTTTATCGTCGACGAGGGATATTTCCATGACGCTTCTTCCTCCACTCACCCCATCATCCGGAAAAAAAGCGTCATTCTCCGGGAGATCGAGGAGGCCGGGATGGAACTGGTCGAGGAAGCTGTCATTTCCGAGGAGGACCTCAAGGAATCCGACGACGACATCTTCGCGAAGCTGAAAAACCGCTGTCTCGAGCTGGCCGCCGCCGTCCCGGATAAAAAAGATCTTTTCCTGGACTACGTCCGGCGGCAGCTGGAAGAGAACCGGGTCCTGGAGACCGAGGCGGTCTGCGCGACGCTGGTCATCCGCCGGAAAAAGCCGCCGGCGGAGGCTTGACCCTCCCTTTCCTCCCTCCCCGATTTCTGCTTTTATCGGCCGGCCAGCTTCCGAATCGCCCGGAGGACCGTATCCGGCGCATCCCGATGGAGGCGATGACCGCTGTTTTCGGCGAGGATGAACTCCCCTTTTCGGGACAAGCGGGACAGCGCCCGGTTCTCCTCGATCCAGTACGCCTGAAAAGCCCCGGCTTCCTCCCCGAAGGCGGGATTGGGACGGCCGGCGGCCACGACGATCAACGGAAGATCCCCGAACGCGGCCGCCTCCCTCACCTGCGAAGCGGTGGTCCCGAACATCGCCGCGTGTTCGGAGGCGACCGCTTCAAGATAGGACGCCATCATCCTCTCGTCGCCGTCGGAGCTTTTTTTGGCCGCCTCCGCCTGGGCGGCAAGATCCTCGGCCGCCTCCCGGAACATCCTCTTCAAGCCGGGGAACGCCTCCCCGGCAAACCAGCCGCGCGGCGGCGGATCCAGAAGGACAAGGCCGGCGACGTCCGCCGGAAAGTCATGGGCGAATCTCTGGACGTTCAGGCCGCCGAGGGAATGCCCCACCAGGACGTACGGCCCGGGGATCTCCGCCTTCCGGAGCAGGGCCTCGAGATCCGCGGCCTCGGCTTTCGCGTCGCGGGGCAACGGCCCCGCCTGGCTTCGGCCGTACCCGGCCCGGTCATAAACGACGACCGCGGTCTCCGGCGAAAGCGCCGCGACAACGGCCTCCCAATCCTTGAAGGACTCCCCCGCTCCGACATCGATGACGACGGCCGGCGTCCCCCGGCCGTGAAGCTCGCAATACAGCCGATGGCCGCCGACATCGACCGTCCGCCCGGCCGGACCGGCGGCCCGGCAAGCCGTCAACGCCCCCAGGAAACACACGACCGCGGAGATCAGCCGCCCGGAATTGTTTCGACTCATTCGCGTTCTCCCCGAGGATGTCCTTTCCGCCCGCTCAATGGAGGTTGGGGCCGGGACCAATTCCCGGGCAAGGCGAGGCGCAGACATGAAAAACCACCCTCCGAGAAGAAGACAGCCGTGCTCATCCCGCCTCCGGACGGATAGTATAGCCGGAATCGGGCTTTCCGGAAAACGCGGCTTGCAAACCGCGGTCGCGGAACGTAGGATGGGGCGGAGGAATGAAAATGAAAAGAGCGATCGCCGGCCCGGTTCTCGCGGTTCTCCTTGCGGCTCTTCCCCTGGGCGCCCAAACGAATGACCTTTTCGACGACACGCCGGCGGTCCCCTTGAACCATCCCGAAGCCGTCCTCGTCGGCGGCGAGGTCGGGCGCGAAACGTCCGTCGTCCTGGCCTCCCTGCCGCTGCGGAGCATGGCGGCCAAGGAAGCGGTTCGGGGGGATGACGGCCGCCTCGTTTTCCTCGGCGCGTACCGCTATGACGGCTATTCCCTGGCCGACATCCTCGACCGGGTCACGGTCGAAAAAAAGAACTCCGGGGAGTATTCCCGCATCATCGACGTGTATGTCGAAGTCGCGAATGAGGCGGGTGAAAAAGCCGTCTTCTCCTGGGGCGAGATCTATTATCCGGCCGATCGGCACCGGATCATCCTGGCGACAGCCGTCTCCCGGCTCGTCCCCTCGCTGACCAAGGATCTCTGGCCCCTGCCCTCGGAAAGCAAGCTGGTCGCCGGCTCGGATCTCCTCTCGATCCGAAACATCTCCCGCCCCTCCCGGATCACGATCCGGTCGCTGGACATGGGGATGTCCGGAATCGCGGACGGCAAGGGGGAGGCCTCATCGAAGACGAAGTTGCGCCTCTGTCTCAACGGCGTTCTGATCGGGGAATTGAGCCGGCTGCCGGAAAAAAGCGCCGCTTATGAATACCCGGCGGTTTTCTACGGCCGGGGCAAAGGGTTTCTGGGGATTGAAACATTCCGGGGGGTTGCGCTCCGGGAAGTTCTGTCCGGCAAATACCCCGCGGCTGATCGGGCGATGAGGGAAGGATTGGTCGCGGTCATCGCCTCCGACGGCTACCGGGCGGCCTTTTCCCTGGCCGAGATCGCCGACCGAAATGACTTTCGGGAGATTTTATTGATGGCTAAGGAAAACAACAGCGGCAAATCCGGCGGTTTCGCGCTTTTCCCGGCCGGAGATTTTTTTTCCGACCGGGCGGTCAAGGGAATCCGGACGATCGACCTCCGGGTTCCCTTGCACGACTAATCCTTCTTTTTTCCTCTCCTTTCCTCTCTCTTCGCGACGATCTTCTCCTCTCTTTATTGGCTGGAGAGTCCCCCCACCCAAGTCCCCCTAACCCGTTTTGCTGATTGCGGGCGTAAGATTAATAAGACCGCAAATCGAGGAATTTTTTCCCGCGTCTAAAATGCGCGGGGGATCTCTCGATCATGTTAATTGATTATTATAAATGTGTTAGACAAAAGAACTTCGCGTTTTAGATTCCCCGATTTTCACGAATTGATAAAAATCCTTAATTTAGCTAACATAAACGGCCGAAGGCAGATGAAATTCCCGTGAACATCCGGAAAAGGCAGCATTCGGCGATATGAAATCCGGCGGACGAATCTGGACCGAACGGCTGATCGCCGAAATCGACCAGTCCGTCCGGACCATCGTCGCCCGGAAGTTTCCCGACATTTCCTTCGCCGACCGGGAAGATGTCCTTCAGGAAGTCCAATTCAAAATATGGAAAATGCTCACAAGCGGGAAAAAAATCGACCGTTTAGAGTCTTATTTGTGGAAGGTTGTTTTTACGACAACCCTGGCTGTTATTGGGGACAAATTAAAGGCGGTCTCTCTCGATGACCACGGCGGCGGCGCGAACGGACCGGTTCCAGGCTGGAAGTCCGCGGATCCGGCTTTTGAGGAAATGGAACGCCGGGAGCTTCTGGACATTCTGGTCGGAAGACTTTCCCAGAAGCGCCGGCTGGTCGTTAAATGCCATCTGGCGGGAATGGATCTGGAGAAAACGGCCGCTCACTTGGGTTGGACAGTGCCCAAGGTCCGGCATCTTTTATACCGAAGCATCAAGGAGCTGCGGAAATTCTGCCTCGCCTCAGCATTGGAAGACAATGAACAAAGCGCATCACGAAAAGAGGAAGTCGAACGGCGGATGGTCCCCGTGTCCGAGTCCGGAGACGCTGGCGAAGTTCTTCCGGAATGAGCTTTCGGACGGGGAGCGGGAATCCCTGATCGACCACCTCCTCGTTTGTCCGGAATGCCGGGCGAAAATCGAGGTTTTGGACGAGATCCGACAGGACGTCCGGGCCAGGAAGCGCGATTTCCGGAATCTCGTCCGGCGGAGCCGTCGCGAAGCCCGCCTCGCCCGCGGGCGGCAGACGTCCGCTCTTGGCCGCTTTCCGCGCCGGACGCGGGCTTGGGCCGCGGCCGCGCTTCTTTTCGCCGCGGCCGGGGCCGTCACATATTCCGTTTTTTCCTCGCGCGCTCCGATCCGGGTCGTCCGCTCGGCCGGAGGAGAGGCCATGACGCTGCGCCGCCCGCTGGTCCTTTCCGACGGCAAGACGATTCTGTTTCGCTGGGAGACTCCTCCAGGCGGGGAAAATTATTGGTTCCGCTTAATCGACGATAGCTTGAACGACATTGTGCCGAAGACCTCCCTGAAAACCGCCCTCTATGTCCTCCACATGGAAAAGCTCGCGACAAGGATCGTCCCCGGAAAGACATACATTTGGACCGTAGAAGCCTTTGATGATATGACAAAGTTTATCGCCCGGTCCGAGGCGGTCTTCGCCTACCAAGGAAAATAAGATCCTACGGGCCGAGGCAGACAAAAGGCGCCCAATAATACGGATGCCGGCGCGTTGACTCCAAGAACGCGAGCTTAGCCCGCCGCAAGGCCGAGGCATAAGAATAGCCTTTCGCCACTCCCCGGTAAAAAGCCTCCATGAAATCGACCGCCACCCGGTCCTCGATCGACCATTGGCTGATGACCAGGGACCGGGCTCCGGCTTTTAGAAAAGCCTGGGCCAGGCCCCGGATCCCCTCGCCTCTTTCCAAGCGTCCCCCGGCCGTCTCGCATCCCGAAAGGACGACCAGGTCCGCCCGAAGCGGCAGCCGCCGGATCTCGGCCGGCTGGAGAAAACCGTCCTCGCCTCCCGAGCCGTCCGTCCCGAGGAGAAGGGCGCTTCGCATCCACTCCTCGTCGTCGATCCACCCGTGGGCGGCGAAGTGGATGATTCCGTAGGCATCGAGAGAGGCCGCCTTGAAAGCCGCCTCCAGGTCTTCGGCGCCGGCCAGAATCGTCGTCCTCTCCGGGGGAAAAAGCCTTCCTATTTTTTGGATCTCCCGGGCCGTGTTGGGCAGGGCGGGGAAATTGATCCGTTTGCCGGTTTCGAAGCTGATCGCCGGGATGCGGGATGTCGCCGCCACCCCGAGAAAATCCATCGGCCGCGCGGAAGGAAGCGCGCGCCGCCGGAGTCTCTCCAGCGAAGATGCGGAGTGGCCGTAGCGGAATTCATGGCTCTCGACGGCGAATCGCCGCCGGACCGGGTCGGAAACGAGCGTCTCGAAGGGGAGGTGATGGAGCGGGCCGTCCGGACTGATGATCAAGGCGTCGATCGAGCCCAGGCGATCCTCGAACGGACCGAGCAGAATTTCCCACAGCCGATGGCCTCCGCTCCACCCCCGGAATTCGCTTTCCGCGGGAAAGGTGAGAAACTCGAGGTAGCCTTCGACCAGCGCTTTCAGCTGGAACTCCGGAGGCAAAACGGCGACATCGAATCCGTTCGGGGTCACCAGGAAGGCGTAAGAGGCCGTCTTTCCGACGATGTATTCGACCAGGGCGTCGGCGGGACCGAGAAGGCCGTGCTTGACCTGGTCCAAAGACAGGGTGTCGATGAACGTTCCGCGCGGTTCCGGCGGCAGGAGCCGGCCGAGCTGGAGGAAGAAGTCGTGTCGCTCGGCCTCGATCCGCTTCAACTTCTCCAGGAGGGCCGTCCTCCGCTCCGGCGGGAGGTCGGGATCCTGGAGCTCGAGCTGGCAGCGGCTCAAGCGGAAGGCCAGGAGATCGGCCTTTTTACGGGCCTCGCGGCCGGCGTTCTCGACGCCTTCTCCGAACGCCAGGAGGCTCGATAGCAGGCTCCGGGCTTTCGATTGTTCGGCGACGTCAAAGGCCTCCTCGGCCCATCCCAGGCCGGGCTCCCTCGCCTCGGCCGCGACCAAGCACTTGATGAAAGCGTCGTAAAGATCGATTTTTTCCCGCCGGAAATCGGCCAGCAGGTCCGGCAGCGGAATCCCGAGGCCGATCCGGTCGACCTCGGCGACGGCCTTGCGATAATGGCCGACGGCCCGCTTTCCATCCCCCGCGGCTTCCGCCGCCCGGGCCATCCCCCAGGGGATGCGCCATTGGATTTCCGCCACTTCGTCCCGGCTCGTCAGGATCGCCGCCTCCTGAAAACGGCGGGTCGCCGTGCGGGGATCTCCGGCCTCGAGAAACGATTCGCCCAGGACGACCGCCAGGACGGCTTTCCGCCGGCGATTGTCCTCGTCCCTCGCTCCGGGCTTGGGAGAACGAGCGAACAAGCCGTCAAACCGGCGGCTCATCTCATTCAAGAGGAGAGGCGGGTCCCAAGAATGGAATTTAAAAATCGAAGGCCCTGATTGAATGAGATTGTTATCCTTACATATCGGATCAAAGAAAAAGAAAACATTCCATAAAATGATCTCATCTAAAAAGCAGCGGTCGTAATCAAACGCCGATACGGCCTGGCGGGCGCGCGAGATGAAAACGCGCCGGGCGTCGATGGCCCGGCCGTCGTTGATCGCGAGGGCCGTTAGGCCTCGATCAAAAATAACGTTTCGGACTTCGACCGACCCGACCCGGCCGGTACGATCATCGATTGAAATTCCATATGTGCAGTCCATAAAACCCAGGTCGATCGCTTTCCAGTCCGCGTCCAAGCTGCCCCGCTGGCGGATTCCATGATAACAGTTCTTGATGATGAAACCCGAAATCTCGCATTCCGACCGCACCCAAAGCACGGCGGAATTCGAGTCTTCGTTGTCGGAGCCGGAGATCACCGCTCCGAACAGCCGCCGCGACCGGAGGGAGACGCATCGGTCGATGACGATGTCCTTCTCGAAATAAAAGCCGTCGCCGACATCGATGATGTCCCCGTCGCTTGAAACGCTCACCGCCATTTTAATAGACGAATAATCCTCAGGCACGCGGATGAGGCTGGCCTCGGCCGGAAAGGCAAGGAGGACATAAAAAAAGACAATCCAAAAAAGAAAAAAACGAGGGCGCGCTCTCGTCATTTCCTGCATTCGGGCGTATCTTACCAGAATCGGAAAGCGAAAGGAAACCCTTCCGGGGGGATTTCCGCTTGCCTCCGGTTTTCCGGCCTTAGAGGGGATGGCCGGAAAACCGGTTGGCCGGCTTCTCTCGGCGATCAAGATGCGGAAGGAGGGGGATTCGAACCCCCGACCCGGGGATACCGGGTAGCGGTTTTCAAGACCGCCGCCTTCAACCACTCGGCCATCCTTCCGCGGGAATTCATTATATCCGAATCGTTCCGGAAATGAGGAAGGGCGTTTTATGATCGGGCGATCCGGGTGAGGCCGCCCATATACGGGCGGAGGGCCTGGGGGACGTCGATCGATCCGCCGTCCAGCTGGAAGTTCTCGAGGATCGCGGCCACCGTCCGGCCGACGGCCAGTCCGGACCCGTTCAACGTGTGGACGAACTCCGGCTTGGCTTTGGGGTCCCGGCGGAAGCGGATGTTCGACCGGCGGGCCTGGAAATCGCCGCAGTTGGAACAGGAGGAAATCTCCATGAAGCCCCGGCGGGACGGCATCCAGACTTCGAGGTCATAAGTCTTGCGGCTGGCGAATCCCATGTCCCCGGTGCAAAGGGCTACGACCCGGTAGGTCAGGCCGAGGCGCTTGAGGACTTCCTCGGCCCCCGCGGTCATGGATTCGAGCTCGTCCATGGAATTTTCCGGGAGCGAGAAGACCATCATCTCGACCTTGTTGAACTGGTGCTGGCGGACCAGGCCGCGGATGTCTTTGCCGTAGGAGCCCGCCTCGGACCGGAAACAGGGCGTGTAGGCGGCCAACCGCTCGGGCAAGGCCGCTCCGTCCAGGATCTCGTCGCGGTGGAGGTTCGTCAGCGGGACCTCGGCCGTCGGGACGAGATACCACGGATAGTCCTCCAGCTTGAAGAGGTCCGCGGCGAATTTCGGAAGGTTGCCGGTCCCCGTCAGGCTCGCTTCGTTGGCGATGAACGGCGGGAGGATCTCAGTGAAGCCCCGTTCCCGGGTGTGGATGTCGAGCATGAAATTGATCAGGGCCCGTTCCATCCGGGCGGCCGCGGCCAGGGAGACCGTGAAGCGCGACCCGGCGATCTTGGCCGCCCGGTCGAAATCGAGGATCCCAAGGCCCGTTCCGAGATCCCAGTGGGCCAGCGGCTCGAAATCGAACTCCCGGGGCTCGCCGGCCCGCCGGACCTCGACGTTGCCCGAGGCGTCCGCCCCGACGGGCACGGACTCGTCGGGCAGGTTGGGGATATTGAGGAGGGTCGTCCGGATCCTCTCCTCCAGCGGCTTCAGCCCGTCCTCGAGGGTTTTGATCCGCTCTCCGACGAGCTTGGTCTCGGCGATCAGGGCGGCCGCGTCCCGGCCGGACCGCTTGAGGCCGGCGACTTCCTCGGAGGCCTTGTTCCGGCGGGACCGCAGATCCTCGACCTCGCGCAAGGTCTCCTTCCTGGCCTCGGACAGGCGGAGGAATTCCGAGAGGTCGATCCGGACGCCGCGCTGGGCGCACTTGTCCATGACCAGACCGGCGTTTTCGAGAACGAATTTAGGATCCAGCATGGCGGAATTATACCAATTTCGGACAAGGAATAATATTTCGACCGGAGATCCCGCCGGGAGACAGGCGCGATCCTCATTGACCCCCGCCGCTCAATCCCCTATGATAGAAAAATCGGCCCCATCATGATCACCTTGTCCCGGGAGCGGTTCCAAAAGCTCGTCGCCGAAGCGATCGACGGCTTGCCCCGGAGCTTCCGCGAGAAAATCGAGAACGTGGCCGTGCTGGTGGAGGATTTTCCCTCCGCCGAGATCGTCGAGGACATGGGCCTGCGGTCGCCCTGGGAGCTTTTCGGCCTCTACCACGGGATCCCCCTGGACAAGCGCGGCTCCTATTACGGCAACATCCCGCCCGACGTCATCCTCATCTTCCAGAAGCCGCTCGAGCGCTGGGCCGGGACGGAGGATGAAATCCGCGACGAGGTCCGGTCGACGGTCATCCATGAAGTGGGTCATTATTTCGGCTTCGATGAAGCCGATTTGCGGAGGGCCGAGCGGGAAAGCCGCCGGTCCGAATCCCCCGCCGACGAGGACAACACCGATGAGCAAGAAATTCCAAGGGATCTTCCCCGCCCTCACCACCCCGTTCGACGGCGAAGACCTCGCCGTCCCCCGCTTCCGTGAGAACATCGCGAAATTCAACGCCTTCGACCTCTCGGGCTACGTCGTCCTCGGTTCGACGGGCGAGTGCGTCCTTCTCTCCAACGACGAGTCGGAGAGGCTGATCCGGGCGGCCCGGGAAACCGCCGCGCCGGACAAGCTGGTGATCGCCGGCACGGGGCAGGAATCCACGAAGCTGACGATCGCCTTCACCAACCGGATGGCCGCGGCCGGGGCCGACGCCGCCCTCGTCCGGCCGCCTTGTTATTACAAGGCGAAAATGAGCCGGGACGTCCTTCGCGGCCATTATCTCGCGGTGGCCGACGGGGCTAAAACTCCGGTGATCGTCTACAACATCCCCCAGAACACCGGGGTGACGATCGATCCCGAGCTTCTGATCGAGCTGTCGACCCACCCGAACATCGCCGGCCTCAAGGAAAGCTCGGGCATCCTCTCCTACCTGGGAAAAATCATCCCTCATGTTCCGGAGGATTTTTCCTGCCTGGTCGGCTCGGGATTCGTCGTTCTGCCGGCCCTGGTCATGGGGGCCTCCGGGGCGATCCTGGCCGTGGCCAACGCCGCCCCGGCCGCCTGTCTGGACATTTACCGCCTCTTCAAGGAAGGCCGGATCGACGAGGCCGCCCAACGGCAGCTCA
>MTKZ01059651.1_pt1 | contig 10337 bp, 4 predicted proteins | sample 1042781 | NCBI WGS metagenome assembly MTKZ01 (sample SAMN06212207, study PRJNA360539) | anaerobic digester metagenome | biome: Wastewater treatment plant; material: sludge; isolation source: anaerobic digester fed with sludge from wastewater treatment plant | place: Denmark: WWTP Viborg ...
GCAAGGGTCATGAGCGCCCAGGCCAGACCGTAGTTAAGGAGATTGTAGATATTGGCGATCAGCGTTGCAATGATCATACTCTTAGCCACGCGCTTATTGAGTTGACCGAGTGAAAGAGACGTTTCAGCCGCGAGAGGTCGGACGGCTATGCTAAATGCCATAAAAAAGACGAGAGTGGTAATGTGAGCTGGCCACTGTCCGGTCACAAACAAGATAAAACTGCTCACGAGCAGAAATTCAACCAGAAGTACGGCAAAGCCAATTGTTATTCCAGTTGATTTTGGTTCAAACACGGCCAAAACAGGTTGATCCAAAGCCGTGAGTCGAGCGCTCAAGCTGTCATGGGCCCTGATTGCATGTGCCCATCCACCAGCAAAATCACCCCGGCGTGCCCGTAAAAAAGCCCAAATATTTTTGGCGCTTGACGATTTGTCTATTAGCGTCTCTGAAATACTTGGATAGGCCATCTGTATGGACAAATTGCTTAGCGCCCTGCTTACAGCCTCGACGCCAAATCGCTGGACGCATGCTGCGTCGGCATAGTATTCTCGAAGCCGAAACATGCGCCTCAGCAACACCAGCCACATCAAAATTGTTGATAGAAAAATTGGGGTGAAGCCGGTTGCTGTAGCAAGCACAAAAGGCCATATTGGAATAGCAGGTGTCTTATTGAGCAGGTCAGCCACTTCTTGCGACGATGGAAACATGGAGGAGGCCATAGACCATGCCAGTGGATCATCCCCGCCCAGTTTCTGCACAAAGGTTGGATCGCTAAAGGCCCTCATCAAAGGCAAGCCGATGATCGCCAAAAGCAGAAAGAAGCCTAGGGCGAAAAGGAATGCCCATATAACCCATTTGAGGATTACGGCTAATAGTTGACGGGCAAACCCCAATCTTCTGAGATCTTTCTGGCTGAGATGTTGCAGCTCATGATACAAAATAACACGTGCCTCAGTTGCCCTTTGCGTATCTCCTGACATCAAATGGGCGAGCAGCCAATCAAGAACGTTTTTGTCTCCGACAATCAAGGAGCGACGTAGTCCTCCAACAGTAAATATGCCAACAGAAGATTGTGTTTGTTCGATCTTTGGGATGAAGGTGAGGCCAAGCTCCTGTGCCAAATTTTCTACTTCTCTTTGCAGAGCAGGATAGGGTGTTGTTGAATATTGGGAACGGGTGTCCTCCACCCAAGAGGCAAGATCACGCAGAGGAAATACCACAGCAATGGCGAGCAAGGGAATGGCGCAGGGGGCGAAGACGTTGAAGAGACCAGAGATGATAACCCCGAATACGGCAAGCAAGATCAAGGAAAAAATAAGGGTGACGTGAGAGGAGCTTGTTAACAGGGCATTCTGAGAAAGTGGCTTGCTTTCCATGTTGGTAGTAATAACAAGAATCGGCACCCCTTGATTTTATAGCTCTTCGTCAAGGTTAACATGAAATTTTATAAAACCCCTTGCCTTTAAAGATATTAAAGAAATAAATAACAACCAAAAGAAATCTAATTGTATTAAAAGATAAAAAAGAAGCAAATGGAAAAAGAACGGAGCTATCGGGAAAAAGCAGGTAAAAAGCCTCTTTCTATTAGAAAGAACTTACGGAATGCCCAAAAGCGCAATTTGTAAAAAGGAGGCGAATGGATGAAATCTCAAGAAGATAGTCAAAATATCTCTGAAAGGCATACATTGATGACTTTGCGTGAGCTTTCTGCGTATCTTAATGTTGCGCCCAGCACTCTCTACAAAATGGTCATGCGTGGGGAAATTCCAGCTGTGCGTTGGGGAGAAAAAAGACAGACTGTTAGGTTTCGAAGAGAAGTAATTAAGGCTTGGCTTGACGATAGAGATAGCTTACAGCACGTTAATGATGTTCAACGGAATATCTAATTTGATGTTTTAAGGGTAAAAAAACAAAATGGCGTATCGTCTTTCCGATGACTATATGCAATTTCAAATGAGTGCACTGACAGATGATTTGAGGGATTTTGGAGATATATGAAAAGAAGGCTATTTGATCTGCTAACGATTATTCTATTAGTTGTAGCCAGTCTGTTTTCTGTAAGAAATCAAGAGCAAAAAGTATATGCGAGAGAAAAAGAGGTTAATGAGCTGCTGTCTAAGCAGCAGAGCGTTAATTGTTGGCCTGTAGATGTAATTGTGCTTGTAGATCAATCTCAAAGTATGTTTGGTCAAAGTGGAAGCGATCCAGACAATTCGCGCATTGAGTCAGTGAAAGGTGTTATGGAGCGTCTGGCAAATAACCGATTAGATCAATGTGTCGATGTAATACATCGGTTGGGAATGGTTACATTTGGCAATACAGCATCTGAAATTCTTCCGTTGGTTCAAATAAACATGACGGAGAAAGATAACTTCGATCTTTGGACATCCAATTATCGGACAGCAATGGACAAGGCTGGAGCTGACCGATCACAAATGGCGACTGATTTTGGTGTTGCATTTCGTAAGGCAAAAGAGTTGTTTGATAAAGCACCAAATATTGACGCGGGTGGAAATTATGCGAAACGACAACGTGCCGTCATCCTTATAACTGATGGTAATCCAGATTATCCAGTAGGGCCATCTGGCGGCTACGAAACTCCTAGTCAACATATGTGTGGGTTGACTTCTTATCTTTCAGGTTCGTATTGGAGTGATATATCGATTTTCATGCTTGCATTAAATGCAGGCAAACCTTATCTTGATGATACGACCAGAAGTTGCGATGGCAAGCCAATTCGGGAAAACTGGAAAGTCATAACACAGTCTCATCATGGCAGATTATTCGACGATTTTAGATATCAAGACGGGAAATTTATTGGTCAATTTTTGAATCTTATTACAGGGATTTTAATTGGCGTTGGTGATGGCAAGTTTGTTTCTTGTGGAGATACCTTCTTTGTAGACCCCTATGCAAGCAGCTTGGATATTAGCTTCTCTAAGCAACTGACACGAAACGATCCAGATACCTTGATCAAACTAGAGAAATTGGATGACAATAATAAGCCTGTTTATGAGGTTCAATCGCATCAGGAAAAAAAGATTATTCCTGATGCGATTGAAGGAATGGTGCTAAAGCCAGAGAGAGGAAATTCAGACTCAAACAGACGAGAATATTATAGTTTTGATAGACCAGCCCCTGGTAAGTGGAGATTTACTATTCCTGGATTAGAAATATCCAAATGTCAAGAACGAGTTGCTGGAATAAAAGTAGAGCCCAAAGCACGATTTAATCTTGTGGAACCCACGCTATCTAAGTCTCCAAGTGCAACAGGGGCGCTTAGAGTTGTGCCTCAGATATCCACCTCACCATATATTGATCCTAAACATCCTCTTCGTTTTGCTGTGCAATTGACAACACAAACAACAAGTCAATTGCCTCTTGTTGAAGACAAAAACTATCACCTTTCTATTCAAGCCACTGTTCAGATGCCATCGGGTAAGAATATTCTGCCCGATGGTGCTTCTTTAGTGCCAATCAGTTTAAATTACGACAAAGATGGCTTGTGGATAAGTAAACTTGGAACTCTCTTTGCGCCTGAAAAAGGACTGTATACCGTTGTATTTTCTGGCACTGCTTTGCATGGCGACAAGACACAAGGTACTTATAGCGTTTTTACCGAGACCGCTACTTTTGAGGCCAAAGAATTAGAGGTGTTTGACTTTGTAATCATTAATCCTGCTTTGGGTGTTGTTGATACGACATGCAATCTTATAAAGGATAGCAAGTCAGTTTCTGCGATGTTGCCAATTTCATTGCAACTCAGAGATAAGAACGCAAAGCCAGTGCAACCAGAGGTTTTTGCGATTAACAACTCCCTTCCCGTATTTGTAGCTAAATATGAGGGTATTACATCGAGACTAACTCAGTCCATAACTCTTGCTTCATCTCCAAATGAAACCGGAGTTTATAAAGGGGAATTCTTCAATACAGGAAAAATGGAAGGTTGCGGAAAAGGCACTGTAACATTTTCCTTTGTGGGAAGTTATGACACGGACAAGTTTCGAATTTCGGGTGAATCTCAGACTATTGATATAAACCGATTGGAATCTAAAGGTGTAGATATTGAGATTCTGAAGCCCGAGAGCAAAAACTCATTTGTAATTCATGGTTTGGCAACAGAAGCTCTGTTATTAGGAAATCAGTCCGTTAATTCCATCGCTCTGCAGTTTCGTTTAAATGATCTAGCCACAAAGTCGTCTTTTGCTGATCTAACAGCTATTTCTACTAATCCTATGGCTTTATATAGTGTTCGTTTAATGGGTCCTGGTGGCAGGCAATTCGAAGACTTGCCGTTGCGGGTTACTCAACGTGCAACAGACGTTGTTCTTGAGACAGAGGGTGGTTTAACGATTACTACACCCGGTGAATACTATTTTGAAATACTTCCCCAGGCTGCCGGTTTTAAACCTGGCTACATTCCAAGCCAATCGCAAAAAGTCTCATTTCAACGTGTTGATCCTCTGTTTAATTCTGTTGTAGCGGCAGGAGTTTTGAAAGCTATAAGTTTCCTTGTAGTAGCTTTTGTTCTGGCGATGTTGTTTATTGCCATATTCAGATCACCTCGCGGAACTTTGATTTTCAGAGATGAAGGCACTGGCGTTATCGTAGATAGTATCTCTTTGCGGCCAGCATGGATGGGGGTTTTCAAAGCAAGGTCTTCTGCTTTGGAAAAAATTGGTTATAGCAAAATAGTAGTTCGACGCCTAACTGGGGCTGAACTCAAGGACGACGATGACGGGGAAATCGGAAAAACGGGAAGAGCGATCAAGGTAAAGCTTTATGACACGGATAAGTCAATTGCCTATGAACCTATCCAACACAGTGGTTCTGAGTCGTTCGATATAGGTGGCGGTGTGGGAATGACTTACAAATAGTTTCTTTACAGAGTTTGTGAAATGGACTCTGTGGGTATAAGCGCAATCAACTCAGGAAAGGAGAAATCACAATGGCACGACCTGCTCTCATTATAGGGATTGGTGGAACTGGACAATGGGTTCTGACCCACCTTAAAAAAGATCTATTTGAATCTAACCAAGGGCGGCTTCCGGAAAATGTACGCCTTCTTTGCTTCGATACACGGCCTCGCGCGGACGTGGCATCTGAGGGAGCTTCGGCAAGTGGAAATCAGGCCGAAAAAGAGGTCAAAGTTGGCAGTATCAAGTTGGAAGACAAGGAATACAAACATTTAGGTGGGAAAGTTTATGAGTTAAGCAACATTCTTTGTAATGACACAAAAAGCGTTAAACCTTCACCGCAATATGCGCACCTAGAGTCTTGGTTTCAATCTTGTTATTGGTTAAAGAACCTTCCTGAGGCATCCTTTAACCTTTCTGAAGGGGCAGGGCAATTACGTCAATTTGGGCGTATGGCGTTATTTCATGATGTTCAAGACATAAACCAGTCTGTTTTGCTCACAAGCATGCGCACAGCTATAGATGAGCTTAACGTAGCCCGAAATGGCCAGCAAATTGAGATCATCATCATCGGTTCATTTGCCGGGGGAACAGGCTCTGGTTTGTTTATTGATATCGCATTACTGGCGCGACATGTTGCTGCTGCTGAAATACCAAAGCTGATGCGTGGTTATTTTGTATTGCCTCGTGCATTTGCATCCAACAATACAAACGACGATATGCTAGCCCGAACGTTTGCTGCCTGGCGCGAGTTAAATCGCTTTATGGTGGTAAATGAAGACTTTAGTGTGCCAAAAATTGTTTATAACACCGCTCAAGATGGCGTTCAAATAAATCGTATCAACACCAAGTTGTTCGATACTTGTTATTTGGTGGAAGGTGTTCGGGGTAATGCCTCATTAGCAACAGAGGCAGAGCTTGGAACACATCCAACTATTGCAGCCGCAATAAGCGCCATCTTGGATGAAAAAGCAGGCGGAAAGTATACGGAATGGGCGGCAAATTTGGCTCCCGAATATGCAGCGCGGATAAACCAAGGTCGTGCGCTATATAGNNGCTATATAGCACTGTTGGTACTTATACATATAAAGTTCCCGTGTATTACGCCCAGCAGGATTTTGCTCATAAATTCACTACAAGTTGGCTTAACAAATTATTGAAACCCATTTATGATGACCCTCAGAACCCAGACCGCATCACTCGTGTAGATTCGACAAGCCCACTTGATCCAACACGGACGGGCCGTATGGATGCATTTGTGCCTTTGACAAGCACACAGGAAAACGAAGGTGTGTCAGAAGCCCCAACGATCTTTTACAACGAAGTTGCTCGAATAGCGTCATTAATTGACGACACCAAAGATGTCGAATCGTACGCAAAAGGGGAAGCTTCAAGTGGCGGTAAATCATGGCGTCGCACTTTTACTGACCTGCGCGATAGAAATGATATTAAGGAATCATATGAACTTATCAAAAAAGAATCTGACATTAAGATTTCTGAGGCCGTAGGCCGCACGCAAAAAGTCCGAGATTTTCCAGAACACACCAAAGCCATTCTTGATAAGTTTATCCCACAGCACTATGGCTTTAGAGGCACTCAAGGACAGGAAGTTCGTGGAACATACGGCGATGCTCTTGATAAATGTCAGGATGCTCAAGTCCGTATAGCCCGCAGCCTATTAGAGCTGTGGTTGCAAAAAACATTGATGTCTGGGGATAAGAGTGGGCGCATTGGTTATGCCCTTGACGCGCTTGAAGGACTTTATGACAAGCTAAAGGCTTTTGACGGGTTTATGGATAAAGTGCGCAGACGTCGACAAGAGCTAAAACCTTACTTAAGCGCCCGAGCTAGCCGGGATGTTGCAGAGCGCGAGATGCAGAAATACTGCACCCAAAAGTTTTTGGTGTTTTTTGATGATCCTAGAACACAAGAACGCATCGATGTCTACTTTAAGAAAGAACAGGACGTGGCAGATGCCCGGCGCGACGAAATTCTCCATGACTCAGTAGCTAACACTGTGCGTGATATGCGTGTTGTTGTTGAGCAATTGCGAAATGAAGTTGCTCGCTGGGTGCGAACTCTGGCAGTGGGCGATTCCACAACGAATGTGCGGGGTTTATATACTGAACTTGAGTCACAACGCAGAGCGCTGCAGGCTACAAAATCGGCGGATGAGCGTCTAACTGCTGTGCAGGAAAGACTAGGAGATCTCGTTTATCCTGCGGACCAAGAACCTGCAGCATTTCAACGATTGACAGAAGGAATTAAGTGGTCGCTCTCTAATGGAAAATTGCAATTTTCCATTGAACCTGCAGATGAAGCTCCAATAGCCTTAGATATACCCTCCGGCCACGAAAGTCAGGAAACATATCGTAGCCTTACGCAACGTAATTTGGAGAAGCTAGAAGGATATGCGTATGGCCGTTTTAGCCAGATACCAGAAGAGACCAGAATCGCAGAGCGTCTGAAGCTCAGCCGCACACAGGCTCAACTTGCAAAAGATATGCAAGGCAAAGCTGAGCCGCTTTTTGATCGCCAACCAGGAGTTGCAGGAAGCGCCGCCAAATCATCTGAATTAATTCGCATCAGTACTGAGGATTTATCCCCCGACACAACTGTTTATATCAAAGGCAAGGTTTCAGATGGCAAACTCGTCGTAGCGGGGTTAGAGCAAGAAAGACGCATACTAAGAAATCAATCGGCAACTGCCCGTAACGAAAAGAATTTGGTTGAAGTTGTAGGTAGCGCAGATCCTCATAAGTGCACCATTGTGCGGACTGACGATCTTATGCCGATTGAATTCTTTCGCGCTTGGCATCAATGCTTGGCAGCTTATTTGCGCAATCAGCGATTTTCTCCACTATTGAATCATAACTTTCCAGCTGAGGCAAATGCCGCCAAGTATGAGGAGAAACTTGCCAAAAAACGCGAACAAGATTACAAAGTTTTTCAACCATGGGTTGTGATGCTGTTGGAAAATCCTGAGATGCTTGAGCAATTCTTTATGTGCTGGGTTCGAGGATGGATTCAGCCAAAAAGCGAGGGAAAACAAAATTGGTATGAATTACGTGTGCCGGGGCAGGCCGTGCTTAAGCTAACTCCAAACAGTGAAACAGCTTATAGCCTCTTTCAGGCGGCGCGTTTTTTTGTTTTAGAAGGAAAGGACCAAACCCCAGGAAAGGTTCGATCCATTCGCCCGGACGAAATTCGAGCAGCGATAGATAACGCGGAAGAGGCCGAGGGCACAGATGCGTGGATGAATTTCCTTTCTGAGTTGTGCACTCATAAAGACGCAGAAGGCAACATTATTGCAGGACGATTCTCTCGAGAGATGCAAGATCATGTTAAGGATCTAAAAGACCGTGAAAACTTAGCACAAGAACTTCCCAAAGGAGAACCAGGCAACTATGAGCAGGCCTATGCCGACTTGGCTGATGTTGCCACCTTAATGTTTGAGGAGCGCTGTGAGCGCAAGGAAATTCAAATCAGGCAACAGGCAGGTCGAAGACCTGCGCCTCCGCCACCTGTGAATTGATTTATTTGCTTACCATCATGCCAACAATAAAAAGGCTTGGATTGGTTTTGATAGTTATCGCCGCTGTTTTTGCTGCGGCGATAACTATTGCATGGTTTGGCTGGCCTAAATATACGGAAAACCAAACTGCGACTCGCAAACTCGCACAGGGAGTGGTGTTTAAGGGCCAGACAATTTCTACCACTCTTATTCTTAATAATATTCCCCTGCCGACATGTAATACACCAACAGGGCGTAAGTTTGATATTGCTTTGCTGATGGATGTATCTTCCTCTATGGATGGGTACCCTTTAGCTCAAGAAAAAGAAGCCATTCAGAGTTTTATTGATCTAAACGATTTCTCTCAAAATAGAATTGCTCTGACGCAATTTAATGGGCAAATCGTGTCATCTATACCTCTTACGGATAGCACTCAAAATCTCAGTCAACAGATACAAACTGCCAACTCTTTTGATGGCACATCTATTGACGCCGCATTAGACAATGGGATAAATCAGTTAACCAGTGAATATCATCGGGCGAATGCAAAACCCCTGATAATCCTGTTTTCGGATGGTGGCAGTGATCGTTCATTGGCTCTTGCCCAAGCCCAACGCGCAAAGAATTTAAATATCTTAATAATTACTATTGGCCTTGGTGGAGTGGATTTGAATGAATCCCTTCTGCAAGAACTTGCAACCTCGGGAATTTATCGCTACGCCCAAACGCCGGATGATTTGCTATCTATTTACAATGATCTTGCTTTGCAGGTCAATCATGCGGTGGGCACGAATTTTGTGCTTAGAGAACCAATAAATCATGCTCTCGCGCCAAGCATTTCTCATGCGTCATCAATAACCTTAACCGAAAAGGCTCTTGTTTTGAATAGGCCCTTTATTACAGGCACTACTGGTCTTGTCTTCTCTTATTTTGTTACTGCTCCAGATATAGGCGTGTTTGATGTGGTGACAGAACCAGGAACGATTTCTTTTTTGGATTGCATGGGAGGGGATGTAGAAAAACAGACGCCTCAGGGTCCCCCAATGCTGGTATTGCCACCGTTGCCATTAATCGTGATTCCGTGGGGGCTTTTGCTTCTATTGGGTCTTGCACCCTTTGTAATGCAATTATTTAAACGAAAATCTAACCCTAATATTCCAATTTCTTCACCACTTCCTGCTCCTGTAAGGCCGCCAAAACCAGCTTATGGTTTTGAAAATTGGATTGCTGGTGCAGAGAGTAAGTGGGCATCCCAGGAAGATCTTTTATCTCCCACATGGTTGCGCAGGAGTCCCATCATATTTGTGGGTCTTGGTAATGCTGGTGAAGTTGTGCTTCGAAATATTTCCACCTACATGGCAGGGAGAATGGGCAGAAATTGGGAGAAACGCGCCCAACACGTGCGTTTGATGTCAGTGCGTGTTTCAGAAGAAGACGGGGTTACCTCAGGTATTTCAAACCTCTTGCCAGGACTTCCTCGTGTTAACCTTGCATTGAACGCTGATCGCCGTCGCCGAATGAAGCTAGATCAACCACATCTTAAGTGGGTAGGAGGTTCTGACAGACTCACCAAGCTAGGACGAGCACTTGGGCGTTTTGCTATATTCTCCAATTTATCAGAAGGGTTAAATGAATCTCATCTATGGCGAAGCATAAATGAGCGTATGGGAAACCTTACAGGGGCCGCGGTCTATGTGATAGGGGATGTTTTTAGTGATGAGGCGAGTGGGATGATAGCTGATATCGCTCACCTCTTTCGGGTGGGGCATGGCAATCACATAGGCTATATGGGTTTGTGCCTCATCGGCCAGAACGCAAACTGGTCGGACAACATGCAGCCGGCTAGAAGAAATGAAAGGGCATTTGCTACTTTGCGTGAGTTGCAACGTCTACAACGCAATAGTAGT
>MTKZ01073819.1_pt1 | contig 10337 bp, 10 predicted proteins | sample 1042781 | NCBI WGS metagenome assembly MTKZ01 (sample SAMN06212207, study PRJNA360539) | anaerobic digester metagenome | biome: Wastewater treatment plant; material: sludge; isolation source: anaerobic digester fed with sludge from wastewater treatment plant | place: Denmark: WWTP Viborg ...
TATTTACTATCTCCGTCATTGCGGTATTGAAAGCATAAATAATAAATCCCATTAATAGCGCAACAAAAATTATTAAACCCCCTACTACTTGACTTCTCATAATTTTAGTAAAAAAATTATCAATATAAATATAATTCTAATTATTTAAATAATCAAAGGGAAAAATATATATAAGATAATAAAAATAAAAATATTGGGGGAGAACTTAGAGTCTCCATTGGATTTTTCGACTCATAAGATTCTTCCTCAATATTTTTTAACAGTTTATGCAGGTGCTAGTATAACAGCATGAGCATGAACTTGGGCAATACCAATCATAATAGCAGTATCCATTGCAAGCACAGTAATACTTGTAGTAGCCACATGAACAATAAGAAACATATGTTTTTGGAGTTTTATGCTCACATTCGTAAAGCTGATCCTCTAATGATTTTACCCTAGTTTCAAAATTATCGATTACTCTTTGTTTTAAATCAACATTTCTTTGAGCCGTATCGTACTGTGATTTTTGAGATCTTACTTCTGACTCAAGATCAGATATTTTCTTATTTTTATCAGATATTTGTGACTCCAATAAAGATATCTTATTTTCAAGACCCATTTTTTCAGTAAGCAAGGCATTGTATTGGGTCCCTTGCCCAACATCTGACAAAGAACGATACAAGAAAAAGAAATTCCCTATTATCGACACTAATAACAGCNNCGACACTAATAACAGCACTGCAAGAACTGCAGATAATATTTTTAATCCATCGCCATTGTTCATAGCATACCTCCTATATTGATTATATTTAATAAATTACACTATACCTAAACATGAAACAATATATAAGAGTTTAGATGAAATAATAATTAAATCGTTTCATTTTATGAAAAAGTTAAAACAAAACTCTTAAAAGGGTATTTCCTAGTATCTTATTATGAAAATACTCTCAATAGTGGGGGCAAGACCTAATTTTATGAAAATTAAACCATTATATGAAGAGTTCAAAAAAAGAAAAATAAGCCAAGTTTTAGTCCATACCGGTCAACACTATGATGAGAATATGAGTAAGGTGTTCTTTGAAGATCTAGAATTACCTAAACCTGACATTTTTCTTGGAGTAGGTTCTGGAACTCATGGAGTTCAGACAGGATTGATGATGTCTAAAATAGAAGAAGTATTATCAAAAGAAAAACCGGATCTAACAATTGTTGTAGGCGATGTAAATTCAACTCTTGCAGGGGCTATCTCTTCGATTAAAATGCAAATACCTGTAGCACACGTAGAGGCCGGATATCGTTCCTTTGATATGAAAATGCCTGAAGAAATAAATAGGATACTTGTGGACAGAATTTCTCAGTTTTTATTTGCCCCTACAGAGGATGCAATAAATAATCTAATGTCAGAAGGCATTAATAGAAAAAGAATTTTTTTTGTAGGGAATATAATGATTGAGACGTTGTTGTTGAATATTCAAAAAGCTAAAAAATCCAAAATTTTAGAAACTCTTTCATTAGACCCTTCCAATTATGGATTAATGACTATACATAGAGCGGAAAACACCGCTGATCCAAAAAAACTTTTCAAATTATTTATTTCTTTAAGTGAAATGGGTATAAAAATTATTGTTCCATTACACCCTAGAACTAAAAAAATTTTAGAAGAAAATACTTATCTAGAAAAAATAGGAAAAAATATCGAGATAATTGAGCCTTTGGGGTACATTGACTTTTTGCGGCTGATGTCAAATTCCAAATTTATATTAACTGATTCTGGTGGAATTCAAGAAGAAGCTTTAATGCTTGATATTCCATGCATCACNNCCTTAGAAATAATACTGAAAGAGTCGTGACACTAAAAGACGGCGCAAATACTCTTGTAGGAATGGATCCCCTAAAGTTATCTTTAGCAATAAAAAGAATTCAAAAAATTAAGAGATCTTATCCAAAACCTCCATTATGGGACGATAAAGTTGCAGAAAGGATCGTTAATGTGATAAGTGACCATCCTGAGCTATTTTTCCTTTAAATTTATATACTAATGATTAATTTATTGTTAAAAGGAGATGATAACATGGAAACAAATGAATATAGAATTACAATTGCTTCAATATTCATATTTTTCTTGATAATTGCAGCACTTACTTTGTTTCCACTTTTAGATGCACTAATTGCTACTTTGGTTTTAGTTTACCTTATGCGTCCAATAAATAACATATTAATAAAATATATGAATAAAACTTATGCTGCGCTCCTTTCAGGGATAGCTGTAGTTATTCCTGCTTTTATTATATTTTTTTATATTGTAATTGCTGTTTTAAATTATTTTACAAAAGAAAAAATCTTAGATATGCTAATCTTAGTTTATAGTGATATCGACACTCTTTCTGAAAAAATAGCTTTATCCTTACTGAATTTTTTGAATATTGAATATTCCCCATACTTGAATAACATATCAAATATGCTTTCTCTCAAATTGAATCAAGTAATTGTTTATTTTTCTGAAGAAATTTTTAATATTACAATTCATATCCCAGAGTATGCAATGAAACTATTACTTGCTTCAATACTTGCATTTTATTTAATTAGGGAAGGACCTACAATAAGAGATACTTTTGTTGTTTTATTACCTGAAAACAAAAAAAAGACAATCTACTCCCTTTTACAGGGAATTGATCTTGTATTTGAAAGTATTATACTTGTCAATATTTTAAAAGCTATTTTTACATCATTTTTAAGTTTTATAATATTCATAATTTTTGGCGTATCGTATCCAGTTTTATTGGGAGTTATTTCTGGTTTTATGGATTTTGCACCGATATTGGGTCCATGGATGCTTTTTACTGGATTGGCAGCTGTTTACATGATTAAAGGTCAAGTAATGACAGGAATATTAATTTTTGTAATAGGTCAAGTATTTGTTACTTTACTTCCTGAATTATACATAAAACCAAAACTTGCAGGAAATCATGCTAGATTACATCCAATGGTATTTTTATTTGGATTTTTTGGCGGGCTTTTAGCGTTTGGGGCAGTTGGTATTTTTGTTGGACCAATAGCAATTGGAATCGTTTTAGTTTTTATAAAATATTATCTCTTAGGAAATGAAATTGAAACAAAAAATTCAATCATAGATAAAATGTTAAAACACGTAGACAATATTATTAAACCGGAGGTTAAAAAAGATGGTAGAACATAAAGTTGTTCTTCCATTTGTGGTAGGGGCCATATTAACTGCTCTATTTGTACAATTTGTTGGGTATGGTGAATTCATTTCTTTAATTAAAAATGTTAATCCCTTTTACTTATATCTTGCTATATTCTTCCAAATAGTAAACTTATTTTTTGAATCTTACAAATGGAAACCTATCCTCGAATCTTTAAAACCAAATATATCTATGAAAAATGTTTTTATAGCAACTATGATTGGTATTTTCTTTAACAATGTTACCCCTGGTGCTAGAACTGGTGGGGAGCCTATGAAAACTTTTATTATTTCACAAGAAGAAAATATCAGTCCTATCGAAACAGTTTTTGCTACAGTAACGGTAGATAGGATCGTTGAATCATTACCTTTTTTTGATCTTGCTGTTTTTTCGGTAGCCTATGCCAGTCTTTTTTTTACGGTTAGGTGGGGCATTATTATTATGCTCTCATTCATAATTATTGCATATATAGCCGTGCTACTTGTAGCTTCGTATATTTGTTTTAATAAAAATGCTGGTGAAAAATTTGTTTTTAAATTTTTAATCATACTTGGAAAGTTCTCCATAAGAATAAAAAAATATGAAGAACTTATATTATCAATGGTTGAAAACTTTCATAATCAGTTCCAGTTAATACTAAAAAGTAGAAATAATCTATATAAGTCAATTGGAGCTTCAATAATAATGTGGATGTGTTGGATATTAAGGACTTATTTTGTATTTTTAGCGTTGGGAAAACAATTAAATCCTGTTTTTGTTGCTCTTGTAACTACAGTGAGCCTTCTTATGGGATTAATTCCTTTCCTACCGGGCGGTATTGGGATAGTTGAAGTTGTGATGTCAGTATTATACGCAGCCTTAAAGGTAGGAAAAAATGTAGCTGTGACTGCTACCATTCTTGACAGAATAATATCTTTTTGGCTTGTCTTGGTTTTTACAGGTATTATAACTTCCTACAATCTACCTAAATTTAAAAATATGAAATCTGAGGCAAGAAATAGAATGATTAACTTTAATAATGATATGGAAACAGATTAATATTTAAATAGAGAGGTAAAATATAAATTAATTTTATATACTTTATATAATAAATTTGATAAGGTGAATCTGTTGAGAGTTAGAGAAGCTTCGTTTAGGGATAGATATAGTATATATGATCTTATTGATAGTTTGCACAACGTTCCTTTAAAATCTCCGGAAGAAATTTCTAATTTTAATAAAGTACTTACTGAATATATTAAGAATCCCAATATTAAAATTTTTGTTGCTGAGGAGAATTTACTTGACAGTGTTGAAATCTGTGGATTCTTATCTCTATTCATTAAACCAATACTTTTTTATAGCTACAATGTTTGTCATATTGAAGATATTGTTATTAAAGATGAATACAAGGGAAAAGGCGTAGGAGCGGGACTTCTCGAAACGGCAATAAACTATGGGAAAAGAATTAAGTGCAAATATATAACAGTTTCAATTGAGGGTGGCGATCCTATGACCAAGAGATTTTACAAAGCCTGTGGATTCGCTGAAAACTCTCTTGAAATGAAATACTATTTGTAATTTTTATTTATTCGAATTATTATTTATTATTTGTATAAGTTAAGGAAGAAATAAATTTGAGTATCTTGTTATCTTTTATCTATGTTTATTCTTGAAATATCTACTGTGCCTATATGGATGTCATTGAACGATTTAGAAGATAGTTTTTTATATTCAATTTCCACTTCTGACACAAGATGAATATTGAAGCAATAAAAGATATAATTAACTTAATTAAAAGTGAAGAAAAATATAATCTCGACGTTCTGATCGGTGAGGAGCCTCAATTCAGTGATAAAAGATATTCTCCAATCACCCTAAACAAGAATAATGTAAATGAATTCCCTATTTTTAGTGGGGGTAATAAAATCACTTATATTGATGGCGGGAACATCGATTTATTTTCTTCGCCTTCATTGTATTTAGGACTTGTAAGAATATATTTTAACATATTTGAGAATAATAAGATTATTCTACCAAAAAAAATACCCCAAAAATATGAGTTTTATGTTTTTGGTTCATCTTCCGGGNNAGAAGCAGACAAAACTATTAACTCCCATGATCCAACTATCTCTAATAAAAATTTTAGGGCTGAACTAGGGATTGTTTGTAGTATCGCAAGACGATTTCTTGAATGGAAAATCTCAGAATTAGTAATTCAAAATGAACTTGATAAAGGAGACATATTAGTGAGAGATGGCTCACTTCAAACTGCAATTACTGGAGAATCTAATTATTCTAAAAAAGCATATCAGGCAGCGGAAAATAAAGAAGTCATTTTTTGTGGTATTGCAAAAAGATCAAAACTTTACACATCTAAGGGGAGATCTTTATCTTATGCAATAAAATTGTTAGGAAATAAAGTGTGCCCAAAAAAATCATGGTATTATTATCCAGTAGTTGAAATTACTCATCCAGATCATAGCGCTGAAATGTACTCTGTTAAATTTCATCCCTCGTCAAAATATGTATTTAGATTCGAAATTGAAAAAAATATGGCGAAATCTTNNAGAACTTTTGGGGATAATAGCTTCTAACTCAGTTGATCTTAGATTCCCTGGATACCCATATGGACTTGTAGATGCAGATTACATAGCCAGACTCCGAAAGGATGAAATGGAAACTCAGAAAGCGCTTTTTATATCACTCTGTAACGATAAAGATGTTTTAAAATTTATTGAAGAGAATATTAGTGTAGAAGATGCACATGATGTTTTAGATAAATTACAATGGATGTAGGTGTTATAATATGGACATTGTAGGAAAAATTGTATCTGGAGATTTTAGTGGTATAATAATTAGGCAAAAAACTGGAATTGATGTAGAATTAGGGGAATTGCTTGTAACAAGAGAGTGTAATGATTATTTTATAATGCAAGTTTTTGATGTTTCTTATGGGTCTCAAATACCGGAAAGAATTAGAAGTTTAGCTGCAGGTTTAAAGTTAGAAGAAGAGTCAAATTTATCATTTTTGGAAAATGAACTTTCTAATTTTATCCTCATTATTCTAAAGCCAATTCTTTTTGTCAGTCGAAATAAATATCATCTTCCAAAAAGACTGCCGAAATTTTTTGCTGCAGTTGAAAGAATCAATGAAGAAGATTTGAAATTCCTTGAGAAACCTAACACGCCACTCTACTTTGGCCAAATAAGGAGTGGATCAAGAATATTAAATATTGATGTTTTCCTTAACGGGGAAGATGTGCTAACCCACCATATGCTTATTTCCGCTTCCACAGGCAAAGGAAAATCTAATTTAGTTAAAGTTCTAACTTATAATTTACTAAATGAAAGCTATGCAGGTTTGTTAATTATTGATCCTCATGACGAATATTATGGTAGGACAAAAAAAGGATTAAAAGATCATCCAAATGCTATAAGTAAAATAGTATACTACTCAATTAATCCTCCTCCTGGTGCAAATACACTAATACTTGATTTAAGAACAATTAAACCTTGGCACCTAACTGGAATAGTTCCTTTAACAGAAGCACAGATAGAGTGTATATACTTATTTTACAATAGGGATAAAGAAAATTGGATAGAGAATATAGTGCTTGCTGAGAAAGACGATAACGTTTCCATAGTCACTCTAGATGTGCTTAAAAGAAAATTCAACAATATATTTGGGATATCTTTGGAAAATGGACAATTATCTTTTAGAAATAATTTATTTTCAAATACTAGCGGAAGTACAACAATAAAAAATGTTGTTGAATATTTGGAAAAGGGAAAAACTGTTATTTTAGATACATCAAAACTTGGAGGTGAAGTTGAACTTATGATTGGAGGGATTTTTGCTGAAGGTGTTTTTTCAAAATATCGTGATCTAAGTTTTAAAGGTCATCTTAATGAAAAACCTTGTATAAGCATTATCATTGAAGAAGCTCCAAGAGTTCTAGGAAAAGATGTTTTAGATAAGGGAATAAATATTTTTGGTACAATTGCAAGAGAGGGGAGAAAATTTAGAATAGGACTTGTAGCAATAACTCAACTTCCAAGCTTAATACCTAAGGAGATACTTGCAAATATGAATACAAAAATTATAATGGGAACTGAAATGTCGAATGAGAGAAGTGCCTTAATTGATAGTTCTCCCCAAGATATATCTGAAGAATCAAGAAATATAGCAAGCCTTGATATAGGCGAGGCACTTTTGACATCAACCTTTTCTAAAATAGCAATACCTCTAAAAGTACCTGACTTTGGTAAGATTATTAAAACCAATGAAAAAATTATAAAAGATAAAACCGTTATAAGAGGGGTCGACTTAGAGTGAAATTTTCCCATATGGCCGATCTTCATTTGGGCGGGTGGAGAGAAGATACTTTAAGGGAGGTGGGAATTAAAGCGTTTGAGAAAGCTATTGATATTTCTATCGATGAAAATGTTGACTTTATTCTTATTTCAGGGGATCTTTTTGATTCTTCTAATCCTACAATCGATGTTATGGCAAGAGCCGCAAAAAAACTATACGAGCTTAAACTAAAAGGAATAATTGTATATGTTATTGAAGGTTCTCATGATTTTTCCCCTACGGGTAGAACAATTCTTAAAGTTTTCCAAGAAGCAGGATTATTAAAACGAGTTACTTCAGGAGAAGAAAAAGAAGGAAAACTAACATTAAAAGGAGTACTAAATGAAAAAACTAAAACTAATATTTATGGCATACCCGGCCTCAGAGGTAGTTTAGAGAAGGCAACGTATAACTCACTCAATAGAGATGAATTGGAAAAACAAGAAGGTAAAAAAATATTTCTATTTCATTCAGCTATTGAGGAATTTAAATCGAATGATTTTTACCACATGGAGTCAATGCCAATATCTTTTCTTCCAAAGGGATTTATTTATTATGCAGGCGGACATATCCATGAGAGGGGTGAATTTGAATTAGGAGAATACAAAAATGTAGTATTCCCGGGGGCACTGTTCCCGAATAACATTGATGAGCTTTTATCTTTTAGAGGAGGGGGATTTTATCTAGTTGAACATAGTGATGGACTTCTTAATAAAACATACATCCCAATTACCATAGCTCCAGTACCTCTTTTAGAAGTTAAATTGGAGTGTACTAATCCGATTAATATTGAGGAAAAAGTTAGAAATTCATTAGATAAAACATGCTTAAAAGACAGTATAGTAATTGTAAAATTTAAAGGTAAATTGGATGGCAATATTTCAGATATCAATTTTAAGAAGATTAGCTTATTTTTAGAGGATAAAGGAGCACTGTTAGTTAAAAGGGACACTCGAGACATTAAAACTAAAGAATTTAAAGAAATAAAAAATTCCTCAATGACTAAGGAAAAACTAGAAGAAGAAGTTATAACTCGACATAAAGATCAAATTCTACTTAAAGAATGTCGGATGGAGACTGTATCATTTGTAAAGTCTTTTATGAACCTATTGTCTAGAGAAAAAAAAGAAGGCGAAAAAAAGGAAGATTATACAAATTCTGTCCTCAACGATTCAATAGAATATCTTTCAAAAAATAATCTTTTGGAGGATTTTAATGAAACTTCTAACACTTGAGATGTTCAATATAAGAAGCTACGAACATCAAATAATACAATTTCCTGACGGATCTTTTTTACTGTCTGGGGATATTGGATTTGGGAAATCAACAATACTATTGGCAATAGAGTTTGCACTTTTTGGTTTAGGGGATATAACAGCATCTTCTCTTTTAAGGAGGGGGGAACGAGAGGGAAAAGTGCGTTTAGAATTTGAACTTGATAGCAAAAATATAGTTGTTAGTAGAGGCCTACAAAAAAAAGGAGAATCGATCTCTCAAGTAACGGGATACATTTCTATTGATGGCAATAGAAAAGAAATGACTCCGACTGAACTTAAAGCAGAGATAATATCTTTATTGGGTTACCCTAAAGAATTGTCTACAAAACAAAAAAATCCAATATACAGGTATACAGTGTATACCCCTCAAGAGGAAATGAAACAAATTCTATTGTCTAAACGAGAAGATAGAATGGAAATACTACGAAGAATATTCGGTGTTGATCGTTATAAAATCATAAGAGATAATTCTAATACTTTAAGACTTGATCTTAAAAGAAAAGCATTTAGTTATGAGCAACTTTCTAGAGGATTAAATGAGAGAAATAATGAATTAAAGGAAATAAAAGAAAAAAAAGAAAGACTAGATAAAGAAATAGCCGAAATTAATAAATCTCTGAATGAGATTAAAACAAATGAATCTTTTTTTCTTAAAAAGTCTGAAGAGATTGATGAAAAATATATTCGATACCAAAATCTTTCTAGTGAGATTGCAATAAAAGAATCTGAATACAACACATATGAAAATAATTGCACAAAACTTAATTTAAAATTGAATCAACTTATTTCTGGTAGAGAAGGCATTGATATAGAAAAAGAGATTCTTATAATTGAAAAAGATAATGTAACAATAATGGAAGAAATAGCAAAATGTAAAGAAATAAAAGAAGATCTAAATCGTTATAACATTACTCTAGGGAAAATTGAAGTTGAACTATCAAATAAAAGAGAATCATTTGAGAAAAATTCTAAAGAAATTGCACTGAAAGAGGGTTTACTTTCCTCCCTCAAAGGAAGTTATGATACGCCCATAGATGAATTAAGAAGGGAAATTGCCATAGCTGAAAAAAATATTGAATATACTTATCAAAAGAAAGAAGGATTTAACAAAGATCTTGATTTACTAATAAAATCAAAAGAAAGATACAATACAAAAATTTTGGAATATAAAGAAAAAAATTCAATGGCTATAGGTAGGCTCAAAACGACCGAATCTGATATGTGCTCTTTGAGTAACTTAAAAGGAATTGCACTATGCCCTTTATGCAAGCAAAGTATCTCAGATGAGCACCGTCAGAATGAAATTAAAAGAATGGATAAAGAAAAAAATAAGCTGTTAATAGATTTAAATCAAACGAACGAATTAATCAAAAAAGTAGAGCTCAAAATAAAAAAAATTGATAGCGATATAGATAATAAAATAAAAATTATTATTTCTTCTGAAAAAAATAAAATTATAGCAATAGAACAACAAATTAGAGAGACTGAATCATTTAATGGCCTATCAAAAGAATTAGATTCTCTTTTTTTGGATCC
>MTKZ01031677.1_pt1 | contig 10336 bp, 9 predicted proteins | sample 1042781 | NCBI WGS metagenome assembly MTKZ01 (sample SAMN06212207, study PRJNA360539) | anaerobic digester metagenome | biome: Wastewater treatment plant; material: sludge; isolation source: anaerobic digester fed with sludge from wastewater treatment plant | place: Denmark: WWTP Viborg ...
TCACACCTACGGCATTCGGGACTGCCTCGCTGGGAATATTATCGATGTGCTTTACAGACATACGCACTCCTATTGAGTAATCTTTATAAATATTATACCTTAGGAGTTTAATGGATTAGTTTCCCGCTAATATCCTGAGCTAAACCGTTTAACATTTTTACTGTTAAGCCTCTCTCTGCAGGGTATAATCCCACCAGTGTGATTTTTGAGACGAAACAGGAGGCTTTGCGTATGCTGGTTGTACACTATAAGCATCTTCAGATTGAAAGCGTGCAAGGCGATATCACCCGCCAACCGGATGTGGACGCCGTGGTTAATGCTGCCAACGCAGAATTGCTGCCTGGAGGCGGCGTGTCTGGTGCGATTCATCGGGCTGCAGGCCCGCGCTTAGCCGAGGCTTGCCAGCCGCTTGCGCCTATTCAACCTGGGCAGGCTGTAATCACGCCAGCCTTCAATTTGCCCAACCGCGCTGTCATCCACTGCCTCGGTCCGATTTACGGCGTGGATACACCCGCGGAAACGATGCTTTCGGCGTGTTATCGCAACGCCTTGCAATTAGCCGAAAAAGAGGGCTTAACGTCGATCGCATTTCCCGCCATATCTACTGGCATTTTTGGCTATCCCTTTTCCGAGGCCGCCCGCATTGCCATCCATACTGTGTTGGATAAAGCGGAGCATCTAACGACCATCCAGCGCGTGCGCTTTGTGCTCTTTGGGCAAAATGACTACCAAATCTATGCGCAGCTCCTGCCCAAGATCATCCGCCTGCGGGAGGAATATACCCGTCAGGCGCTCTTCACGGACCTTTACGAGCTGACCATGATGCAAGCTTACCAGGCTGAGGACATGCTGGACCAAGCGGTCTTCACGCTTTCAGTGGGCAGGCTGCCCCAGGAGCGCAACTTCCTACTGGCGGCCGGCCTTGGAACGGTGCTCGATTACCTCGAGAGTGTACGCTTTGACCAAGCCGCTTTGGATTACCTCTCCACCCTGCCGCTCTTCAAGCCTCAATTTATCGAGTCCCTGCGCAATTTTCGCTTTACAGGCGAGGTTTACGCTCTCCCGGAAGGTACACCTTTTTTTGCCAATGAGCCCATAGTTGAGGTAGTTGCACCTCTTCCGGAGTGTCAATTCATAGAGACTTACTTGATGAACCAGATTCACATCCAAACGCTCTTGGCGACCAAAGCCCAGCGCGTGGTGCAGGCTGCCGGCGGGCGCGCAGTGGTTGATTTTGGCGCCCGCCGCATTCATGGTGTGGACGCGGCTGTGAAAGGCGCTCGCGCCTTCTTTATCGGCGGGATCAACGCCACCTCAAACGTCCTAGCCGGCAGGGAATATGGCATAGCTGTCTCCGGAACGATGGCGCACTCTTACGTGCAGGCGCATGAAACAGAGCTGGAAGCCTTCCGAGCTTTCACGCAGCTTTACCCCAAGACATTTTTGATCGCGGATACTTATGGCAGCCTAAAGGGTGTGCAACACGTCATCGAACTGGCTCACGAGCTGGGTTCGGACTTCCATGTAGCTGGTATCCGCCTCGATTCAGGCGACCTCGTCGCGCTTTCCCGCCAGGCACGTCAAATGCTGGATGATGCTGGCTTGCAGCAGGTGCAAATCTTTGCCAGCGGCGGACTGGACGAATACAAAATCCAGACCCTGCTAGCAGCTGGTGCTCCGATTGACGGCTTTGGCGTTGGGACGGCAATGGGCGTCTCGAGTGACGTCCCAAGCTTAGATATCGCCTACAAGCTTACCGAATATGCCGGGCGCGGACGGGTAAAGCTCTCCCCTGCCCGCACGGTCCTGGCAGGGCGCAAGCAGGTTTTCCGCCAGTCCCATGGCAGCCAGGATCTGAGCGATACCATCGCCCGCGCCGAGGAGCAGATTCCAGGACGACCGCTGCTCGTGCCCGTCATGCGCGGGGGGTACCGCCTGCAAGCTGCCGAGGTGAGCTTGCCGCAGGCGCAGGCATACGCACGGGAGCAGATCTCCCGCCTGCCTAACGCAATCCTCGCGCTTGAAAAAGCTGCGGAACGCTACCCCGTGATGCTATCCCCAGCGCTCCAGGAATATCAACAGGAAACCCAACAGCGCTTTACAGAGCAAGAGGAGGAATAAAATGACGGAGCGCAGCTTTGCCTTTCAACCAGGGGATGCTCTTTTGATTATCGATGTTCAGAATGATTTCTGCCCCGGCGGCGCCTTGCCCATTGCGGAGGGCGACCAGGTGGTGCCGGTGCTCAATGCGTGGATTGAATTGGCCAACCAGGCCGGCACGCCCGTCTACCTGAGCCGTGACTGGCACCCCAAGCATCACCCCAGCTTTGCTGAGGAAGGCGGGCTTTGGCCAGTGCATTGCCTGCAGGATACCCCAGGCGCCGCTTTCCACCCAGGGCTGCATAAACCGCCAGAGGCGGTAATCATCACTAAGGGTACGCGCTTTGACCAGGACCAAAACTCCGCTTTTGACCAGACCGGTTTAGCCGTACACCTGCGCAAAGCTGGCATCCGGCGGCTCATCGTTGGCGGCTTAGCCGAGGATGTGTGCGTCTTGTCTACCGTGCTGGATGCGCGCACCGAGGGCTTTGCCGTAAGCGTGATTGCTGCGGGCACGCGACCGGTAACGCCCGAAGGCGGCGCCGCTGCCCGGCAACAAATGCTGGCTGCCGGCGCAGAGCTACTGCAATGAAGCCACACATCCCTGCTCTCGCCGGTCTCCGAGTGCGCAGCCGGCCCATAGGGTACCGAGCGAGGAAGTTGACCGTAGGTCTCCCTCTTTGAGACCTAAAGGTCAAATGCCTTTCATGGTCAGGAGACCACGAAAGAGCGGTTTTTTTGTTCTCGCCGGTATCCGAGTGCGTAGCCTACCCACAGGGCACCGAGCGAGGAAGTTGACCGTAGGTCTTCACAGCCATTTGGCATGGTCAAGAGAGTGCACAGCCTACCTTTAGGGTACCATGCAAGAACAGAGGATTACCAACCAAGTGATTCCTAAATGTGCAAAAAATACTTGACAGTACCTAAAAATACTCCCATTCAGGTATTCTCACTTTAGAAAATATCTGTTATAATTAATAAACTTTCTTTCCTGCATAAGTTAATAGAAAGGCAAACGCCATGAAAAAAGTCGCAAGTGCACTTTCCGCAATTCTGATCCTGACCCTGTTGATGCTTTCTTTTCCTTATCCTGTGCGTGGGCAGACAATCAATGCTGCATTTATCGTGAACACAATTGAAGACACACACGATGAAAACGTTGGCGATGGAGTCTGCGTTGATGAATTCAACAAGTGCTCTCTTAGGGCAGCTATGGAAGAAGCCATAGATCTCTTCAACAACCACGCGACCATGACTACCATTACTTTCGGCTTTACTGGTCCACAAACCATCTATCTTGATAACGAGCTGCCATATAATTCACCTGCGAACATCATTGGACCCAACGATCTTAGCGTGACCATCGATGGGCAAAATATCGCAGGCCTCAGCCATGGAATTTACCTAAACTTTTCGTCCAGTACAACCATCAAGAATCTGCGTTTGCAGCACTTCTCATATGCGGCAATTTCTAGCGGGAACTATTTTGGCCATCACACCATCGAAAGAAATATCATTGTCAATAATGCCATGAGAGGTATCTTTGTTTCAGGTTACCAAGCATTCCCCTCATCAGGCAGTATTTCGATCAATAATAACTTCATCGGCTACGATCCAATTTTTGAAGTTCCTGGACCAAATGGCAGGCATGGCATTGAACTTGACGCTCTAGATTTTTCTTCAACCGGCTCAGCCATCAACATCAGCGGTAATGTAATATCCGGAAATGTCGGCTGCGGCATCTTTGTCAAATCCCAGGATATCGATGCAGAAACGATCATTCAAGGCAACACTATCGGCACAAACGATTTCGGGACTGTGGCTGTGCCTAACGGGGGTGGGATTTGTGTCGATAGGCACGCGGGACTACTGACCATAGGGGCAGATACTGCCGCTGAAGGCAACCTGGTATCAGGCAACAACCAAGAAGGGATCAAAGTTAGCAGAGCAGTAAACTTTACCATCCAAAATAACAACCTGAGCACCAATGCCAGTGGAACAGCCTTTTTGCCTAATGGTGATGAAGATATCTCTTTATACGATAGTACCCTTGGAAGTGTCTCTGATAACGTCGCCTTGCAGGGCATTTCAATTCATGGCTCGGAGAGTCAGCCGGTTACCGAGCTGAGTATCTTGAGGAATTATGTTGGTATCACCCGCAGCGGTTTTGTGCGCCCTTTAACTACAAATATGAGTGGGATTTATGCTACATATATGCACGAAGCGTGCAAAATTGGGTTTAACCGAATAACGGGCTTTCGATCCGGAATATACATCGGTGAGGGCACTTTCACCAACATTACCTCAAACAAAATATTCGACACCTCAGGGTTAGGGATTGAAATTCCTCCGTGGGGCACTAACCCAAATGATTACCTGGACGCGGATACCGGACCCAACTTTATGCAGAATTTCCCGTCGTTGACGGTTGTAAAAACAGATTTTAGCTCTTACAAAACATATGACATTACAGCAAAATTGCATTCGACCCCCAATACACTCTTTAGAGTGGAGGTGTTCAGTAGTGATGTTTGTTTTATTGGTGGGTATGGAGATGGGGAAGAGATTGAAAGAACATCCAACGCGGTGCGAACGGACGGCAGCGGGAATGCCACCTGGCAGGTCGAGACTCTTTACTCCTGGGAGATTGTGGGCGAGTGCTTTACAGCAACCGCTTCGAAGGTACTGGGTGACGGTCTTTATGGCTCCACCAGCGAGTTCTCCAGGCAGGTGAATCACCTCTACCTGCCGACGATTTTACGATAACAACTACTTAACCCAAAAACGACCCTCGCAAGGGTCGTTTTTGTTGTTTAAATGGCTTTAGTACAGCGGAGCGTTTTGACCGCCAGGAGTCTGTGAGTGGGCGTAAGCCTGCCCGCAGGTTACCATGCAAGAACAGAGACCAGACAAGTACAAACTCTCGCCATTTTGAACAGCTTGGGTTATTATTTGTGCAATTTAACCCGGTTAGGAAAGAGATGCTTAGCGAAGATAACTCGATATACACAGAAACTTTTGCAGTCCCGACGTATGAATGCGACGCTATCCTGCGCTGGAAACCTTCAGCGTTTCTGCAGCACATGACCTCAGCCGCCAACGCGCACATCGACCTTTTAGGCGAAGGCTACCAAGCCCTGCTCGACCAAGGGCTGGTGTGGGTACTTTCGCGCATGAAGTTCCAGTTCTTGCGCTTTCCACGCGTCGAGGAGCAAATTACCATCCGCACCTGGCCCAAGACCATCCAACAGAAGCTCTTCTTCATCCGCGACTACAAGATCTTGAGCGCATCGGGTGAGCTGCTCGCCGCCGCCACTTCGGCATGGTTGATGATGAACATGCAGACCCGCCGCCTGGTTCCACCTTCCGCCTTACAGCTTAACCTGCCGCAAAACCCCAGACAAGCCTTGGCTGAACCGCTGGAAAAACTCCTCGCGCCTGCGAACGGCGAGGAAAGGTTACGCCTGCATGCCGGCTACTCAGCCATAGACGTAGTCGGGCACGTCAATAACGCACGATACATCGAGTGGGTTTGCGACGCCTTCCCCACACCGTGGCATCAGCAACATCAGCTCGCAGCGCTGCAAATCAATTACGACCGTGAGATTCACCCCGAAGATGAAGTTGTTATAAAGTTAGCTCCTTTAGACGGGCAGCCTGGCACTTTTTCACTCTCTGGCCATAACCTAACCCAAAACACAGAGTCATTTACCGCTGCAGTCAGCTGGAAAGATAACCCCGCTTAGCCGACAATCTCCACACTCGTGCTGGGCTTCAGCCGGCTTTTGAGTAGTGCGGAAACGGTATCAAAGTATTCTTCGGTAAGGTAGCGCTCCAAGCCATACTTGCGATAGACCCAATCGGCATAGTGGTAGTTCATACGGTCTACCAGCACCTCGTCAGCATTGCCAGCCAGTACCTCCGGCAAGTCTTCCGCGCCAGGCAGTATCGGCGCAATCATTACAAAAGTATGGATGCCCGCCGCGTGCAGCGCTTGAAGTGCCTCGATGCGGCTGGGGATAGAGGGGGCATGCGGCTCAAAAATTTGCCGGATATGTTCATCGGCTGTGGCAATGCTCAGCCCCACTTCCACGCCCTCACCCGCACGCAGGATATCGATATCGCGCGTCACGAGGGGAGACTTGGTCTGCACCGAGACCGGCCATTGAGCATCGATGAGAATTTCCAGGCACTGCCGGGTGAGGCGGTATTGGGCTTCCAGGGGTTGGTAGGGATCGCACACACCGCTGACCCACACACGGGCAGGCGGTTTGCGCTGGATTTGCTTGGCAAGCAGCTGGGGCGCGTTCACCTTGACGTCCACAAATTCTCCCCAGGGTTCTTTATGCCCGCTAAAGCGGCGCATGAAGCGCGCATAGCAATAGCTGCAGGCGTGTTCGCAGCCGGTATAGGCATTGATGGTATAGGGGAACACCTGAGATTTAGAAAGGATGCTTTTGGATTGCACTTCTTTGACTATCATAAGACCTGATTTTGAGATTGGTCGCGCATGTGGGTCAGTTTCTTGGCCCTACCATGCACCTATTGTTCCATCAATCCATAGCAGGGATAAATGCCCTGTTCAGCCAAGCCCTCGAGTACGTCCGGTGTCAGCATATCAGCAGCGTGGTAATGCAGCCCAAAGCGGCGCTGAATCTCATGGATATAACCCGCTTTTTCGGCTTTGGCGATGATCCGGTCGCATTGCTCTTCTGGATAGGTGGTGAGCAGTGCTCGCCGGAATTCGGCTAAAATCTCTTGGCGCTTTTGCGGGTCGGAGGGTAATGTCATGCGCATGCCGGTATATTTGCTATCGTAGGCTTCACATATTTTCTGTTCAGAAAGATTCGGGTAGCTGTTATTGAAGACCACCATGTCATAGTCCAACTTTTTGCGCGGCGTGCTCAGGCTCTTGGGGTAACCTAAGCTGAGCAACAGCATAGGTGCCACCAGTTTAGGTAAGTTATACATCTGTGCTGCAGCGGGGATGTTGTCTATAATCGTGCCCACAAAGCAGGAACCAATGCCATACAGCCATGCGGCGGTCTCGATGGTCTGTGCCGCGCATACTAGATCGTCCATCGCGATGGAATAGTGCCGGAAGCTTTTATTGCAGGTGAAGGGTGCATCATTAGCGCGGCTATAGACAGCTAACTTGTGCCAATCCAAACAAAAGATGAGGTTCACAGGGGCTTGGGCGATAAAAGGCTGATCCCCGCAAAGCTTGCTGAGCTGCTGGCTCTTGACGCGGCTGCGTTCTACGATAATGGAATATGGCTGCAAGTTCCCGCCGGTAGCACTATTAATGCCTGCAGCAAGCACTTCATACAAAATTTCCTCAGGAATAGGGTCGTCCTTAAACCGCCGCACAGACTGACGGTTTTGCATCAGTCCAACGGCCCAATCGGCTTTATCTAAATCTCGCTGCATCATATACCTCTTCTCAACATAACCTAATTTTAATGGATAATTGGCTAAGTTGGGCAGGATTGTGAAAATTTGGTCTGGGAAAAATCCCATTTCAGATGCTAAGAGGCACTCGACTGTTTGAAGGAGTGCTTTTTTTGCAAAACAACCTTCGAAGAAGTCAAACTACTTCCTCAGGACGGAAACACGTTCAAAACTGGTTCGTAGAAATTTATCTCGTCTGGAGTGATTTCCAAAAATAGAGTTGTTTTCGCCTATGAGAATTGAATTGTGATGATCTTGTCTCCAAAGTAGGATATCGCCCCTGAATCGCATGCCCCACGCTGACAGCCGCGGCAGAACTCGACACACTTTTCAGGAGAAACCACCAAAGGCTTACCATTGCTCTCGATAAAAACGCTATGAGGGCAGAACTTTATACAAGAGAAGCAGCTTGTGCATTTTTCATAATCGATGATGGGATACCAACTTTTAGACATGCCTCAGCCCTTTTAATAGTTAAGAACTTACCGTGATTAGGTTTTTTATAGCCTCAATAGCCTGATCAGTCTGCATGTTCCTGATATCTACTGCAAAATGATGAGAGGTATCGAAACCAGCCTCCCGGAAGGCATCTCGGAACATTTTCGACTGCATGACGGGATCACAGCCAGCGATGAACAACTGCTCGATGCTCTTATCAGCAGCGATGGTTTTGAGATATGTATCGCCATCATCCGCACAAAGCTGTGGGTGGATGGCGACGAAATCCACTAACTTTTCCCGACGAATAGCATTGATCACTTCAAAAATATTCATCCCCTGAAAAGAGGGACAAGTCCCCTGGCACACACATAGCAAAAGCCCTTTTTTACCCATATTTTCTCCTTCCATACGAACTATACTGCCTTAAACAGATTTTCAAACTCAAAGACACTCATGATCATTATAAAACTTTGCGGCCTAATCCATAATTTTAGAAAGCTGGCTCACGGGCGTATTTTTCATCCAGCTTAGCCAGCAGGTAAGAGATCACCGCACCCACCACAAAAAGCAGCGCACACATCGCTATCACACCTGCACCCGTAACGCCTCGTGGAATAATCGCAATCGTCGAGCCTACCACAATGCCCAAGATGAGATGATACATGACAGCATAATGCTTCTTGAAGAGCAACGAGATCAAACGCGCAAATATCAATACGCACAACACGCCGCCAATGAGTATCGGGATGATGACACCGAAATCCAGATGGCTGATGCCGGATGCCATTTTGTCATACAGCCCAAAGTAGATGAGGAAGTTGGAAGGGCTCATCCCCGGCACCACAGCGCCTAAACCCATCAAAAAGCCGCTGAGTAGCCAGTTGGTGAAGCTGGGCGTGAGCTGCGAAAAGCTGCTGTTTTCCAGAGTGCGCATGGCAAACACCGTTAGGGCTGCCATTGCCACCAAGAGAGCCCAGTGCCAGGGCTTGCGGCCCTCTTTGCCAGAGGTCTTCAGCAGGGATGGGAATGTACCGCTGATGAAGCCGATAAACAGCCAAGTGAATTGTGCGGCGTAATTTGCAAACGCCCAGTCTACGACGGCGGAAAAAGCCACCACACCCAACGCCCCGCCGATGCCTACAGGGATAAAGTAGACTAAGTTTTGCAGGAATTTCTCACGCAGGTTTCCCAACCAGCGCATCAACGGCTCGTAAATGCCAAAGACTACGGCTAACACGCCGCCCGAAAGCCCTGGCGTGATAAACCCAACCCCTACTAAAACACCTTTCACGACCCGCAAGAGCCAATCAACAACGGTACTTTTTGGCTGCGCAATTTCTTCAGTTGCCATCAATGTTCTCCAAAATCATAATTTCAGGGCTCCATTATACTCTTATGGAATCTTACGGCTGCGCAAACCTCCTCTTTTATTAGGCTGCCTAAAGCAATCGTGAAGGAAATTCACAGGGGAACATGGGTTAGCCCATGCTTAAACCAGCACCAGCCCAACGGTGTAAACGACGATGAGAACGAGAAACACTGCCAAGTAACGCAAGGCGATTTTAGGATCTGAATCGTTCTTCCAATGATATTTGCGGGAGAGCAGCGCTACTAAAACCATCACGAGGTAAATCAGCGGAATGATGACGCTGATGGTAATAAACATGAGTGGGTCGGACATCTCGTTGTTGCCTAATATAGCATAGGCAATCATCCCAATCGTCCAAAAGAGCGCGCCTAAGATTGCTGGCTGTGTTTTGATGCCACGCATTTTTTGGATGCGCGTCACAAAAATCCCCATCAGCAGGATGAGCACAAAGTATCCACCCATCAACCATAGCGTACTAATTGCCTCTCGTGGCATAACTATCTCCTCAAAACAAAACAATCATCGATTTATCAGTTGAAGAAATTATATCAGTTGATACAGGGGGGTTATTTTTTCCCTAAGCTTCTACTGGCTGTGGAAAACATCGGATGAGAAGAGTAAACTCTCATAAGTAATTTTAATTCTTATAAGGTTATTATGAGCAATTTAGAGCAAACCAAAGCCTGGAAGTGTGATGTTTGTGAATATGAATATCGCGGCAGCGAACCACCAGAAGTGTGTCCGCAGTGCGGTGCTAACCGCTCACACTTTAAAAGCAACGCTTCTCCGGTTCAGCGTATCGTCATTGTAGGCGCAGGGATTGCTGGGGTGAGCGCAGCAGAAGCTATCCGCGATGATAACTCCAACGCCACAGTTACGCTGCTTTCCGATGAAGCCCACTTGCCTTATTCCCGTATGAACCTGACGCGTTACTTGGCTGGCGAAGTTAGCCTCGATAAACTCGACTTGCATCCC
>MTKZ01058368.1_pt1 | contig 10335 bp, 8 predicted proteins | sample 1042781 | NCBI WGS metagenome assembly MTKZ01 (sample SAMN06212207, study PRJNA360539) | anaerobic digester metagenome | biome: Wastewater treatment plant; material: sludge; isolation source: anaerobic digester fed with sludge from wastewater treatment plant | place: Denmark: WWTP Viborg ...
CAGGCTGACCAGAACCTGCGTATAGACCGATTTCATCGAATCATACACCTGATAGGGTTCCCTGTAATAATCCAGCAGACCGGAGCCCATGATCGGGCAGGCATCGCTCCAGTAGTACAGATACATGGATGCGACAGGCCGGTACTTACGCTGCCGCAGGACCTCGATCTGCTCCTTGACCACCAAGGCCTCGTAGCGCTGGGAGTTGTCAATGAACTCCTCCAGGGAATGGCCAAGCTCCACGCGTCCGCGCTTGAACTGGTTGCGGTAAAACAGGCCCCAGTATTCCCAGACATCCCAGTCGATCGGCCAGAGCTTGTCCACAGGGATGAATTTCTTCAGGCTTTTCAGGCAAGGGATCGAATCGGCTCCGAACTCAACGATATTCGGCGCGAACTCTGTCTTTAGAATATCTTTGTCCCCGTCCTGGCAGGAGCCGATCATGATGTTCTGGACGCCTTCGCGGTAATCGCCTTTGTGGATCCAGCGGATGGGATCGACCGAGCCCAAGGTCTCCTTGAGCACTTCACAGAGCCTGAAATAAACGTTGGGCATGTTGGGAAGCGCATAGATCTCAGGTTCCTTGTAGACAGACCACATTCCCATGCAGGCATGGTTGGTAAGCATATATCCCATGTCGCGCATCATGTCAGACGCCCGGTCGATCACCTCGTCAGAGTCGTCGATGACGTAGTGCAGCGGGAACACCTGCCACATCAGCAGCCCCATCTCATCGCAGAGTTTGTAGAAACCGTCCTTCTCCACGTGGCTGCCGATACGGATGGAATTGATGTCCATGTCAAGCATTTTTTTGAGGTCCGCTCGCCACATCTCCTCGTTGGCCTCGCTCATCCAGAGGCTTGAGATATACCGCATGCCCCTTAAAAAGATCTTCTTGCCGTTGAGGTACCATTGTCCGTCCGCGTCGGTCTGGACTTCCTTGATACCGATCGTGAGCGAAACCCTGTCCGCTTCGAGGCTGAAGTCTGCAGCGTAGAGGTGCGGAAAGCCGTGGTCCCAGGTCCACCACAGCCTGACATCTTCAAGCGTGACAAACAGCTTGAAGACGTTGTCCCCAGGCTGTACGACCACGTTTCTGGTGATGGCGGCGGACTTTCCGCCTTCAAAGTTTGAGGGCTTCACATGAAGGGCGATCGCGGTCTTTACAGCATTCTTTTCCCTGTTGTGTACATATACATCAAACGCGGCCAGTCCGGTGCCGTCCTGTTTGTCCTGCTGATCCCCCAGCCAGTCCTTTTTATAACCGATCTTCGTATAGGACTTGACATAGCTGATGTGGATATCCGGTTTTACTACGAGCGTCACCGACCCCCATATACCGCCCGAATTGCCGTCCTGACGGAAGGAAGTCATCGCGCCGGGGCGGTGCATCGCCTCCACCATGTGCCCCTTGATCTGGGTGATGCCCTTGGACTGGTGGAATTTATAAGGGTCTGACAGCGGTGTGGCTTCCTTGTCCGTAAGGATATAATCGGTTTTGTCCTTCGGCGCGCTGTCACGCAGGACGATGACGTTTTTTCTGTCATGGTGGATGAAGTCCGTGACGTCATACTCGAAACTGTTGAACATCCCCTCATGGTATCCAAGATACTGGCCGTTGACCCACACCTCGCTGATGTAATCAACACCTTCAAAGCGAAGATATAGATTGCTGCCCTTCAGTTCCCCGGGTACGTCAAACTCCCTGAAATACCAGATGGTACCAAAATAGTCGCCGATCTCTTCCGTCAGATACCAGTTGTGCGGGACCTTGATGTCGCGCCACGCGGAACGATCCTGGGACTCCAGATAATAACTCTGCCGTTTGCCGACATCGTTCTGATCGAGCCTGTATTTCCACACTCCGTCCAGAACAAGCCGAGGCCTGTCGTATAATTCACAGTACATATTGACCGCTCCTATCAACGTTTCTTCCGGATCAGAGCTCAAAGATCTTCCTGACGTTTTCCTTGGTCAGCCTTCTCTCCAGAGCGAAACCGGGCATTTCCACCAGGGTGATCTCAGCCAGGTAGAGGACTTCCGTGCCATGTTCCAGGTGCCCGGCCAATACGCCGTTCCTGTCGGCGATCGTGAAATGGAAATGCGCGACGCCGTTGATCACCGTCCCGGATATACCGCCGAATTCGAACACGCCCTTCTCGTCAAAAAACAAATCCTCGGCCTTCTCACCCAAAGAGGTTGGCTTGTGGTAACAAAGCCGCTGAGCGGATCCGATGCCGCTGGCAACGTAGGCATTCCGGATGCCCATTTCCTTCAGGGACGCCTCGACGCTTTCGATGATTTTTTCACCGCGTTCCAGCTCGAGGATCACGATTCTTCCAAAGTTTTCCGAAACGTATCTTTTCACTTGATTGCGCTCCTGTGTAAAAAATTTCGAGCTATAGAGTTTATACGCAGCGAGTATTGCATACATTTTTTTTGAATGCAACACGCGCCCCATCCATCAGCCGGACAGCATACTGAAAGATTGTTTCCTATGAGCATTCATCCGTTTGGACATAATACCGGCGCTTTGTCCAACTCATTCCATAATGTTTTTTTATTGTACATGCTGTTTGTTTTTGATCCGGTAGTGTCGCTTCCTCAGCCATACACCATATGCTATACTGGCTGTGCAAATATGAAAAGATAAATGGAGTGTTTGCGGCTTTTATCGGCTGCAGGCACGTCAGATCAGGGGTGTACATGTGGTGATCCATACACTCAAAGGCAGGCTGATACTAACCTTTACACTCATCCTGGCACTGGCCGCGGTGCTTACATTTCTTCTCTATTCTGATTATTCAAGGGCGCTGGTCGAGCGCAATCTTGTCAGCGCGACATCGAGCAGCATCCGCTTCATCATGGACAATGTGGACCGGAAGCTTGATGAGTGCAGGAATCTTTCTGACTGGATCTTCGTCAACCGCTACATCGACAAGATGCTTGTGCGGAATTACGGGAGCCCCATCAACAATTTGGACCGCGATGTTTCCGCCGCGATGAAAACCATCAGTGACCGAATCACAAGCTCCACGATCAGCGATGACGTTCTGGGGATCATCATTCAAGGAGACAACGGCGTCATCCTGAGCAGCGGAGAAGAGGCATACTATACGTCCCTGGATACCCTGTCCTCCCAGGACTGGGTGCTTGCTTCCAAAAATCGGATGACCTTCTCCTGGGTAGGGTTGAAGCCGAACCTTTCCCGCCAGCACGCCAGCGGATTTTGCCTCCCCATCGCACGAGCTGTCATCTACTCGGACACCCGAAAACAGATCGGATGGCAATACATCAGCTTTTCCGCCAGCGTGATCGGCAGTGTTCTTCTGGATCTGCGGCAACCGAAAGGCTATGACCTCTTTCTGGTCGACAAGACCGGCAATGTGATTTACAGCAACCGTGCCGGTCTCCTGGGCACTGTCCTAAGCAACGAGCAAGCGCTTAAAAAGCTTGGCGAGGATCCTGGGGACACATATTTTCCCGTCACCTTTGAGGGCAGCAAGGCGCTCGCGTTTACCGCCCGCTCTTCCTATGGGAGTTTTTACGCGATGCAGTTTGTGGATGATTCCCTTCTTGAAAGCGAAAAGGCAGTCGCATCCCGCGACGCGCTTTGGAACATCCTGATCATCATTGGACTTGGCTCGGTGCTGGCTGCAATGATCACCAGCACGCTCACCCGCCCGATCGGCTTGCTGATGAAACGCATGCAGGCCATTGCGAGCGGTGATTTTGAGCAAGTCAAGGAAATCGAGGGTGATCACGAACTGGGCAGGCTTGGCAAGGGAATGAACCAAATGGCGGCCGAACTTCAGGAGCTCATCCTGAAGGCCAAGGAAGATGAGAAGAAAAAGAGCGTTCTGGAGTTCAAGGTTCTGCAGAACCAGATCAATCCTCACTTCGTCTACAATGTGCTCAACTCAGTCAAGATGATGGCGCTCATTCAGAAGTCGACCGGGATCTACAACATGGTGACCTCGCTTGGGGTTCTGCTCAAGGAGGTCTCAAAAGGCGCCTCAGATCTTATTCCACTTAAGGAAGAGCTATACTTGCTTGATAAATACCTCGATATCCAGATCGTACGCCGGAATGGACTGCTCAAATCGGTCTTCGACGTATCCGAGGATTCGCTTTCCTCTCTGATTCCGAAGTTCACGCTTCAGCCGATCGTTGAAAACGCCATCGTGCACGGATTGTCGGACAAGCGTGGTATGGGGATCATCGAAATCAGGGGATGGCTGGAAAAGGATATGCTTTGGATCACGATCCGCGACAACGGCGTCGGGATCCCACCGGAGAAACTGCCCACGCTGCTGGAGGAGAGAGAGGAAAGCAGGGGGCTATACTACAATGGCGTTGGATTGTCCAATGTCGCGCAGAGACTCCGGATGGTTTTCAGCGGCGACTGCTCACTTGACTTTTCCAGCGAGCTTGGAGGGTATACGCTCGTCAGTCTCCGTATTCCTGTAACGAGAAAGGTGGACGAGGCATGATCCGTGTCCTGCTGGTTGATGACGAGGCGCTTGTCCGCGTGGGCCTCAAATCTCTCGTCCCGTGGAACGAACTCGGCTACGAAGTCGTCGGCGAAGCGGCCGGCGGGGAAATCGCCCTGACGCTTCTGGATACGCTGCGTCCGCAGCTGATGATCACCGACATCGTCATGCCGCGGCTCAGCGGGACGGAACTGATCCGGATAGCAAAGAAAAAATACCCTGAACTGATCGTCATCGCCCTTTCAGGCTACAACGAATACGACCTGGTCCGTGAAGCAATGAAAAACGGCGCCACCGATTATCTGCTCAAGCTTAACCTCAGCAGCGAATCGCTTTCGGAGCTGCTGACGGAGCTGCGCCAGGAACATGGCCTCCCGGATGAACCTGCGGATGGGAACGGCGATAAGGACAGCAAGCTTGCGCTCCGGCATCAGATCAAGCAGGCCATCGGTTTTGAAGGCGGGAGCGGAGGGCGGGAGATCATTCTGCCTGTGAACGTGCAGGGAAACCTGATGACGCTTGGATTTATCAACAGCAACCTGTATACGGGCATGGAGCGTTACTCGCAGCAGGATGCCAAGCACCTTGAAATGACGATCGTGGATATTCTGGAGGAGATCCTTGCCAATTTCTATCCAGGGTGCGCGCTTGAGTGGGGCGGTGGCGCGTTCGTCCTGCTCTTGTTCGCCGAATCCTTCGAGCGAGGGCAGCTTGACTTGATGGGCAAGGCGATGCTGCAGATGCTCAAGACCTATGTCAACATCGACTCAGCAGTCGCCTTCAGCGACCCTTTCCGTTCCCCTTTGGAGATCGAACCCGGATTCAAGCAGGCCAGGCACGCGATACGCCGAATTTTCAGGAGCGGTTATCACACCGTTCATTTTGCCGATGATGCGGATCCCCAGCCTTCACATACGGAAAGAGATCCGCTTCTTGTTGAGAGCCTCAGCCGCGCGCTGATCCTCCAGGATACGGAGGTGCAGCAGACAGCATTCCGGAAGCTTGAGGAGTACATCCCATCGTTTGCCCAGCGNNGTTTGCCCAGCGCCGCGACGCCTGCGATTGGGTCAACCAGATCGTGTGCATGTGTGACCTGGCGCTTGGGGAAGGATTCGCAGCGTTCAGGCAGGGATCATCGCTTGCACTGGAACAGATCTACCTGTTCAGGACGGCGGATGAACTTGCNNTTGCCGGATGGTTCAGACAGTATGCGGAGCTGGTGACAGATTATCAGGGCGTGGAAAGCAGGAAGCAAACACACCCGCTGATCAGAAAGGCGAAACGGTACGTACAGGAGCACATCAGCGAACAGATCGCGCTGAACGACGTCGCTGCCTTTCTGGGCATCAGCGCGGGGTACTTCTCAACGCTGTTTGCGAAGTCTGTCGGAACCAACTTCAAGGAGTACGTCAACCAGGCGAAGATTGAACGCGCCAAGGAAATCCTGCGCGAGGGCGGCCACAGGATCTATGAGACCGCATACCTGCTGGGCTTCGACAACGTATGTTATTTCAACAAACTATTTAAGAAACAGGCGGGCTGTACACCCGGGCAATACCAGAGCTACGCGGAAAGAGAACCGTAAATGGGCTTCATCGAGGGATGAGGTCAGCCAGTGTAAGGAGAATACGGCAAGTACAGGTGGTCAGCCTCATCATGCGCTTTCCGGCCGCTTGATACCGCGGCATCGCCAATACCTCCTCTTCCGGGATCATCAGTCAGCTGTACTTGCCCTTCAATCTGCAAAAAGTACAAGAAAAATGAAAATGCGACATATTGCTTGCGAAGCTGCGAATGGATTTCGGTAATATCGTCAAGGTATCCGTATTCTGTGCATTGATTGCACGGCTCCCGCGGTTACAATATATATACAAATCGGTCAATAAATGTACATTATTGCTAAGAAACGGAGGCGGCAGAGAATGGTTCTATATTCAGGGGAAGGAACGGGCCGCGTACTGGTATTGGGGCTCAAGAGAGGCGATCTCCTTCTGGAAAGCATCGTCAAGGCGCTTAAGGATGCAAACATCCGGGATGCGATCATCACCGGCGCGAACCATTCGCTGCAAAAGGCAGTGCTCCATAGGGTGATCGGGACCGGGCGCGAACCGGAAGACGAGTTCATTACGCTGGAGCGTCCGATGGAGTTGGCCTCCCTTCAAGGTCTGGTCGTGGACGGCGAACCCCACTTCCATATGGTCGTTTCAGATACGGATTCCGCCTACACGGGTCATCTGGAGAATGGGACCACTGTGCTGTACCTGACGGAAATCACCTTGCTGGAGGTCAGCGGCCTTTCGCTTGCCCGCCGCAAAAATGAGGACAACATCGCGACGCTCACCCCGCGCTGAGTGAACATTGCCCCCGGACATCGGGGGTGATTGAATAAAGGAGGTTTACGCAATGAAAGGATCCTGGAGAAAACTCGCTTCCATGGTGCTGGCTATGCTGATGCTGACCTTGCTGGCCCTGCCGTCAGTCGGTCTGGCCGCGGAAAAGATTGAGATCCGGCTGATGACCCCGTGGACAGCCGGTTCCGCTGCCTATGACCAGATCGAGGCACTGCTGGCCAGCTGGGTAGAAAAGCATCCCAATGTGACGATCGTCCACGACGCGCTGCCCACTGCCGACGTCCGCACCAAGCTGACCGTCGAAATGGCGGCCGGCAATCCCCCTGACGTGTCCTGGAGCCCGCTGAGCTATGCCCGCGAGTTCATCAAGGACAACAAGATCATCGACTGGTCCGGCGTTTTTAAAGATCCGCGCTATCCCGAATTCAAGCAGTGGTTCTCGGAGACCTCGCTGAACTTCGCCACCACGCTGGATGGAAAGATCATGCTGGCTCCGCAGGAAGGCTCCATCGACGGCCTGTACTACAACAAGGACCTGTTTGCTCAGTACGGCTGGAAAGTGCCCACCACGTTTGACGAGCTGCTCGCATTGGTACCTCAGACAAAAGCCCAGGGGATCGCGACCCTGGTGACCGGCGGCAAAGACGGCCGCTTTGCATGGATGGCTTCTGCCTTGCTGGCGCGCGCAGCCGGCTTGAAAAACTTCACAGCGCTCACGCTGGGTGACAACAAGACCAGCTGGGATGATCCCGCCTTCGGATTTGTCACCATGATGACCAAATTCAAGGAACTGGTCGATGCGGGCGCATTCCCCAACGGCGTGCTGGGCATGAGCGCGACGGAAGCTGACCAGCTCTTCGCCCGCGGCGAGTCCGCGATGTATTATGAAGGTGCCTGGAAGCCTGGCAACTTCAACACCGCCGGCGGCCCTGAATTCCTGGCTAAACTCGGCCGTGTCGACTTCCCCGTGATGACAGACTGCCCAGATGGCGATGCGAATGTCCGCGTCGGCGGCAACATTACCGGTTTCTTCGTCGCTGCCGGACTGTCTGAGGAAAAGCAGGACCTGTGCATCCAGCTGGCCCGCGACATCTGCAGCCCTGAGTTCAATACCCCGATCATGGAAAAAGGCGGCTTCGTGTATGCCGGCAAGACGGATTATGACGCGAGCAAGGTCTCCAGTGTCATGAACGAGCTGATCCAGGCTTACCGCACCGCCCCCGCCTACATCCCCTCGATGGATACCATCGCGCCCCCGGCCGTGGACCTGGCGATCAAGCGGACGGCCATGCCGGGTCTCATTACCGGCGAGTATGACGTGAACGCGGCCGTCGCAGAGGTTCAGAAAGCGGCTGTGGATTATGTGAACGCCCAGTAAACCCTACTCTGTCGCCGCGCTTGCCCCACAGGACAGGCGCGGCGACAATTCCTGAAACAATAAAGGAGAAGCGCCACAATGGCCGGCAGGAAAAAGGGTCCGGACACGATGCCGAAAGCGGAGACAAACGCTCAGCTGATGATCGGCAAGAAGCGCACGAAGGTCATGATCTACATCTCACTGACCTTTTTTGCGCTGCTGGTGTTTCTTCCGCTTCTGTGGCTTTTCTTCTCGTCTCTGAAGTCTCAGGCTGACCTGACGATGAACACCTGGGGACCGCCCAAAGACTGGCTCTGGAATAATTATATCAAGGCCTGGAAAGGCTCCAAAATCGACCGTTACCTGCTCAACAGCATGTATGTCACCGCGCTCACGATCGTCATCACGGTCCTTGCGTGCACACCCATCAGCTTTGTGCTGGCCCGGTATCGCTTCCGATTCAAGAAGCTGCTGTATTACGTGGCGATCGCGGGCATGATGATCCCCATCCATTCGGCGGTCATCCCCCTGTACATGATGGTCGGTGACCTGGACAAGTACAACAACCTCAATATGCTGGCCTTTATCTATGCCGCGTTCCGGATACCGGTCTCCATCTTCATCCTTGAGGGGTTTATGAGCAGCATACCCAGGGACCTGGAGGAATGCGCCTTTATCGACGGATGTTCGACTACCAAGCTATTCCTGAAAATCATCGTGCCACTGTCTAGGGATGGGATCGTCACCATCTCCGTTCTGGCGGTGCTGGCCTGCTGGAATGAGCTGCTTGTTGCCATGCTGATCCTCAGCAAGCCCGCGCTCAAGACGCTGCCGATCGGGCTGATGGGTTTCATTACGGAATATAACTCCGAGTATACGCAATTGGCAGCAGGCATCATGATCGCGATCGTTCCCAGCATCTTATTCTATCTCATCGCTCAGGAGAAAATTGAGAAGGGCATGATTGCCGGCTCGATCAAGGGGTAAGAGCCCTCGGATAGAAAGGTTTTATTGCATGCGAATCACCAAGAGCAATCGAGGCGTCATACTGTTGTTCCTGGTTCCCGGCTTCGCGCTCTATCTTTATTTGGTGCTGTACCCCATCGTACAGTCGGCAGTTCTTAGCCTGTATAGGTGGGATACCCTGGCTTCCAAGCGCTTCATCGGATTTGGCAATTATGTATCGGTCTTCAACTCATCCCTGTTTTGGAAGTCGATGACCAATTCGATCATATTCATGCTGGCCACGACGCTGCTTCAGGTCGTTATCGGCTTTTTCCTGGGCTACCTTGTCTACCTGCAGCTGAAGGGGTACCGTTTCTATAAAACGATGCTCTTTATCCCAACGGTCCTTCCCTCTGTCGCAGTAGGCTTTATCTGGAACTATATCTACAGCCCCAGTATGGGCCTGCTCAAACCGCTTATGACAGCTCTGGGGCTCAAGGCCAGCTACATTCCCCCTCTTTCCGATCCGACGCTTGCGCTGCTGGCGATCATCATCGCGCAGACATGGAACTCCTGCGGTATCCAGGTGATCCTGTTCAACTCGGGCTTTATGAACATGCCCGGCGAGGTCATCGAGAGCGCGACGCTGGACGGCGCAAGCGGCTTTGGGATGATCCGGCATATGATCATCCCCCTGAGCTGGGACATCATCAAGATGGTGATCATTCTGCAGCTCATCGGTGCGCTGCGGGCATTCGACCTTGTATACGTCATGACAGGAGGCGGTCCGAACCACGCGACTGAACTGCTGCCCATGCACCTGTTTGTCAATGCGTTTGAGAATTTCAACCTTGGATACGGAAACGTGGTCGCGATGGTGATCTTTGTATTGGCTATGCTGATAACGATCTTTATGCGCAAACTGATGGAAAGGGACAGTTTGTATTAAAGATAGATAACCAACAATATATAAAGGAGAACAAACCAATGACACGCGAGGAGCTCATCACAGAAATCAGGAAATTCAGGAACGCCGATCTTTCCGACGGCATGGACGCTCTGGGGCTTGTGGACAAGGGCACGATGAACCAGAAGATGCGTCCGCTCCGCCCGGGGATGGAATTCAAGGGTTATGCCTACACCGTGAAGCTGCTGCCCAAACAGGACGGGGTCGTCTCCTGCACCAGCG
>MTKZ01018554.1_pt1 | contig 10334 bp, 4 predicted proteins | sample 1042781 | NCBI WGS metagenome assembly MTKZ01 (sample SAMN06212207, study PRJNA360539) | anaerobic digester metagenome | biome: Wastewater treatment plant; material: sludge; isolation source: anaerobic digester fed with sludge from wastewater treatment plant | place: Denmark: WWTP Viborg ...
CCATGCAGACTATGTAGCACAAATGAACCGATATTCATATGTTTATTTGCCGTGGTAATAATGGCTTCAGGAAGACACAAATGAGACCGATTGCCAGAAATATTTCCTATCGGCATGTGCACATTTCATCCCGTGTTCAATGGTCTAGCCAGATCAGCCAACCGCTTGCTTTGTACGTGACATCCACAGGTGGCGCAGAATTCATTCAAAATGGCGGACTTTTCAGTTCGGCTTGCTTTTTTGTATCGCAAATGGACTGTTTCCCAATACTCTCTCTTGGATCGCGGACTCATAGTTACCCCTCCTTAACAAGGCACTGCTCGGTAACATCGAAATATGAGTCAACGATCTTTTGTCAAGTCCTCCTTGGGTAACATTTCATGTGAGGCAATTCGCAGAATCTAAACGACTTGACGAAATCAACCGAATGATCTATGGTACGCCGCACTTGGGAAATTTGGAAAGGTTTTTCTTATGAATCCCGCCAAATTTCTTAAGCGGTGTGGAGTCAACGGTTAGGCAGCGCTCTCATTGTTGGGGGTAATATTAGGGGTAACCTGATAACAGCATAATTGTAAAACTCTTAACATCCGGTATGATAGCCTGCGAATGTGAATCCTGCTCCCGGAGAGATGGCTGAGTGGTCGAAAGCGATCGCCTGCTAAGCGATTGTACGCCCCATAAGGTGTACCGCGGGTTCAAATCCCGCTCTCTCCGCCATTTTTTAGAACCAATCAGCGCCCATGGCTCAGCTGGATAGAGCGTCGGACTACGAATCCGGATGTCGGAGGTTCGAATCCTCCTGGGCGCGCCAGCAAAATCAAGGGGTTAGCCAAATACTGGTTAACCCCTTGATCATTTTCAGGCCATTTTATCCCGCCACAGCCCCGCTTTTTTTATAATTTACCGGCTGCTTTCCCGATGCTTTTTCCATCACGTCAATCATCCGGATTGGTGTTGTACTTCTTCTCTTTCATTTAAAATGAGATATCAACGCCGCCCTCTATGAGAAGATCGCTTGACTGGAGATGCTGCTCGCATCTAAAGGAAGCCGGTGGTCAATTCAACAGCAGGAACAAGACCCCGGGAAAAATCCCCACGTGGGGGACCTTGAAGCGAATGCGCAAATCCAAGTCTGCCGGCACGTTGGTAGCGGTACCACTTCCCCAAGCGACAACGGTGCCGTCCGATTTCAGGGCCAGGCTGTGATAGCCTCCGGCGGCCACCGCGATTACATGGTTCAGGCCCGCTGGGACGTCGCACTGGTGGTAGGTGTTCTGCCCCCAGGCCACTACCGTGCCATCCGACTTCAGGGCGAGGCTGTGATAACGACCCGCCGCGACGTCCAGCACGCCGCTCAGGCCCGGCGGGACGTCGCATTCGCCGAAGTTGTTCGACCCCCAGGCCACCACCGTGCGGTCCACTTTCAGGGCAAGACTGTGACCACCTCCCGCCGCGATGGCGATCGGGCGATTGTGGGAGAAACTGGGGACGTCGCAGTGTTCGTAATCGGCATTCCCCCAGCATGTTACGGTGTTGTGTTTCATGGCAAGGCTGTGTGATTCTCCCGCGGCAACGGCTTTCACGCCGTTCAAGTCAACGGGCACCGTGCATCGGCCGTCATCGTTCTTTCCCCACGCATACACGTAGCCTGTGGTCCTCAGCGCCAGACTGTGCAACCATCCCGCAACCGCCTGCGCAACATTGGAGAGCGCGATGGTGGGGACATCGATCTGTTCATAGTCGTTCCAACCCCAGGCCCTCACGTAGCCGGCATTAAACTTCCGGATGGCGAGGCTGTGGAAGCCTCCCGCCGCGACGGCCACCGCGTCGTTTAAATCCGTGGGCACACTGGTCTGGCCCTGGAAGTTGCTCCCCCAGGCCACCACCGTGCCGTCCGACTTCACGGCCAGGCTGTGGTAGCCGCCGGCAGCGATGACTCCCGGCAGGCAGACGTTGCACTGTCCATCACCGTTCAATCCCCAGGCCACCGCGGTGCCGTCCGATTTCAGGGCCAGGCTATGATAGTGACCGGCCGCAACGGCCACCACGCCGCGCAAGCCCGCGGGCACGTTGGCCTGACCGGAGGAGTTCCACCCCCAAGCCACTACCGTGCCGTCCGACTTCAGGGCCACAGTATGATCACCACCCGCGGCGATGGTTACCACGCCGCTCAGGCCCGCGATGATCCAAGGACTTCGAACACTCCCCCAAGCCACTACCGTGCCGTCAGACCTTAAAGCCAGACTTTGGAAGCCGCCTGCCGCAATGGCCACCACGCCGCTCAGGGCTGCAGGGACGTCGATCTGACCATAATAATTATCCCCCCAGGCCGTCACGGTGCCGTCCGACTTCAGGGCCAATGTGTGCTTGTCTCCCGCCGCGATCGCCACGACACCATTCAGGCCTGCCGGCACGCTGCACTGACCGCCGTCGTTGTATCCCCAGGCCACAACCGTGCCGTCGGACTTCAGGGCCAGGCTGTGATACTCGGCCGCAGCCACGGAAATCACTCCGTTCAGGCCTGGCGGAACATTGATCTGGTCATGACGATTATCCCCCCAGGCAACTACTCTGCCGTCGGACTTCAGAGCCAGATTGTGATAGCGGCCCGCCGCCACTTCCACGACACCGCTCAAACCTGCGGGAACGTTGCACTTGTCTCCATCTCTATCGCCCCAGGCGACAACAGTGCCGTCGGTTTTGATGCCGACACTGTGAGCCTCACCACCGTCAATGGTGGCGTGCTGACGGGCATCCGCGGGAAGAGCGAGGCTCACAAATACCACTAGAAAGATGAGTGAGATGAGGAATATCGAAGATTTGTATTTGCTCGACTTGCCCCCGGCATAAAGCAATGCCGTCTGGCGGCTTTCACGTGAGGCATTCCGGGTCATCATCTGCGCCTCCTGCAATGATCTTTAACCTTGAGACATCCCGCCTTAAAAAGATCTCGCAAGCCTATTTGGATTTCGACCGGCAGAATTCATCCGCTCCGGCAATGATCAATTCAACAGCAGGAGCAACACCCCGGGGGAGATCCCTTTGCTGGGAACCTTGAAGCGAAGACGCAGGTTCAAACCTGCCGGCACATCGGTCTTGCCGTCGGCGTCTTCCCCCCAGGCAACCACGGTGCCGTCGGACTTCACGGCCAGACTGTGGTATAGACCGGACGATAAGGCCGTCACGCCACTGAGGCCCGCCGGAAACGTGCACAGGCCTTCATAGTCAAGACCCCAGGCCGTAACCGTGCCGTCCGACTTTAGGGCCAGACTGTGGTAAGTGCCCGCCGCCACCGCCAACGCGCCACTAAAACTTGCGGGGACCGAGCACTGACCGTCGTCGTTATACCCCCAGGCGGACGCATTGTAGCCGTCAAAAAACAACACCAGGCTGTGAAAAGCGCCGGCTGCTGCCGCTACAACACGCCACAGGCCGGTTGGAACCGTGATTTGCCCCTGGTTGTTCCACCCCCAAGCCACCACCGTGAGATCGGACTTCAGGGCCAGACTGTGGTAAGCGCCGGCCGCCACGGCGATCACGCCACTGAGGCCCGCAGGGAGCTCCAATTGACCCTTTTCGTTGTCCCCCCAGACCGCCACCGTGCCGTCGGACTTCAGGGCCAGGCTGTGGTAACCTCCTGCCGCCACAGCCACCACACCGCTGAGACCCGCGGGGAGGCTGCATTGTCCTTCATCGTGTCTTCCCCAGGCTTTCACGGTCCCGTCCGACTTCAGGGCCAAACTGTGGTGCCCCCCGGCCGACACGGCCACGACACCGCTCAGAGCCGCAGAAGGCACGTTGCACTGGCCCTCGGTGTTGTCCCCCCAGGCCACCACGGCTCCGTTCGGTTTCAGGGCGAGACTATGACTCCAGCCCCCCGCCAGACTTCCCGACGGGCGGACATTGCACTGGCCCCAGTAGTTATGCCCCCAGGCCACCACGGTACCGTCCGACTGCAAGGCCAGACTATGGGAAAATCCAGCTGTCACGGACACTACACTGTTGAGGCCGGCGGGAACCGTGCTCTCGCCGTGATAATTATGTCCCCAGGCCACCACTGTGCCGTCCGACTTCAGGGCCAGGCTATGGTCCTCTCCCGCTGCCACGGCCACCACGCCTTTCAGGTCGTCTGGAACATTGCATTGCCCCCAGGGGTTGTATCCCCAAGCCCTGACGGTGCCGTCCGACTTCAGAGCCAGGCTGTGCGCACCGCCCGCAGCCACGGCCACGACACCGCTGAGGTCCGCGGGCACGCTGCACTGACCGTAATCATTACTCCCCCAGGCCCGCACAGTGCCGTCCGATTTCAGGGCCAGGCTGTGGTTGCGTTTCGCTGAGATGGCGATTACCCCATTGAGGCCGGCGGGAACCGTGCTCTCGCCGTAATAATCATATCCCCAGGCTCGCACGGTACCGTCGGACTTCAGGGCCAAGCTATAGGCTCCTCCCGCTGCCACGGCCACCACGCCGCTGAGGTCGCCTGGAACATTGCATTGCCCCGAGGGGTTGTATCCCCAAGCCACAACCGTCCCATCCGACCTCAGGGCCAGGCTGTGGCTGCTTCCCGCCGCGACCTCCACCACGCCACCAAGACCCGCGGGGATTTTACACTGTCCATAGACGTCGTTCCCCCAGGCCACCACCGTGCCGTCGACTCGGATGCCGAGACCGTGACTTCCGCCACCGGCAACGGTGGCATGTTGACGAGCCTCCCCAACATTTACGGAAAGGCCGACAAAGACCGCCAGAATGAGGATTGATAGGAAAGCTATCGAAGGTTCGTGACCGGTTGACCTGCGCCCGGCATAAATCAGCGCCACCGGGCAACGGTTACGTGAAGGATGCTTGATCATCGCTGGGTCCCCCCCCCTGAAATGATGAGGCTCCACTTGCCGCCCCGGTCTGATAGAGATGCCGATGTTTTCTTATGGAAGAGGATCGCGTTCTATGAATTGAAGTATAGGAAGGTCTTTTCGGGCTGTCAACGGATATTTGGCAATGTGCCGCCAAACCGGGCATGCCGTGTGTCAGTAAAGTGCCGGAAAATATCCATTGACTTGAAAAAACCGGGCTCCTATACTCCGGACCGTCAAAAACAAGTTCTTGTCCATCATCCATTTGCACGGGAGCATGAGGAATTGAAAACTCGCATGACGCTGAAGCGTGCGGCAATCATGGCCGCCGGCCTTTTTCTCGCTTTCCATGTATTTATCGCACCCGCGGAGTCCTTCGAGGGGCCGGTCATCGTCGATCATACCTGTACCGATTTAACAAAAATCCCGCAGAACCGGATTCAAACGGCGAAATCGAATCTCCACATTGCCTATGGGCATACGTCCCACGGGAGCCAACTCACGGACGGGATGACGGGATTGGTCCAGTTCATCAATAACGGAGGGTTGGGGCTTTCCCGGCCGGAGAATTTTTTCGCCTGGAATCAGGGCGGCGCGGATGGAGCGCTGGATCTCCATGATTACGCCATGGCAGGAGATTGTGGGTACTACCCCGATTGGGTCGCCAACACCCGCGATTATCTGGGTTCGCCAAATCCTGTTACGGGGCGCGGCACCGCGCATCCGAACACCAACGTGATTATCTGGTCTTGGTGCGGGCAGGTGTCCCAAAAATATAGAAACGGAACCCTGTTCAGTGAATATATCGATCCCATGTCACAACTGGAAAAGGACTATCCCGGCGTGCGTTTTGTTTATATGACCGGCCATGTCGATCACGGGGATGACGCCGCCAACAAGGCGGCCAATGATGCGATCCGTTCTTTCTGCCGCGACCATGGCAAGACGCTTTATGACTTTGCCGACATTGAAAGTTACGATCCAAACGGAACCTTATACGCATACCCCCATGACAATTGCGATTACTATGCCTCGGCCACGGGCAGCCTGCTGGGCAACTGGGCCATTGCCTGGCAGAATTCGCACACAGAGGGCAGGGATTGGTACAACTGCCCGTCCGCCCACAGCCAGCCGCTGAACGCCAACCTGAAAGCCTACGCTGCCTGGTGGCTTTGGGCAAGGCTGGCCGGCTGGGATGGAAAATCCGAGACAAGAAAGGGAAAGCCCCTGTCCTTCCCGCAGTTTCTGATCCTGGATCAATAACCCGGATCGATCGACTGCTGGCATACAATCATAATACGCTATACAGGTTTCCGGAATTCAAGTGTCGGAATACTTTACAATTGCAGGCTTTTCAAAAAGAGCCATTCAAAAATGCCTCATCATATCAATAGCTTGTATTTTTAGCGCGGAATTTGACTATGCTCCAAGTGGACCAGCGCTTCTTGTTTATCTCTGAGATTACCCAGGAGTGACGCTCTATGCGGAAAGGATCAGCCTCAATGAAATACAGCTTGACATTTTTATGAATCCGGTGCAACTGAACACATAACTGAATAAAGTATCGTCAACCGGTAAACAATAATTTGCCATCCTGATGTTTTTTAAGGGATGCCATGGAGCGATGATCGAAATCCTGTTTCTGGAAAGAAACGGGATTTTTTTTGGTGCGCCCGGCAGTGTGCGTGAAAGATTCCGAAAACTTGACCAACGGAACTGGCAATGGCCGCTGCCACCCCTGATCCCATAACCTTTTGCCGAATAAACAAAGACAACCGGAGGAGGACATATGAAAGCATTGAAAATTATTTTTTGCTTGCTTGTTTCATTCCTTCTGTTGCCATCAGGCGTTATCCAAGGCTCCGAAGACACCAAACCCATCAACCTTACGCCCGAGTACCTTCTCTTGCTCAGCGAAGAGCCGAAGTTGCCCGCCCCGACAAATCTGACCGCAACGCCCCTTTCCAGTAGAACCATTCTGCTGACCTGGCAGGACAACTCGGATGGCGAGGACGGCTTCCTTGTTGAAATAGAGGTCAATGGAAGCTTTTTCCCAAATTATGAAGTCGATGCGGACAGGAATTCAGTAGTTCTCGGGCCTTTACTCGGGAAGAACTTTTCACCCGCAACAACCTACAGGTTCAGGATCAAAGCGTTTAAAGGGACTGCCTATATTAATGCGACACAAGAGTCCGGTTACTCAAACATTGCGACCGTCACCACGCTGGCCGCTCCTCCGGCGCCACCGAATGCACCCGCCAACCTCACGGCAACAGCCATGTCGACCTCCAAAATCTCCCTTGCCTGGACCGACACTTCCAACAATGAGGATTATTTCCGGATTGAACGAAGCGCGGATTGCTCCTCATACAAAGCAGTCGGCTGGGTTGTGACCGGCTCAACGAGTTTCACCGATGAGAACCTGGAGGCGGACAGTAAGTACTGCTACAGGGTGAGGGCGGAAAATCAGGTTGGTAATTCCGGGTGGTCCAATGTGGTCAACGTGTCAACACCCCCGCCCAAGACCGTCCCGATGGCCCCATCAAACCTCACCGCTTCCTTGTGTGATAGGGTAAGCTGCATACAGCTCGCCTGGAAAGACAATTCCAGCACCGAGGATGCATTTTACCTGGAGCGCAGCGCCGGGGGCAATCAAGCCTGGGAAGTCATACAACAATTCGCTAAAAACACGACCGGTGGATATGATGGTCAGCTAATAGCCTTCACTCCATACTATTACCGGGTCAGGGCAAAAAACAGTTTTGGCTACTCGGATTATTCCAATGAGTTCATGATAAATTCTGCAACCAAGGGCACAACGGCGCCTTTGCCGCCACAGGAACCCCCCACGGCCGTTGCTCTGTCGAGCAACAGCATCCGTGTCACATGGACGGACAGCTCGACCAATGAAGATTCTTTCAAAATAGGACGCAGTTTCACTCCGGATCGTACTACCTTCCAGGTGGTGGGCACTGTTGGTGCGGGTGTCACAACGTTCGATGACGGCGGTCTGACCCCCCAAACCACTTATTACTACATGATCTATGCGTGCAACATAGCCGGTTGCAGGGAAAACGGCCTGACGGGAAGCGCGACCACTCTGCCGGTGAATACTGAAACGGCCCCTCCCGCACCCGCATCTCTCACGATCACACCTGTTCAGAAGTCAAGCACCGCACTTCATCTCGAGTGGCAGGACAACTCTTCCAATGAAAGCGGCTTTAAAGTATACCGGAGCAACGATGCAAACCAGGCAAATTCGCAACTGGTGGCTACCGTCAATGCAAACATACGCGCATTTGACAACACCGGTTTGCAGCCCTGCTCAACTTACCATTACTGGGTCTACGCATATAACAGCATGGGAAATTCAAGTGGCTTTGCCGCCGGCTCCTCGACCACCGCCCCGGCAGCGCCGACCGGCTTGATTGCGTCGACCGGCACGGCCATCCACTTCATCTTTCTCAATTGGAATGCAACGGCCTGTGCCGCTAAATACCATGTCTACCGGATCAACAGTTGGGACATCGGCCCGATCCTTGCCGATCCTCAGAACCAGAATATAGTCAACCCCCAGGCCGACGATCCGAACGTAACACCGGCGATTTACACCTTCTACAGGGTTTCCGCAGAGAATGCCGCCGGGCACGAAGGGAGCATGAGTTGCACCACTTCTGCACAGGCGGCGCATGGCGGCGCAACCGGTCCGAACGACACCTGCCTGGCAGCGGTGGGGTGGGCGCCTTCTCCGGCGCCGCAACTTCTTGCGGCATCACGGGGAAATTATGCCAATACAGTTGTCGTAAGCTGGAACGCGGTTCAAGTGTACTGGAATGTTGACGGCTACAGCACAGCCTCCTGGGCACCCGGCTATCGACTTTTCTTTGACAATGGTGACGGCGCCGGCTTCCGAACTGTGCCCAACGGCAACAATGGTTATATTCTTGCCAACGAAAACAGCTCGAATCCCTTGACCTTTACCCACAATAACCTGCCTTCCAACTATACTTTCAATTATGCCTTGCAAACGGTGTACGATTGCGGCGCGACATTTCCGGATACCTGCACTTTCAGCGATTTGGCATATACTTATGGTACCACGGCATCTGCCCCTGTTGCCAATGTCTTGGGCGCTCCCACCGTGACGGCATCAGAATATTATCTCGATGTAATTATGGTCGGCTGGAGCTTTGCACCGGGGGCTGATTCATATAAGCTATATCGGGCAACGAGTTCTGCCGGTACATATAATTTGATTCAAACCTTCAATGGAGCCACGACACGGTATAACGATGTAACCAACGCAGCCGTCGAATATTGGTACAAGGTAAGCGCCGTCAAAAACGGGGTGGAGGGGCCGAAAAGCGACAGCGCCCACGGTTCTTCCACGCACTTCTGAGTCGCATGGTCCGAAGCCTTCATCGTATTTGCCATGCCGTGGAGACCCTATGTAAACGATATGTTCGTCAAAAATGCACCTTGACACGAGAAAACCGCGCTTCTATATTCCGGAACGTCAGAAGCAATGTCTCATCAATTCAATTTATCAATCGTCGCCGGTCCGCGCTTGTGTGCGTATTCAGACTGAGTCCGCACTGGACAGGGAATTGAAGAAAGATCCAGGGTGGGGGACATGAGGAAAAGACTTTTCTTCTGCCTGCTGCTCCTGCTGGGGCTGAACTGCAACGCATACTGTGCCTGGGCCGCCGACGTCGGCTGGATGCAGCCCGGCGTGCGCCTGTGGTACCATGGGGGCGTGGGGGAAGTGAAAGCCGGGGAGGTGATCGCTTCCTCGAACGCCGAGGAGGCCTACCTGATCAATGCCGTTTCCGGAACCAACGCGGAGGTGATTCACCACTCCGCCCTGGATCAGTGGAATTTGCCGCGGCCGGTCGAGACGAGTACCTATTCCCTGGCGGACATGGGCCCCTGCTGGATCCACCCGGTCAAGCTCCAGACCCTGAAGTCCGGCGACTACTGGATGGGCTGGAAGATCGCTCTCGTGACCCGCACGCCCTACACCTCTGCCGCGTTTCCCTACCGCCTGCTTCCCGCGAACGCGCTTTTCAAGGTGAATCCCCAGCGGCAGTTTGTGAAGCTGTCGTACTCGATCCCCGGTTTCAGTGTCGGCGACGCGTATTTCGACAGCGACACCGGGATCCTCCTCTACTATCACACCCTCTGGGAGAACTACCGCATGTTCTTCATGCTGGCCGAGATCAACTACGATTTCGAACGTCACGCCGCCTTTGCGGAGGACGACGGCCCCCATACCGGGTTCAAGTCCTTCGCTGTCGAGCAGGCATGGGGCGGATCGGTGGTCATCCAGTCGCAGGTGGAGACCCGCTACGGCGCCACCGTCGAAATGAGGACAACGGCTTCCATCAGCGGTCCTTTAGGACGAAAGCTTTCGGACGAAAACTACTGCTTTTTCGGCAGCGTCCCCGTGCTGAAGCGCATGGATGCGACCCAGGCGCC
>MTKZ01027598.1_pt1 | contig 10333 bp, 9 predicted proteins | sample 1042781 | NCBI WGS metagenome assembly MTKZ01 (sample SAMN06212207, study PRJNA360539) | anaerobic digester metagenome | biome: Wastewater treatment plant; material: sludge; isolation source: anaerobic digester fed with sludge from wastewater treatment plant | place: Denmark: WWTP Viborg ...
CCTCGGGCGACAAGAGCGGCTGGCACAACCACAGCCTCAGCATCACGCTCACGGCCAGCGACGTCGGCGTGGGTCTCAAGGAGACCGTGTACCGCATCGACGGGGGCGACTGGATCGCAGGGACGGCGATCGCGATCGCCGCACAGGGTAAGCACACGGTGACCTACTACTCCAGCGACCTCTTCGACCGTGCGGAGACCGAGCACACGCTCACCGTGGGTGTGGACACCAAGCGCCCGTGGACGCGGGCTCCCTACCCGGCCTCCGTGCGCCGGTTCCAGCGTGCGACGCTCAAGTACACCGTCAAGGACGGGACGCCGTCGTGCGGCAAGGCAAACGTGCGCATCGACATCAAGACCTACTCCGGCAAGCTCAAGAAGCGGCTGCGCTACTACAAGGTGGCGACCAACAAGGCGCTCACCGCCCGCTTCGTGTGCAAGCTGCCCAAGGGCAGGTACCGGTTCTACGTGTACGCCACGGACATCGCCGGCAACGTCCAGTCCAAGGTCGACTACCACCGGCTCACGGTGAAGTGACCGGGCAGGACCGGGTGTAGTCCCCGAACGGCGAAGCGGGCGGGGGAGGCACGTGCCTCCCCCGCCCGCTTCGCGAACTCCCGCGGCGCGACCGCGCCGCCGGCGATCAGCGTCAGCCGAAGCCGCTCCCGCGAGGCACGTAGCACCCCGCGGTGGACCACGGGCCGTTGCGCAGGTAGCTCATCGCCTTCTGCTGCAGGTCCCGGGAACCGCACTCGGGACACTTCTTGAGGCTCTCCTTGACCACGCCCTCCACCTCGAGGGAGAAGTCGTGACCGCACGCGCGGCAGCGAAGATCGTAGACCGCCATCAGCTCACCCCCCTCCCTCCAGAGCGTGAGCCCTGTCGCTGAGCTCCCGTCCCAGGATCTCGTCGAACAGGCTGCAGGCCTGCGAGAGCCTGGGGTCGACCACCTCCGAATACACGTGACCGTCACGGCGCTCGCGGCGGACCAGGCCGGCGCTCTGCAACACGGCCAGGTGCTGCGAGACGTTGGGCTTGCTCACCTCGAGGACCTCGGCCAGCTGGGTGGGCGTGAGGGGACCGTCGCACAGGCGGTGCATGAGCTCGTGACGCGTGGGGTTCGCGAGCGCCGCGAACACCGAGGCGTGGATGGCGAACCGTTGTCTGTCGGCGTTCATGCGCCAAGTATTGCCTGTTTTCGAAAAAACGCAACACGGCCCACTGCTCAGTGCGGTGGCGCGCTCCTGTCCACCAGCACCATCGTCTCCTCGAGAGTGGCCGGCACGTCCTGGACTGTCGCATCCAAGCCAGCGGCAGCGAGCACGGCGTCCACGCGACCGGCCTGCACCCCGGCCACACGCACATCCCGGCCGGCGAGCGTGACGGGCATGGCGGCGGCGCTGAGCGCCTCGAACGCCGCCGCCCACGACGATGTGATTACACGGACCGTCCGGATGCCCGCCACCAGATCCACCACGCCTCCCGACGCCACGGCCCGGCCGCGCGACAGCAGCAGGAGATCGTCGCACTGCTCCGCCTCGCGCATGTTGTGGGTGGTCACGAGGACGGCGACGCCGGCTTCTGCCTGCTCGTGGACGGTATCCCACAGGCGTGCGCGGGCGAGCGGGTCCACGCCCGACGTCGGCTCGTCGAGTACGAGCAGCTCGGGCTCGTGGAGCAGCGCACAGGAAAAGGCAAGCTGGCGCTGCAGCCCGAGCCCGATGTCCTTCACCTGACGGCGCGCGGCCGCCGCGAGCGCAGCGGGTAGCGGCGGCACGGCCACGCCGAAGGCGCCCGCGACGAACTCGATGTTCTGACGCACCGACAGGTCGGTGTAGAGTCCGAGGCCCTGAGGCACGTACCCGAGCCGGCTTCGCGTGGACCGGCTCGGCGCCCGCCCGAACACGCGCACGCAGCCGGCGTCCAGCGCCTGGAGCCCCAGGATGGCCTTGATGAGCGTCGTCTTGCCCGCGCCGTTGGCGCCCAGCAGGCCCACGACCTGGCCGGCCGGCACGCGCAGCGCCACGCCGTCGACCGCCGTGACCCGCCCGAAGCGCTTGACGGCGCCGTCGACGCGGATGACCGCCGGATCAGACACCGCCGGCCGCCGCGCCNNCCCGCGCGCGATGGTGAGCGCGATCACGGCGTCCTCCAGGTCGGGCTCGAGGACCGTCGCGCCGGCCGGAGGCGTCCCGTACCAGGCGCGCCGCTCCCTGCCGCGCCGCCAGCTGGGCACGTCGCCGCGCGGCGCGTCGGCGAACGTCACGACGGCCCCCGGCACGGCGGCGTCGATCTCGTCCGGGCGTCCCTGATACAGCGCATGCCCTTCGTCCAGCACGAGGACGGACGACGCTCGTTCCGCCTCGTCCAGGTACGTCGTCGCCATGAGGACCGCCCGGCCCTGCGCAGCGACCTCCGTGATCATGCGCCAGAGCTCCACCCGCGACACCGGGTCCACTCCGGTGCTCGGCTCGTCCAGGATGAGCAGGTCGGGCTCGTGCACCATGGCGAGACAGAACCCGAGCTTCTGGCGCATGCCCCCGGACAGGTGGCCGCCGAGGCGGTCGCCGGCGTCCAGCAGGCCTGCTCGGCCGAGCAGCTCTGAGCGGCGCCGGGCAAGCCCGGCGCCGCTCATGCGATACGCGCGGCCGACGAACTCCACGTTCTCGTCCACCGAGAGGTCGCGCCACACGCCCGCCGTGGTCGGCATGAAGCCAACGCGCCCGCGCTCCGGTGCGTCGACCCGCCCCTCCCGAGGGACGACACGCCCGGCCAGCGTCCGCAGCAGCGTCGTCTTGCCGGCCCCGTCGCCGCCGACCACCGCAGTCACCTCGCCGCGCGGGACCGCCAGGTCCACGGCGTGGAGCGCCGTGACCCCGCCGTGCCGGCCGCCGAACCGCACGGTGCAGCCGCGGAGGCCCCACGCGCCAGGCCCCTCGGGCCTCGCGGCGGCGGGATCACCGGGCGCGTCCGTGCGCCGCCGACCCGATCCGGCCCGGGCGCTCACGCCCGCACCTCTCCCGCTGCCCCGGTCGAGGCCGGCGCCTCGGCGCCGTCGTCATGGTCTCCCCGCGCGCGCGATGGGGTGATCGTGCGCCGGAACCGCACGACCGCGGCGCCGAACGTCACCACCGCCATGACGGCCAGCACGACGAACGGCAGCCATAGCGCGGAGAGTCCGGCGTCACGCAGCATGATGCCGCGCGAGATCCGCGCGAAGTAGGTGAGCGGCAGCAGGTAGCCGATCCAGCGGACGCCGACGGGTACCGCGGCGAGCGGGAAGATGAACCCCGAGAGCAGGATCTGCGGGAGCAGGATGAACATCGCCGTTTGGATGGCCTGCCCCACCGTCTCGGAGACGGTCGAGACCAGCACACCGAGCCCCAGCGTGACGAACAGGAACAGGCCGGCCCCCAGGGCGAAGAGCAGCGGGTCGCCGACGAACGGCACGCCGAAGATCAGCATGGCGAGCAGCGTGACGGCGAGCATGTCGGCGGAGGCCAGGAGGAAGTACGGGACGATCTTGCCGGCGATCACCTCCCACGGCCGGAACGGCATCACGGCCAGCTGCTCGAGCGTCCCGTTCTGCCGCTCCTTCACGAGTCCTATGCTGGTGACGATCATGCCGATGAACGTGAGGATCAGGCCGATGATGCCGGGGACCATGACCCAGCTGGTCTTGAGCTCCGGGTTGAAGAGGATCTCCGAATCCACCGCGGCGCCCAGTCGTGCCACGACCACCGCGGCCGACTGCGCCGCGAAGAGGTTGGAGCCGTCTATGTAGACCATCGGCTTCGCGCCCCCCGTGACGACGGCCACCGTGGCTCGGTCGTCCCNNCGCCGCGCCCGAGTCGGCGGTGAGGCGCGCCGCCACGGCCTGTGCCTGCGGCCCCACGACCGCCGTTGACAGCGTCGTGATGGTGAAGTTGGCGGCGAACCCGAACACCACGAGGAACACCACCGGGAGGAACACGAGCATGCCCAAGGTGCGTGGATCTCGGCGGAGCTCGCGGAATTCTTTGACGATCATGGCCCACATGTGCCGCCTCCGGCCGTCCGCTGGCCAAACGCCGACTAGCCTAGCAGTCGCGTGCCGGCTCGCGGAAGAGGGCCCGGGCCCGCCATGACGCCCCTCGCTTTTGCGCCGCGCGCACGCCGGGTAGGACGAGCAGCGACAGACCGCGACGGACGAGTGAAGACCGGGGGCAGCCATGACGGCCTCGAACGAGTACCTGAGGAACGACACGCTGAGCGCCACGCAGTTCGATCGGAGCGCCGCTGCGGGCCCGCCCGCGCGGGCGCGGGCGGTCGTCATCGGCGGCGGCATCATCGGCGCGTCCGTGGCCTACCACCTCGTGGAGCTGGGGTGGCGCGATGTGGTGCTCGTGGAACGGGACCGTGTCTCGTCGGGTACCAGCTGGCACGCTGCCGGGCTCATGACGCGTACGCGCGGCTCGCATGTGCTCACGGACCTGGCGATCTACAGCGGTGCGTTCTACGCGGACCTGCAGCGGCGCTCGGGCGTGGACGTCGGCTACTACCCCAACGGTTCCCTCACGATCGCCCGCACGCCGGAGCGCATGACCGAGCTGCTGTACGGCCTCACCTTGGCGCGGCATCACGGCCTGCCGGCTGAGCAGCTCGCCCCTGACGAAGTCACCGGCCCGTGGCCGCTCGCCGAGACGGGCGACCTCGTGGGCGGCGTGCTGTACGAGGGCGACGCCACCGTCAATCCCGGTGTCGCCGCGTTCGCCACCGCGAAAGCCGCCTTCGACCTGGGTGTCCGCGTGGTCGAGGGATGCCGGGTCACCGGCTTTCGCCTGGACAGCGCCCGCGTGACCGGCGTGGAGACCGATCAGGGCACGATCGAGTGCGAGGTGGCGGTCATCGCCGCCGGTCTCTGGTCGCGGGAGCTCGGACGCCTGGCCGGCGCACGACTCCCGCTGCACGCCGCGGAACACATGTGGGTGCAGACCGAGCCGGTGCCGGGAGCCACCCGCGACCTGCCCACCTTGCGCGACTTGGACGGGCACTTCTACGTACGCCACTACCGCGGCGGGCTGGTCGTGGGTGCGTTCGAGCCCGACGGCAAGCCGCGCGCCGACGCGTCGATCCCAGCCGACTTCGCCTTCGGCGAGTTCGGGCCCGACTGGGAGCACTTCGAGCTGCCGCTCGGCAAGGCGCGGCGGCGGGTGCCTGCGCTCGCTGACGCCCGCTTCGCGCACTTCCTGAACGCGCCGGAGAGCTTCACGCCGGACGGCGAGCTGCTGCTGGGCGAGACTGCCGAGGTGGCGGGCCTCTTCGTCGCCGCCGGCCTCAACTCCCAGGGCATCATCTACGGCCCCGGGGTGGGCCGCGCGCTGGCCGAGTGGATCGAGAGCGGCTGGCCCGCCATCGACGCGGCGACCCTGGACGTGCGACGCTTCGCTCCGGAGCAGGCCAACGCGGGGTACCTGTACGAGCGCACGCGCGAGAGCCTGGGCCGCTTGTACGCCATGCACTGGCCGTTCCTCCAGCCGGACACGGCCCGCGGCCTGCGGCGCGTGCCGCTCTACGAGCGCCTCGCCGCCGCCGGCGCCGTGTTCGGCGAGACGGCCGGCTGGGAACGCGCCGATTGGTACGCGCCGGCCGGGACGGAGCCGCTCTACCGGTACTCGTTCGGCAGGCAGGATTGGCTCGACACGGTCGCGCAGGAGCACCGGGCGGCGCGAGAGGCCGTGGCCCTGCTGGACCTGTCGTCGTTCGCCAAGATCCGGGTCCAGGGGCCCGCTGCACTCGCAGCCGTGCAGAGCGTGTTCACGGCCGACCTGGACCGCCAGCCCGGCTCCGTCACCTACACGTGCATGCTCAACGGCGGCGGCGGCATCGAGCTGGACGCGACCGTCACGCGTCTCGCGCACGACGACTTCCTCGTGGTGGCCCCCACCGCCGCGCAGGCCAAGACCTTCCACTGGCTCCGGCGGCACGCGCCCGAGGCCGTCGTCACCGACGTCACCTCGGGACTGGGCGTGCTCTCGGTGACGGGCCCGCGCTCGCGGGAGTTGCTCGCGGGCCTCACTGACGCCGATCTCGGCGATGTGTCGTTCCCGTTCGCGACGGCCCGCCGCATCGACGTGGGCTGGGCGTCGGTGCTCGCCTTGCGCATGTCGTTCACCGGCGAGCTCGGTTGGGAGCTCTACACACCGGTCGAATCGCTGGCGACGCTGTACGACCAGGTGGTGAGCGCGGGCGAAGCGTACGGCCTGCATCTTGCCGGGTACCGCGCCCTCGACTCGCTCCGCGCGGAGAAGGGCTTCCGCCACTGGGGCGCGGACATGGGACCGGCCGACACGCCCCTCGAGGCCGGCCTCGGCTTCACCGTCGCGCTGGACAAGGAGCCGGCGTTCCTGGGCGCGGAGCCCCTCCTAAGGAGGCGGGACGAGCCCCTCTCCCGGCGGCTCGTCCACGTCAGACTGGACGATCCCGACCCGCTCCTTTATCACGGCGAGTCCGTCGTGCTCGATCGGGTGGTGGTGGGCCGCGTCACCTCAGGCGCCTATGGCCACACCCTNNCCCCCGGACGAGGCTTCGCGGATCGTGTCGTCCGGGGACGTCACGGTCGACGTCGCCGGCGTGCGCGTGCCGGCGACGCTGAGCGAACGGGCGTTCTACGACCCGGACGGCGAGCGCATGCGCAGCTGACGCACATGCGCGGCTGACGCTCTACGTTGTCAGGTCCGGACGTCGCCACTAGGCTGCCCGGGAGACGACGAAAGGGGGAGGGGTGGACCATTTGGCGCCCACCGCGGGTCTGGTCGCGGCGACGCCGTCGGCCGGGGCGGTGATCACCCTGCTCGTCATCCTGGTCTCCACCGTCATGTTCACCATCGGCTGGTGGCTCGCGGCGCAGAAGCGCTACGAGGCCCACCGGTGGGTGCAGACTGTCGCCGCGATCCTCAACGCGGCGGTCGTCCTGGCCTGGATGATCACGTCCTTCATCGACTACGTCCTCCCCCGGATCCCGGACGGGCTGGACGACCCAACCTACTCCGTCACGGCCGTGCACGCGGCGGTCGGTATCGTCGGTCTGGTCGTCGGCGTCTTCGTCGCGTTGCGCGGCAATGAGCTGGTCCCCAATGCACTCAAGTTCCGGAACTACAAGCCGTATATGCGGGCCGCCTACGCCCTGTACATGCTCGGCACTCTGACCGGCGTCGTCACCTACTTCGTCATCTACGTGAGCGGTTGAGCGAAGGTGCGGCCGCTTCGCATAGAGACTGGCGGCGGCTCGCAGGTCACGTGGACATGGCTCGCGACGCCGGATAGGCGGGTCCTCGTCGTCAGCGTCGCGCTGCAGCTTGCGCTGGGGCTGCTGCTGGGACACGTGAACGACACCCGCGTGTTCATGNNATGCCGCGGGATCTGACGGCGGTCTTCCACAGGGGGGTGTTCGACGCCGGCAGCACCATCGGCTACCCGCCGCCGTGGCCCCTCGTGCTGGGGATCCTCTGCGCCGCCGGCTTCGGCGTCGGCCGCGACCTCCTCTTCTACAACCTGGTCCTCAAGCTGCCCGTGATCGCCGCCAACGTGGCCCTCGCCTACCTGACGGGCTCGCTGCTGCAGACCCTGGGGTCGCCCGTTGGGGCGGCACGCAGAGCCTGGACCTTCCTGCTCCTGAACCCCATGCTCCTGTACTTCACCGCCGCGTGGGGACAGATAGACGGCATCGTCGCGGTAGTGTCCCTGGGCGCGCTCGTGCTCCTGCTGGCCCGGCGATGGGACTCATCCGCCCTGGTGCTCGCCCTGGCGGTGTGCGTCAAACCCATCGCTCTGCCCGTCGCCCTGGGAGCGCTCCTGTACCTCACCGCGCGCTCCGGCAGGGCGGCGCTCCGCTACGGCGCCGTGCTCGCCGGCGCCGCCCTGGCGATCTGCCTCCTGCCGTTCCTGCTCGCCGGCTGGAGTCTGGATACGGTCGTGCGCGGCGCCGACGCCGTCTGGCGCATGAGCGGCACGCTCTCCTACATGACGGTCCTCAGGCTGCTCCACGATCCGTTCCCGCTGCCCGGCGCCTGGTGGCTTCTCGGTCTTGCCTGGATCCCCGCCCTCGCCGTCACCGTGCTCCTGTTGCGGCGCGGTCTCGGTCACGTGGACGGCCTGCTCGCCGGAGCGGTGGCGCTCGTCCTGGTCTTCTATCTCACGCGCACCTGGCTGTCCGCGAACAACGTGATCCTGGTCCTGCCGCTGCTCCTGGTCCTCACCACGCGCGGTGCGCTGGACAGACGCATCCTGCACGCCGTCTGGGCGATCCCGCTGGCCTTCAGCGTCGCCGCGTGGACGCCGCTGCGCCTGCTATGGGTGACGTTCCCAGAGACCATGCTGCGCGCGCTGGACGCCGTCGAGCCGCTCCTGCCGGCCGTGCTCGCGGTGCTCGCGGCGCTCGTCGTGACCTGGCAGGTGACGGGGTGGTGGACGGTCGTCACCTGCCTGCGGCGCGCTCGCGGGCCTGCCCGGACCGCGAAGACGCCGCCGGCGAGGGACCTGGCCCCGTGAGACTCGAGCTCCCCCTGGACGGCGGCCTGCGCCTGGAGATCGGCGACGAGACCGGTGCGGGCGACTACCCGACCGCTCGGGTCCAGAAGGGCCTCCTGCTGGCCGACGGCGAGTCGAGACTGGAAGAGGAGGCCGTGGGATTCGGCGTGCCCGTGCTCAAACGCGGGCGGCAGACCGTCTTCCCTGGCGGACTCCACCTCTCATCGCTGCGGGCAGGGAGCGACTGGGCGGTGCGCGCGACGTTCACCCTGGATCTCGTCGAGCGGCTTTCCGGGGCCGGCGGAGACACCCTGGATTCGCCGCGCCTGTACGCGGTCAAGGATGCGCTCGCCGCAGCGTACCGCTGCTCTCCGTCCCTGCGACGGCCGCTCGGCGCCGTCTCCAGCGGCCTGCGCCGGCTCTTCGGCTGGGAGACCACGTACGTGGAGACCGAGCGGGCCGGCGTCGCCACGGTGCTGGCCGCGGCCCGCTCGGCGGGTCGGATCCATGTCTCCCTCGATCTCGACGGGTTGCGTGGCGACGGTCTCACGGAGGTGCTCGTGATGAACGAGCAGGGGGCCGGGCCGTTCGACGTCTATCGCGATTCGGACGGCGCCGCGCTCTCCGGGGCGGCGATCGGCGCGTGGCAGCGGGTCCGGGCGGCGGAGGCCTGCTTCGCCTGCTCCGCCCGCGGCATCACCTTCTGTCTCGGGCTGACGCCGCCGGCACTGCTCTACCGCGGGAGAGAGCTCGTCGGCTCGCGGCTCTCCTGGGCCGGCTTCGCGTTCGCGCTGCCGCCCGAGACTCGCCGCTTCGAGTACGACATCGCCGTGAGGCGAGCGGGATGACCTCCGTCCTGCTCATCTATCCCTTCCTGAGGAGCTCACTGGACCGCTCGCGCTTCCGGTTCCCGCCTCTCGGGATCGCGTACGTGGCCGCCGGCCTGCAACGAGCCGGACACGAAGTGCGACTGCTCGACTGCACGTTCCTGCGGCGAGACGAAGCCTTGGACGCGGCGCTGGCCGCGCCGGCCGATGTCGTCGGTGTGTACGCCATGGCGACGCTGGCCGCGGACAGCCTGTGGTTCGCCGAGCGGCTACGGGGCCGCGGCGCCCTGCTGGTCGCCGGCGGCCCGTTGCCGACGTGCGACCCCGGCGCGTTCCTCGGACCCTTCGATGTGGTCGTGCGGGGAGAGGCGGAACAGGCCATGCCGGACGTCGTGGCCGCGCACCTGGGGGGCCACGACGTGGCCGCCGTCCCGGGCGTGGCCTGCCTCCGGCAGGATGGCGCCGCGGCAGGCGGCAGCGCCTTGTCCTGCGCGGCGTCGCGGGAGCCCGCGCAGGACCTGGACGCGCTGCCCTTCCCGGCCCGTGACCTGCTGCCCAACCGCGAGTACATCACGTTCGGCAGACGGCACTACGGCTTCGCCGTCACCACGGTCATGAGCACGCGAGGGTGCCCCTTCGCCTGCGAGTTCTGCAGCAACGTGCTCTTCGGTGGATCGTTCCGCGCGCGCTCAGCCGCGAACGTGATCGACGAGGTCGAGGAGACGCTTGCACTCGGCTACGACCGGATCTCGTTCGCCGACGACGTGTTCACGCTCGACCGCGACCGCGTGCTGGAGATCTGCCGTGAGATCGGACGCAGGGGGCTGCGGTTCGCGTGGGAGTGTCTGGGACGGGTCGACTCCTTCGATGAGGAGCTTGCGCGCGAGATGCGTCGCGCCGGGTGCTTTCGCATCTTCTTCGGTATCGAGTCCGGCAGCGATCGGGTCCTGCGCATGATGAACAAGCGGACCACCACGCGACAGGCCCGCCATGCCGTAT
>MTKZ01128132.1_pt1 | contig 10330 bp, 9 predicted proteins | sample 1042781 | NCBI WGS metagenome assembly MTKZ01 (sample SAMN06212207, study PRJNA360539) | anaerobic digester metagenome | biome: Wastewater treatment plant; material: sludge; isolation source: anaerobic digester fed with sludge from wastewater treatment plant | place: Denmark: WWTP Viborg ...
AGCCCGCCGACTGGGCTTCCAGCCGCCGGCTGACTTGGCGACCTACCTCATCCAAGTCGCGCGAAACAAGTGCCGGGACGCCCTGCGGATTGCCGGCGCGATCGCGAGCCAGGGTCTCACCGGTGATGACGAGAGCCTGTCGCAACTCGCGTCCCAACATGAGGATACGTCTGCTATCGCGGAACGGCTGGACGATCTGGCCGCCCTGCGCGATTGCATGGCCGGCCTGGACGACCAGGATCGGGCGCTTTGCGGCCAGCTTCCGCTGATCATGGAGCGCCGCTGGAAGGAAGCGGCCGATAACCTGGGGCTGGCTGAATCCACCCTTCGGTCCCGCTGGGAGAAGGTGCTCCAGACCCTCCGGAACCGACTCGGCCGGAAAATCTGAGAATTCCTCGCGCCCCGGCCCCCCGGGGCCCGACTCCTAGGGCGACGGACGTGAGGAACCGGCAATGACACAGACCCCCCACAACCAGGACTGGCTCGAACGGCTGATGGCCGAAGCGGCCCAGGCGGAGCGGGCGGGCGTGTTCCAGGCCACGGAAATCGAGGCGGCGAGCCTGCTGAGCCGGCCCGCCGTTCGGCCGTCGTGGTTCCGGCGTCACCAGCATGCCCTGGTCGGGCTGCCGGTGGCGGCGTGTCTGGCGTTTGTGGCGGTTCTGGGCACGCTTCACTACGGCGCGCCCGGCACCTTCACGCAGGTGGTAGTCAACAGTCCGACTGGTGAAAACAACATGACTTCGGACGCATCCGCAGCGGCTGGTCACCGCACGGCGGACGTGTTGATGTCCTGTTTCAGCGGCCCGGGCCGCGGGTTCCTGTCAACGGAATGCGCGACAGCCGATCTCGACTCTGACGGAGACGTGGATCTGGCCGATTTCAGCGCGTTCCAGCTCGTAGAGGCGTCCGGACCGATTCGATAGACTTTCGTTAACGTACGTGTTGCGCGTATGACCCGCCGGCGGCGTAGCCGGCGGGTGATTTTTTTTACCCCCAAGCTCAATCGGATCGCCCGGGCCGGGGACCGGAACAGCCGCTCAGCTTCCACCGTCCGGCGTTTTGAGTTCTCGCGGTTCAGGCCTGGAATCCCCCGGACATGTTACAATCCCCCTATGCGACGACGCTCTCGAATCCGCCGCGTGGCCAAGTGGACCGGGCTCGCGCTGTGCGTGCTCGTGGTCGTGGCGTGGGGTATGAGCATGATTCGGACGATCGCTTGGGGACAGGTTAATGGCATGGCTGTTCGCCTTAGCGGCCTGACTGAAGGTTGTGCTGGAACGGTGATCATACGTATCAGACCCATCAATGTGGAATTGACAAACCTCGGTCCCAGGGGGCTGACAGTTACACCGTGGACCCCTGCGAGATCGCCCCGCGGGTCTCGCTTCGGGATCTGACTACCCACCTATGGTTGCCCCTGGTGGGACCATGTGTGGATTCCTCTCTGGATTCCCTTCGTCCTGCTCGCCTTTCCGACGGCCCTTCTGTGGTGGCGCGACCGGAAACCCCCACGCGGCCACTGCCAGCGGTGTGGGTACAATCTCACGGGTAACCTATCCGGCGTATGCCCGGAGTGTGGTCAACCGATATGAAGCGACGCTCCCGGACAAGGCGGGTTCTGAAGTGGGTGGGGCTGGTGGCGGCACTGGCTATCGTAGCTGCATGGATCATCGGCCCGCTTCAGCCGCTCGCATACGAGAGGCGCCCGGTGGTAGCGATGGTCTATAGGGGCTGTATTTGTGTCTCTTACAGCTGGGGCGATTTCAAGACTATCAGGTTCCGTCCGCCTGGATGGCGTCGCATGAACGACCCGAATATCGAGAAAACTCCGCTCTACTTCCGACTGGGGTTCTTCTGGCCGGATGCCGCTCATAGCCGCATCTACGATGGCCACGTTATAGGTGTGGAGACTCCCTGCTGGTTACTATTCCTGCTCGCATCGATTCCCACCGCCTTCCTCTGGTATCGCGACCGCCGCCCGCCGAACGGGCACTGCCAGACGTGCGGTTATGACCTTACCGGCAACGTGACGGGTATCTGCCCGGAGTGCGGCACGACTGCGTANNCTGTGACGGGTATCTGCCCGGAGTGCGGCACGACTCCGTAGCAGGGCGCCGAGTGAACCCGATTCTCGTCGTCCCCCATGTCTTGTCTTCTCGGTTATGCCTTGACCAAGTCCAAGACCGCCTGAGGATTGCCGGCAAGCTGATCGAAGGGCACGTCGGCGAAGCGGTAGTGGTCGGCATACTTCTCGGTTGCGTTCAATGGAGAGCTGACCACGGCGAGAATCAACCCCATCAGTGACTCAGCGGGTAATACCAAGTGGTTGCCGTCCAGCGAGACGATTCGTCCAGGCCGAAACTCCATATCCGGGGGCAGCTTCCCTTCGTGAATGAGTCCGCATCGCACGACGTGATAGAGAATCTCTTGCAGAGCGCATACCCCGTCNNATACCCCGTCACGGTCGGGCCTAAGCTTGGGATTCCGGTGGGCGAGATGCAGGTTCAGGATTGACCGCCCTCGCTGAAAGGCGACCATCGTAATCAGCTTCATGTTGTCGTGGACGAAGTGCTTGAATGCCTGATTCCCGCTCTCAGTTGGAAACGCTCGTTTGGCCGTTGCATCGAGGGCGATGCACACTTGTATCAGGCAGTTCTCGTAATCGCCCAAGACGTACTTGTCCGCCGCCTCAGTGATGCGATTCCCAACGCTCATGGTCCGCCCCTTGCCGTCAGTGTACACGCACGGTGAATTGGACAGGCTGGGGCGGGCCGACCGGACGCATGAAATCTTTACCGCACCCCCGGGGTCTTCTGACCACCCTCCACGGCATTGCTTTATTCAAACGCCTGCCCCAATCGGCTTCCAGTACAGCTTCACTCTGGCGTAACTGTCTATTCATAAGCTGGTTACAGGCTAGGTGACACAGTGGCACGCCAGGAATAAGTATAACTACTTAGGCGATCCAGGCAAGGGATAACGCTTAAAGGNNGAACACGGTTTAGGTGGAAGTACTAATACGCCCCCACGGAGCCACTACGCGCGTGCGAGGGGGCGCGTCCTGATCACAGGAACCTGTGATCCACCTCCGCCACGAGCGAGGACGTAGCGGATTAGATGGTAGAATGGTCGCGACCGCTGCGATGCGCACCGGTTCACGTCACGACATAGAGGAACAGCGATCCGTCCACCCGGACCCGGCAAGGAGTCAACAGCATGGCCGCAGACAAAACGCGGAACTCGGTCGTTGGGCTTTGTCCAGCGTGCGGCAAAGAGAATGAGATAACAGGAGTAACGCCCGAAGACATTGAATCAGACCGCAAAGCCGTGGGGGGCAGACCGTTGTATGTAACTTGTGAACACTGCGGCAAGGACAATCGGGTTCGTGCGTTTCTCCGCGCCAAAGAAAAGAGGGACGAACATGATCGGAAGGCGCAAGAGAGAAATGCTCTGGAGGTTGAACGAGCACACCAAGACACCTTGAGGGTCGAACACGAGCAGGAGCGGGCAAGACTGGAATTGGCGAAATACGTTGAAGCCCAAAAAACGGCTCAAGCATACAAACCTATCGCAGTAACGATACCCAGGTACAAAGGTCTTCAGTTTGCCGCGAGCTTCTTGGCGGCAATTGCATTGTTCTGCTGGTTGGTGGCGATTCTTGAGTTCGCTGCCATGTTGTACGCTATGGCATCTTCAAAAACGCAGGGGGATGCTCTTTTAGGATTCCCCTTTGGGCTTTCTGCGATTGTTTTAGTGGTTGTGGGCGGTCTTTGGTATGCTGCTGGGGAAGCCATCAAAGCCTTCCGCGATCTCGTCATTAACTCGTGGTATGCACGCAGGGGTCAATGACGGGCGAGGACGCCTGATTGGTCGCACGCCGAGAGAATCAGACGCGTCTAACGACGCTCGTTCCTTGTGCGGCTGCGCTCCACAGTAACTCTGAGTCAGAAACGCAACGATGTACTCGATTCAAGATCTCAAGCAGCTCGCCCGCGTTCACGGCGGCAATTGTCTGAGTGAAGTACCAGCAGAGTCCCGACATCGAAGGTTTCGCTGGCGCTGTGGTAGCGGCCATATCTGGGAGGCTCGCGCGGACAGCATTTCGCGCGGTACATGGTGTCCCCAATGTAGTCGGGATAAGAGCAAGTGTACAATCGACGAGATGCGGAAGTTGGCGGCCCGCCGCAATGGGCACTGCCTGTCGCGCGTCTATGTGAACGCAAACAGTAAGCTCAAATGGCGCTGCCAAGAAGGCCACGTCTTTGAGGCCACTCCAGTTCATGTCAAGCAAGGGCAGTGGTGCGGCAAGTGCGGACGGGAACATGCGGGGCGGGCGCGGCGCCTCTCCATTGTGGCGATCCGTGCGCTCGCGAAATCCCGAGGCGGAATCTGTCTGTCAGAGGAATATACGCCGGGACAGAAACTGAAATGGCGGTGCCGGAAGGGACACTCCTGGCAGGCTGATCTACACAGCGTGAAATCGGGAAGTTGGTGTCCAGTCTGCGGACACGCTGTCAGTGGTCGGAAGCGGCTGACAATTCAGGAAATGCAGAGCCTTGCCAAGAAACTGGGTGGCCAATGTCTATCCGCCCGCTATGTCAACGTGGACTCGAAGCTGCGCTGGGAGTGCAAGGAAGGGCACACCTGGCTCGCCCGCCCATCATCGGTCAAGAAGGGCCATTGGTGCCCGTATTGCGCCGGACACGGACCGCTCACCCTTGAGGACGCGCGAAGGGTAGCTCGCGAACGCGGAGGGAAGTGTCTGTCCAGGCGATTCCTCGGGAGCAACGGAAAGCATCGGTGGCAGTGTGCCGAAGGACACACGTGGGTAGCAACGTATCGTAACGTTGCCTGGGGGCGGTGGTGCCCGGAGTGTTCGACCGGCCTTGGTGAGCGCATCTGTCGGGCCTGTTTCGAGCATCTGTTTGGTGCACGGTTCCCGAAGTCCCGTCCGGGTTGGTTGCTCAACGGTGAGGGCGAGCAGATGGAACTCGATGGCCACTGCAAGCGATTGCATCTTGCGTTCGAGCACCAGGGCTTGCAGCATTACCGCCACGTCAGGGGTTACTATTACTCAAGAGAGCAGTTCGAGAAGCGGCAACGTGACGACCGGCGCAAGCGATTGCTGTGCCGACGGAACGGCGTTGCGTTGGTGGCGGTTCCCCAGATACCCGATCTTCTGCCGCTCTCCCAGGTGCAGGCATATGTCGTCACGCAGTGCCAGCGACGAGGAGTCCACCCTCCGCCTGCGAGGATAGAGGCACCGTTCAAGCTGCGGCCAGCCTACGCCCCTGCGGCGAGCGAACGGCTGCGCGAGATACGAGAGGCCACTGAGGCTCGCGGGGGCCGCTGTCTATCTCGGGTCTATCTGGGATGCGAGGAGAAGCTGCGCTTCCGCTGCTCGATGGGGCACGAGTGGGATACCATCCCATCCGTGGTCCTCAAGGGCCATTGGTGTCCCATCTGTAGCGCGGCCGGGCGCGGGTTACGGAGAAGACATACGCTGGACGCCATACGCTCGCTCGCGGCGTCTCGGGGAGGTTTGTGTCTGTCGCACGAGTATGTCAACGCCAACACGCACCTGGTCTGGCAGTGCTCTCAGGAGCATCAATGGAGGGCGATTCCCAACAGTGTGAAGCGCGGTTGGTGGTGCCCTGTCTGCGCCCTTCAAAGAAAGAGCGGGCACGGAAAGAGGCAGGCCGATTCTGAAATGCGGCTNNCGAACGGCGATGGTCCAGGAAGACCGCGGAGCGGAAGAGACATCCGAAGTTGAAGATCTGATACCGACGCTGATGGCAGCGACGCCCTCCCACGCGGCGAGGCACACCTACGTCAGCCGAGTCGTGGAATCGGGCGCGTCGGTCAAGACGTGCCAGGAGCTTGCCCGGCACAGCGACCCCACGTTGACCATCGGCCGATAGCCACACGTCCGGTTGCGGGACGTGAAAGCGGCCTTGCCGACGATCCCCACCACCCCGGACCCGGCGGCCGAGCCGATGGTTTTGCGGGCGACGGGGACGGACGATGCCCGTCCGATGGAAGCAAGGGGGAAGCAAACAGAATGCAATTCACAGGGCAACCGTGAACCCCGGCGCACAACGGGCGGAAGCGAGCCGAGAAACCGGGACAGCCGTAAGTCATTGGGCAAAGGGCAAATAGAAACGCCGGTGAGCTGTGACGCACACCGGCGAACAACTGCGCCGCCAGGGACTCGAACCCCGGACCCGCTGATTAAGAGTCAGCTGCTCTACCAACTGAGCTAGCGGCGCGTGGCCAGACCCGTATTCAATCGTGGAAGACGGATGCTGTCAACTTGGGCGATCTTCGACGTGGAGAACGAAACCGAAGCCCCGGCACTACCGCTGCCGGTGCACCATGAAATGCGCCACACCTGCCAGCGAGTCGCGGGCGACGCCGGGACGCAGCACACCCAGATGCTCGACGGCCTGCCCCAGAAACTCACTCGCTCGCCCCATCGCGTATTCCAGGCTGCCGCACTGGTCCAGCCAGTCTCGAACGTCAGCGGCCAGTGCGCGTGNNTTCGGCCTCGATTCCGGCGATGTCCAGCACGTCGTCGACGATCTGGAACGCCATGCCCACCAGCCGGCCAAAGGCGGTCATGGCCCGCACCGTCTCTTCTGAACCACCCGCGAAATGGGCGCCCAGCTCGCCACAGACGGCCGTCAACGCCGCGGTCTTGCGGTCGATGATGTCGAAGTACTCGGCTTCCGTCAGCCCGCAGTTGCCGCGATGGTGAATCTGCATCAGCTCGCCTTCGCAGACCGTCGTAGTGGTGGCCCCGATGCGGCAGGACGCATGCCGCCCCGCGGCGGAGCTGCACAGGTGATACGCCTGGGACACCAGGTAGTCTCCCAACAGCACGGCCGCCTTCTTGCCGTGCAGGGCGCTGACGGTCGGGCGCCGGCGGCGCAGATCGGCGTGGTCCAGCACGTCGTCGTGCAGCAGCGTGGCCACATGGATCATCTCCGCAACCGTGGCCAGGGCGATGTGGATTTCGGTGATCTCGCCGACGGCCCGGCCGGTCAGAAGCAACAGGGCCGGCCGGAGCATCTTGCCCCGATACCCATGCACGTACGTACTCAGCTCATTAATGAACGGAAAGTCGCTGAACAGCGTGTCCTCAAACAGCCGGCGGACCCGCTCGAGATCGTCCGCAATCGGCGCGTAGAGGTCTGCCAGCACGCGTCCGTTTTCACCGGCTCCGCTGACGGCAGCCAGACCCTGTTGAGCCCAATCGGGGAACTTTAACGCCATGACATGCATTCTAGAGCGGTCCGCATCGTCTGCCTACGACCTTTCAAATCTTTTGAAAAGGAGTGAAATCGCCATTCTGTGTGGTCCTGACGCCCTTCGGCGGGTCCTCACCTCCTCGACAGGAACGGCGATCGGGCGGCAGCCGGAGCGACCAGGCGACGGAGCCTGGAAGCGACCAGAAGAACGAACGGCACCCGGTACGCCTGGGCAGAACGGCGGGGGACCATCAGTCCCGACGTTTCGGGCACGGGGAACGGCTCCGGCGGTCAGCCACAGAGCGAGCCGGGGGGGGCGGCCAGAAACTTCAGGGCTACCCCGCAGTACATCGCGATCGCCGTGGGCAGCGCCGCGTCGTTGAAGTCGTACTTCGGGTTGTGAATCGCCGGGCAGTCGGAGGCGTTGCCCGGGCGGACGCCGACACGGAAGAACGCACCGGGCACCCGCTGGCAGTAGTAGGCGAAATCCTCGCCGCCCATACTGGGCGCGTGCGCGTCGGCGACGCGGTCCGGCCCCAGCAACTCGCGCCCCACCTCGCACACCAGCCTGGCACATCCGGCCTCATTGACCACGGGTGGATACGCGTCGACCAGTTCGAAGCGTGCCTCAACATCGAACAGGTCCGCCACGGCACGGGCCGTCCGCTGCACCTGCGTCCAGGCAAACTCCAGCGCCGTGGCATTCAGCGAGCGAATGGTCCCCTTCATGCTGCACATTTCCGGGAGCACGTTGTACGTCTGACCCGCGGCGATCTGGCAGATGGAGATCACCAGCGGCGTGATCGGGTTGATTCGTCGCGTTCGGATTGCCTGAACGGCGGTGACGATCTGGCACGCGGCGGCGATCACGTCGCCTCCGCGATGCGGGTACGCGGCATGGGTTCCCTTGCCCTGAAGGGTCAGGTCAAAGGTCCGCGTGCCCGCCATGACCGGGCCGGCCGCCACCGCGACGTGTCCCAGTTCCACGTCCGACCAGCCGTGGAGGCCGAAGATGGCGTCCACCCTCGGGTCGTCCAGCACCCCCTCATCGATCAGGCGAGCGGCACCGCCGCCGGCCTCTTCCGCCGGCTGAAAGATGAACTTCACCCTGCCAGGGAGCCGGTCACCCATGCGCGAAAGCACAATCGCTGCGCCCACCAGGGCGGCGGTGTGCCCGTCGTGTCCGCAGGCGTGCATCTTTCCCGGTGTCGTGGAGGCGTAGGGGAGGTTGGTGCTCTCCTGGATGGGCAGGGCGTCCATGTCCGCCCGAAGGGCCACGCAAGGGCCCTGGCGAGCGGCGTTGAGCAGGGCCACGACGCCGGTGCCTCCGACCCCGCTACGCAGCTTGAGATCCGGGATCGCACCCAGATGCTCCAGCACGCGTCCGGCGGTGCGGCTTTCCTCGAACGCCAACTCAGGGTGCGCGTGCAGGTCTTGGCGCAATGCGACAACTGCATCGAGTACGCCGGCGATCTGCTCTGGCAGATTCAGCGATGCGAGGTTCATCTGCGTCTCCCTGGGCGAACTGTCTGTGCCCTGTTTCACAATGTGCGACGGACCGGTCGCGGGACCGGTAGGATGGTATGGGCGGGGGCGGGCGGAAGAAAGCGGCTGCCGGCCGGCCCGGCAAACGGAGTGCCGCCCGGGCATTGCTGGCCGAGTGAGGGCTCGGTCCGGGTGGCGCGCCGCGGGTGACGTGGGATCGGGGCGCGCCAGGCCCGCCCCAGAGGCGCCGCACAGGTCAAAAATGGGGTGAATACCGGGCTTCCGAACAGACCCGATATTTGTCAGGACAATTGGCGTGTGGTATAGTATATGCAGCGGTAGGCTCCCCAACGCACCACTCTCCCCCCATATAGCGAAGGACGGTACGCGTATGTCCCTGTCTCAGGGATGCGCGCGATGGCCCTGCGAGGCCCGGTAAAAAGAGGTCACAAAAGACGCACTATTTGGGCAGAGAGACGTAGTAGATCGTAGATTGGAGCTGGGATGACGGGTCGATATCGGCCCGGTCCAAAGGCCTCAGAGGCTGAAGGAGATGTGACATGGCAGCCAAACTAACTGACGAACCCAAGTCGTACGGCACGGTGACGTACGCGCCCCAGGCAGCCCTGCCGGGCAAAGCTGTTCTGAGCGTGCTGGATCCGCAGGATCTGGATCTGCTCGAGCGGCTGCTGTCCGAACCGGTCGAGTACGTGGATCACCCGCGTCTGCGCAGCCGGAACGCCGACCAGGAGCTGTTTGGAGCCAAGGCGCAACTGGCCGGTGCGGCGGCGACCGAATTCGTGTCGCCGGAGCCGGTGGTGGACCCGTCGTTGCCGGACTCCAAGGTGCCGACGTTGGACGCGGACCAGGAGCAGACCCTGTTCTTGCGGATGAACCTGGCCCGCGCCCGGATCATGGAAATCCTGAAGCAGCACCAGAACAAGCGCCTGACGGCCGCGGCCGTCCGGCAGTTGCTGGGCTGGGCCAAGCGGATGCTGGACGCCCGCGCGGAGATCGCCCGGCGGAACATTCCGCTTGTACTGGCGATGGCCAAGCGAACGCGGCTGACCGGCATCGACTACAACGAGCTGATCAGTGAGGGCAACATGGCCCTGCTGCGGAGCGTGGAGAAGTTCAACTGCGGACTGGGGTTCAAGTTCAGCACGTACTCGTGCCGGTCCATTCTCAAGGCGTTTTCCCGGGTGGCCATGCGGGCCAGCCGGCATCGAGGGCGTTTCCCCGTCGAGTTTGACCCGGCCATCGAAAAGAGCGACTTCATTGAGCGCAAGCGAGAGGAGCACGAGAACAACTGCATCGACGAGCTGCGGTCGATTCTCGTGAAGAACCTGGCCGAGCTGAACGACGTCGAGCGGACGGTGATTGACGAGCGGTTCGCCCTGTCCGCGCCGGACCCCGAGACGGCCCAGCCCAAGACGCTGGAGCAGGTGGGCCTGATGATCGGCGTGACGAAGGAGCGAGTGCGGCAGATTCAGAACCGGGCGCTGCAGAAAATCCGACAGGTGCTGGAGGACAGCTACCTGGCGGCCTGACGAGACTCCTCCGCCACTGCGGCGGCTGAGAGAGCAGAGAGAGCA
>MTKZ01030784.1_pt1 | contig 10327 bp, 5 predicted proteins | sample 1042781 | NCBI WGS metagenome assembly MTKZ01 (sample SAMN06212207, study PRJNA360539) | anaerobic digester metagenome | biome: Wastewater treatment plant; material: sludge; isolation source: anaerobic digester fed with sludge from wastewater treatment plant | place: Denmark: WWTP Viborg ...
GCCGTCCACGTTGATAATCGCCGGAATGCCGTAGATCTTCGGGATGAGCAGCGTCAGGGCGTTTCCCTGCCCGCAGACATAGATGACGTCCGGCCTCTCTCGAACGACCGCGTGAAACATCGAGAGCAGGCTGTGTACCATCGTGTCCAGATACTTGTTGGCCAGCGTCCAGAGCTTCACCAGACGCATCCCGCGATACTCACGGCCTTCGTACTTAATGTGGTGCGAGCGGCAATAGACGACCACCTCATGCCCGCGCTCGGCCAGACGGGCTCCAAGCTCCTCCACGAAGGTCTCGAACCCGCTGTAGCTGGCCGGCACGCCGCGCGTGCCCACAAAGGCGATCTTCATCCGTGTCAGGTTCTCCACATAATCAGCGCCGAAAGCGCCGCCCATAGCAGCAGGTTCACGAGCAGGGGACGGTCTTCCACAATCATCTGCTCCGGGGTCTCGCCCTGCTCCTTGCGGTACACCAGATACAGATAGCGGAAGATGCCGTACAGCACGAACGGGATCGTGAACATCAGGCCGCTGTGCCGCATCGCCGTCTCCGACTGTGCCGTGTAGAGCATGTAGCAGACTAGCGTGGCGGCTGTCACGACGCTGATCATCTGGTCAATGAAGCCGATGCTGTAGTGCTCCAGAGACCGCCGCTGTTCGTAGTTGTTGTCGCCGATGGTGGCAAGCTCGGCGCGCCGCTTGCTGAGGGCCAGAAACAGCGCCGCGAACGTCGTGCAGATGATGAGCCACGACGATATCTTCACGTCAATCGCCACCGCGCCCGCGAGCGCCCGCAGCACGAATCCCGCCGCAATCGCGAACACGTCCAGAATCACCTCGTGCTTCAGCACAAACGTGTACGCGAGCATCAACAGCCAGTACCCCGCCGCGATCAGCGCGAACTTCCATCCGATGAAAGCGGCCGCGGCGATTCCCCCTGCCGACAGCACGGCAAAGGCCATCAGCGCCGCGCCAACCGGCAGGTCGCCGCTGGCAATGGGGCGGAATCGCTTGCGCGGATGCAGGCGGTCGCGCTCCCTGTCCGCAACGTCGTTGATCAGGTAGACGGCGGAAGACAGCGCGCAGAAGCAGGCGAACGCGGCCAGCGTCACGCCCACCGCCTCGATATTGCGCATCTCGCCCGCGAAGATCAGTCCGGCAAACACGAACAGGTTCTTGGACCACTGCTTGGGGCGCAGTGCCCGAGCGAACGCCTGTGGCCTGCTCAGCGGTCGTGCGAGCGGCTGCGTGCGGGTCCGCGCCGCCGCCCTGATGCGCATCCGCGCGCTCTGCGCCGTCTGTGATGGGGGGAATCTGTCTCGGGTGCGCTCATTCCGGGGGAGATGATACCACATCGCGCCTGCCAGATACCAGAAACCCGGTTCGCGCGGCAGCCCTGTACAGCAAGCGCGCCGCCCTCAACAGGGCGGCGCGCGAAAAGAAAGGAGACCCAGGCGCCCGTCCGGGCTGCGTCTATCCGGAGAGCGCGAGGTGCTGCAGAATCGCCCTGCGCAGGTTGGGGTCGGGCTCCGTGAACTTCAGCGCGACCTTCCACTGGTCGCGTCCGCCGCTGTGAACAGGCTCACAGCGAAGAACTTCGCCGGCGCAGCGCACGCTGTCCAGGTGAAGCACCGCGCCCGACTCGATCTTGAGCGTCTTGCCCGGAGCCACCTCCGCCGGAATAACGATGCTCATCCCCTCGAGTCCGATGTCCTCGGTGTAGCCTTTGCGCTGGCTGCGCGCGCCCGGCTCTCGGCAGGTGATCGGCGCCTTAAGCCCGAGGCGCGGGCTCTTGCGGCGCTGGACACGGTACATAAGCTGCGGCAGTGACAGCGCCACGCACCCGTCGCCGCCGTTCCCCAGAACTGCCGTCGTGAACCTGTACAGCGCGTCAGGGGCGGGAATGTAGACCTGCACGTCTCCCGACGCCGGAATCAGCCCGGCCTGCGACGCGTCAAGAAGTGCGAGCGAGAGTGTGGCGTCGGTGCGCTCTTCGAGCCTTGCTTTCACCGTCTCGGCGCCCTGCTCCGGGGCCTCGATGGTGAGAATCTGGTTCTTGCGGAAGATGCCCGATCCGTCCATCACCGTCGTCTCGGAAGAAATCGAGCGGCCTTCGCTCGACGTGTTCTGGACCAGCATCACCAGGCGGTCGAGGTCGAACGGCTTGCTAACGAACGCGGCGGCGCCCTGCGAGCGGGCGCGGGTGACGGCGTCGGTGTTCTCGCAGGCGGTCATGATGATGACCGGAAGCTCGGCGTTGATCTTTCTGATCTTCTCGAGCGCTTCCAGTCCGTCGAGCTTGGGCAGGATGAGGTCGAGCAGCACGAGGTCGAACTGCCGCTCCTGAACTTTCTCCACGGCCTGAAGTCCGTCATGGACAGTCACGACCTGGTAACCGCTCTTGGTGAGTTTGGCGTCAAGGATACGACAGAGGTTTACCTCGTCGTCTACAACAAGAATATTTCCGCGTGAGAGTATCACAAGTGGCCTTGCCTCCTTGACAGCCTGCTGGTGAACGAACACCCCGACGCGCTTTGCCGCGTCGTCAATCCAATAGCGAAATTGCGGGCCCGGCGCTGTGTCGCACAGGCCCTTCACCTTATTAACTGCAAGAAACGTGCCAAACCGCGTTGTTGCCTTCACAAAAACGCCCGGACCCCCGATTTCAGCGGGCTTTCGGGCCATTTCGGCCAAAAACCGGTAATTCTACCAGCCGGCCAAACAGCGCGCAGGCTTTCCCGCCGCCGCCGCCGAATACCGCCTCGAAAGCACGATCTCCGAGAAAGGCCCAACCGTGATCAGACCTGTCCGATACGCCGAAAACCCGCTTGTGACCCCGAAGGACGTGAAGCCCTCGCGTCCCGACTTCGAAGTCATCGGATCGTTCAACGCCGGCGTCATCCGTCACGAAGGCGAAGTGCTGATGCTCATGCGCGTTGCCGAGAGGCCTGTCTCGCCCGATCCGGCCATCTGCCGCGTGCCGTACCTCGTCTGCGATGGGCCGGACGCCCGCATCGCCGTCCGCGAATGCCGCCGCGACGACCCCGACATCAACTTCAGCGACCCGAGGGTTGTCGGTTTCCCCGACGGGACCATGCTCACGTCCATTTCCCATCTGCGCCTGGCGCGAAGCAGGGACGGCCGCGGCTTCACCGTGGACGAAACCCCCGCCCTCATGCCCGGCCGCCCCAGCGAGCGCTACGGGCTCGAAGACCCCCGGATCACAAAGCTCGGGGATACGTACTACATCGTTTACAAAGCCGTCTCGCCGGATGGCGTCGTGCAGAGCCTGGCAACCACGCGCGACTTTGTCACGTTCGAGAAGCCCGGCATCATCTTCCCGCCCGAGAACATGGACGCGATGCTGTTTCCCGAGAAGATTCGCGGGCGCTTCGCCGCGCTCCACAGGCCGCTCGGCGGAATGCTCGCCGGGCCGTCCATGTGGGTGGCGTATGGCCCGGACCCGATGAGCCTCGGCGAGCATCATTTCCTGCTCGGACGAAGCACGTCCGGCTGGGACAGCGGGCGCGTGGGCGGCGGCGCGGTGCCGATTCTCACAGAACGCGGCTGGCTCGAAATCTACCACGCCGCCACCGGAACCGATCACTACTGCCTGGGGGCGCTGCTGCTCGACGCGGATCGCCCCGAGTTGCTGGTCGCCAAGGGCGCGGGCCCGATCCTGCGGCCGGATGCCCCGTACGAGGCCAACGGCTTCGTAAACAACGTCGTCTTCACCTGCGGCGCGCTCGTTGATGGCGATTGCCTCAGCGTTTACTACGGCGCCGCCGACGAGACGATGTGCGGCGTGGACTTCAGCCTGAGCGAAATCCTGGACTTCCTCACCGGGGCGTAGCCCGGCGTGGGTTGACAGGACGGCCCCGTCCGCGGATCATGGCTCCACTGCACTGAACCGTTCCGCGCCGTCGCGGGCGCGTTCGTGCGCGAAAGGGGAATCGCATGCTCCCGCAGATGTCCGGTGTCCTCCGAGCCGTCCTGTTCATGGCGTTCGGCATCTCTCTTGCCGCGGGTCTGTCGCAGGCCGCCACCATCACGTACGGCCCCGTCCTCGCCCCGGTGGACCCCCCGGGCGGGGGCCAGCCCGTCAGCGCCGTCGTTTACTGGAAAACAGATACCGCAACGGCTTCAAACGCCGCCTTCGCCGGGCCCGGTTCCGCCGGGCCGTGGCTCGTGACCGCGCAGGATGCAGCCGCCGGCACGAGACACGAGGCGCTCCTCACGGGCCTCACCCCCGGCGCGAATTACTACGTCTACGTCGTCTCGGACGGCGTCGCCTCCGCCCCTGTCGAGTTCCGCACCGGAGAAAACCTGCTCACGAACGGCAGCCTGGAGACCTGGCATGCCGTCACCGGACAGGGCTGGGGCGCCGAGGAGCCCGACGGCTGGCACGGGTGGGAGATCTATCCCTGGACGCCCGCGGGCTCGAACAATCCCGACCATATCACCATCCAGAAGGACCGTCCGACAGCCGCGCCCACTCCCGCCTTCAAGGACGGGCAGCACCGCGCGGGTATGGACGAAGGCTGGCGGAGCTGCTACGGCGGAATCTACCAGACCGTGTCCGGACTCGCGCCCGGCGAATACGACGTGTCGGCATGGGTCTCCTGGCTTTTCAACGCCACCACCTTTCACGACAGGCATCTTGTCGAGATCATCGCCCGCGACGGCGCGCACGCCGCTGGCGTCCCGCCATCGGGCACAACCATCTTCCGCCAGTATAGCCCCGGATCCGAGGGCACATGGCAGCTCGCTTCCGGAACGGTGAACTGCGCGAGCGGGTCGGTTACGCTCTACGCCAACCTCCGCTCGGACAACTACGATGGCGCGTCGTTCGCTCACTTCGATGCGCTCAGGCTGATGGCCAAGGCTCAGCCCGCGGTCACGTTCTCCGGCTTCCAGGCCTCCCGCGTCATCAACGGCGGCGCCTACGATGTCACGATCACCTACCAGACGGACGTCCCCGTCACCACCATGCTCGACTGGGGGCCGACGGCGGCCTACGGCGCCAGCACCCCGCTGGACGCGGAACTCAGAACCATCCACGCCGTCACCATCGTGGACGTTGCTCCCTCGCCGACGGCCTTCCACTATCGCGCGCAGGCAACAGCGCCGGGTGGCGTGGAGGAGTACTCCGCCGATCAGACCTTCGAGGCACCCGCGCTAAGCTTCAGCGCGGTCACGGCGGCTGTCGAGCCGCGGACCGGGCGAATCTGCACAGTCTCCTGGAGCACCAGCCACGCGACCGCCGACAACCGCCTGTATTACCGCCCATCTGGCGCTTCCCAATACATAGAAGCCGTCGAGCCCGCTGGCGCGTCTCCGTTGCTCAGCCACTCGGTGACCATCACCGGCCTCGATCTCGGCGCTACATACGAGTTCTACGTCTTCGGCGCGTCGCCCGACATCATCGCGGCGCAATCGTCCGTGCGCACGTTCACGACGCCGGCTGAGCCGGCTCTCGCGGACCTTCTCCTCGCAATGTCCATGATCGGCGGGCCGCTGGCCGCGGGCGGCGACGACGTCGGGCCCGCCGCCGAAGTGCAGAGGATGATCCAGACCGATCTCGACGTCATCAACCGGACGGGGTCGCTCGGGTACTCGTGGCCGCAGGTGCAGCCGGACGACCCGGGCGATGGCCCGAACGTCTACGACTGGTCCGCGGGCGACGCCAGGCTTCCATCGCTCATCCCGGGCAAGGCGCGGGGCAGCTACTTCCAGATGTACGGCTGCACCCCGTCCTGGCTCACACAGGACACGCCCCGGTTCTGGGAGAAGTTCGAGCAGTTCGTCGAGGCCATGACCATCCACATCAATCAGGTGTGGGGCGATGTGGATTACACGTTCGAAAACGAGCCGAACATCTCGCGCGCGCCGTCCGGATGGAACTGGGCGGACTGGTACATCCACTGCCTGCAGCATTTCTACGTCGCGGTTCACCGGGCGGATGCCGTCACGGGCCGCACCAACCGCGTCATCGCCGGAAACCTCGCGGGGCATTCAGCGGGCGGCTTCGCTGAGCTCTACGCGCGCGGGCTCAAGAACTGCTCGGACGTGCTCGGCTACCATCCCTATCCGTACGATCTGCGCGACGGGCTCGAAGTCGCTGACCTGGCGCAGATCCACGCCATCCAGGAGCAGTATGGAGACGCCGCAAAGAAGATATACGTCAGCGAGGGGTGGGGGTCCGGACGCTCGGCCGGCTTCGACCGCAGCAGCCCTACCATTCCACCGCCCGCCGAGGAAGTCGAGAACATGTACCTGGCCATGGTGAACGGGTGGGACAACGTGATGACCCCCCGCCAGCACTGGGATCCGGCGTATCTCGACGGGATGAGCTTCTTCTGCGGAAACGACAACTGGGGCGCCCGCAAGTGGCGCTCCCGCGCCGTCCCGGTGAAAGACTCCTCGGGCAACATCACCGGCTTCATGGTGGATGGATACCATATGACGCCCGACATCGCCCCGCAGTTCTGGAACGGCGGCATGCTCGACTGGTACGGTAACTCGAAAGATTGCCTGCTGCACGTGTTCCCCGGCAACGGCCTGGTCTTCATGAACCCGGGATTCGAGCTTGCTTCCAGCCCTCCGCGCGCGCATCAGCCGCATTTCTGGAAGACGCCCGTGGACCCGGCGCCTGCATCGGACTACTCCCTCGACGACAGCGTCTGTCACGGCGGCAGCCGCTCGCTGAAGCTCTCACGCGCGTCCGCCGGGTCGGCGTATGTCAGCCAGATGACCGCCAAACGCACCGTGCTTCCCGGGCTTCCGTACACGGCCAGGGTGTGGGTGAAGACCGGCGATTCGCCGTCGCTTGCCGCCCGGTTCTATCTGCTGTTCGCGAGCCTCGACGGGACCCAGAAGTCCGCCCCCGTCTTCGCGCAGGATGTGCCCGGCGCGAGCGGATGGCGGCAGGTCGAGGTGACGGCGTCCGCGCCGTCCTTTGCCAGCCGCGCCGAAACGGGCTGCATACTCACGGGCGCGGGCACGGCATGGTTCGATGACGTGACCATCTCTCTCGCCGGACAGGACGAAACGGGGACCGTGCGCGGATACACGCTCGACGAAGAGCAGCAGCCCGTGCCGAACTGCCTCGTCCGTTCCACAACGGGCGGATGCCAGACCGTCTCCGACGGGCACGGCTTCTACGAGCTGGCGAACGTGCCGTGCGGCACCTACGACTTCGTCTGCCGCAAGACCGGCTATGTCCCGTCCCGCATTACCAACCAGACCGTCGCCGCCGGGAAGCTGACGCTCGTCAGCTACCACATGGGTATCGTGAAACCCGGCCTCACAGTTACGGATGTCTCCGCGGCGGCTCCGCTCGCGCTTGCCGGGACGCAGACGGCTGTCACCGTAACCGTCCGCAACGAGAAACCCTACCCGGTGATGGTCTCCGAGGTCGGCTGCTTCATCGAGTCGGGCGGTGCCGATGCAACCGGCGATTTCGGCGTATCCCCGTCCCCCGCGAACCCGAAGGTGATTCCGCCGCTTTCAGCTCTGCCGTTCAGCTTCGCCCTGTCGCCCGAGCCGTCCGCCGCCGGCCGCCAGTTCAGCGTCAACGCCTACGCCTTCGGGCAGGAGGACCGGCCGAATCTTCTCGCCAATGGCGGCTTCGACTTTGCCGATCCGTTCTACCACTGGGGGATGTGGGGGTCATCGTCCGTCTGCAACTGGATAGCCGACAGCGCTGAATACGTCTCCGCGCCGCGCTCGCTCAAGAACGTCGCCTCCGACCCCGGCGGAGACAGGTTCAACTGGGCCGGCAACTACAGCGCGTGGGGGGCGGGCGCGGTCCCGGCGAAGCCCGATACGAACTACATCGTCGGGGCGTATCACAAAGACATTACCTCCGGCCGTGTGGCCCTGAACCTCTACATCGAGGAGTTCTACTACGACGGCAGCAGCCATTTCTACAACGGGCGTCACTTCGCGGCCGTGCCGCGGCGCAGCGTCTGGGCCAACGACTCGATGATTTACCTCACCGGCGACCCGGCCGAGACCCCGGGGCTGTATGCCACCAATCGCCTGCGCGTATCCGTCGGGTCGTACATCGGCGAAGCGGGGGCTTCCACGACCGCCTGGTGGGACGATGTGTATCTCAAGGAAGAAGGCGATTGGCTCGCGGACGACCGCGCGGACGAGGGCGCGGACGTGATCGTCCCGCGCGAGGTCTCGAGCATCGCGGAGGCCCGATCTGCCGCGCCGGGCGAGTTCATCCGCATTGCCGCGCTTGTCGTGACCGCCGGGGACGGCGTTTTCGACGGCCGCATCTACGCCGAGCAGGCCGACCGCGCGGCGGGAGTGCTGCTGATTCCGGCCTCCGGGCCTCTGCCGCCCTCCGGCGCGTCCGTCACGGTCGCCGGCAGGGTTGGCGCTCTCGACGGAGAGCCGGCGATTGACCAGGCCACCATCACACAGACCGGTGAGCCCGGGCTGCCGTTGCCTCTCTCATTAAACGCCCGCGCCACGGCGGATGGCGGCGTAACGACACTGGGCCTGCTGGTCACGCTCGGCGGCCGCGTCAGCCACTCTTCCCCGGATGGCGCGTGGTTCACTGTTGACGACGGCTCGGAGATCTCAGACGGCGCGGGGCACAGAGGCCTGAAAGTCCTGCTGCCGCCGGGCGCCGTGGCTCCACCGGAAGGCGCGCCCGTCGCCGTGACCGGCATCAGCTCGTGCGCGAACTCCGGCGCGCTGCCCGTCCTGCGCGTTCGCTCGGCGGAGGATGTCAGAGCGAACTAGCCTTAGGCGCCAACCCTGTGCTCCGCAGCCCGCCGCAGGCGCCCTTCACCGTGTGCATCAGTTCGGAGTTCTCTGGAACGACGGGCCGAAGCACACCTAACACGTCACGCCGGACTTGATCCGGCGCCCACGGGGCCCGGACGTGGTTCGCCGCCACGTCACGCCGGACTTGATCCGGCGCCCACGGGGCCCGGATGTGGGTCGCCGCCACGTCATGCCGGACTTGATCCGGCGCCCAGTCGGTTGGCGCAGGTGGGTCCTGAATCAAGTTCAGGATGACGTGATAGGACCTCATGCAGGTCCTGATCCACTTCGGTCCCACAAGCCGGTCTTGCAGGATCTGTGCTCCTGCAAGCGCGTCCGCCGGAGCTCTGCTGCGCACTGGCGCCGTCATTGCGAGGCGTCTGCGCCGAAGCAATCCCCTGCGCCGCGATGGGGGTTGCCGCGGGCCGCGGACGGCCCTCGCAACGACGGGTAACGATGAGCGGGGAGCACAGCTCCCCCGTACGCGGAGCGGCCAGCAAAGATGGCCGCACATCGGCGAATAGCTAGGCTTTCTGCTAGCTGCAATCTGTGATTCCCCGGTGCCAGGTGCCCCGAAGGGCCGATGCAACGTTTTGAGGTGATCATCTGATCCTGAAACCGCTTGTTTCAATCCTCACCGGCCCCGAAGGGCCGATGCAACGGCGCAGCAGTAGCGCAGTGATCGCCGCCATGATGTTTCAATCCTCACCGGCCCCGAAGGGCCGATGCAACCGGAGGTGGACTGCGACAAGGCTACCGTCAACAGTTTCAATCCTCACCGGCCCCGAAGGGCCGATGCAACTGGGTCCGGTACGATGGGGACGATGGCTCCTGCACGTTTCAATCCTCACCGGCCCCGAAGGGCCGATGCAACTTGCCGCCACCGCCAGCCGGATAGTGTCAATCGTGTTTCAATCCTCACCGGCCCCGAAGGGCCGATGCAACGGGGACGGCTGACGATGCGCTGTTCGACGCGGCGCTGTTTCAATCCTCACCGGCCCCGAAGGGCCGATGCAACGCTGGCGGCCGAGTTTGGTTGGCTTTGATAGGTATGTTTCAATCCTCACCGGCCCCGAAGGGCCGATGCAACGAAAATAATCTGGAAATAATTCCCCCACCCCCTTGTTTCAATCCTCACCGGCCCCGAAGGGCCGATGCAACAATGATACGGGCGACAGGTTGCACATTGAAGGCATTGTTTCAATCCTCACCGGCCCCGAAGGGCCGATGCAACCTCCTTGCCGCAGATCTCGCAGGTTCGCGTGGGGTTTCAATCCTCACCGGCCCCGAAGGGCCGATGCAACGATAGTGCGCCTCGATGTCGGGGGGCAGGCTTTTCAGGTTTCAATCCTCACCGGCCCCGAAGGGCCGATGCAACGTGCGTCGTGGGGGAGTTTTCCCTGCCGGTGCTGGTTTCAATCCTCACCGGCCCCGAAGGGCCGATGCAACGAAAATCACCGTCAATGATCGCAGTCAAGGTAAAGTTTCAATCCTCACCGGCCCCGAAGGGCCGATGCAACTGTACGAGACCGAGCAGGAAAAC
>MTKZ01005602.1_pt1 | contig 10323 bp, 8 predicted proteins | sample 1042781 | NCBI WGS metagenome assembly MTKZ01 (sample SAMN06212207, study PRJNA360539) | anaerobic digester metagenome | biome: Wastewater treatment plant; material: sludge; isolation source: anaerobic digester fed with sludge from wastewater treatment plant | place: Denmark: WWTP Viborg ...
ACCAAGAAGGGGTGACGCCATGAACCCAATTGGAGAAAGCCAATGCGGTCGCCGAGAAACTCAGAACTTATGCTTGTCGTTGACGCCTGAGATACATCTCGGGACGAAAATTGAATACGCTGCGATACATGAACATGGATCTCTTATTCAAANNATATCTTTGTGCCAATTTCCACTTGAAAATCTTCTTTGGGCAAGCAGTGCTCTGACGAGCATATCGGCAACAACAGCAATCCATGCGCCTATGAGTGCAAGACCAAGAGCATCCGCCAACAAATAACCAAGTCCTAACCGTACAACCCACACTCCAATTGCACTTATATACATGGTATACTTGGTATCTCCGGCACCGCGTAAGGCTCCTCCAAGTACCGAAAAAACTGCAGCTATTGGTTGAGATATTGCTAGTATTTTTATTGCGTTTGCTCCAAATTCGATCACCTGTTTATCTCTAGTAAAAACAAATACAGCATAATTGCCAAAAAAGAATAACAGCACTCCAATAAGCATCATAATACTAACACTAACGATTGTTGATTGACGTGCTGCTTTTTTAGAAAATTCTGGATTTTTTGCACCCAAACCTTGACCAACAAGTGTTGTTGTTGCCATTTGGAAAGCCATTACAGGCACGAGACACAACCCGTCTATATTTATTACTATCTGATGAGCAGCAAACATTATAGTGCCAAATCCAGCAATTAATCTTGCAAAAAGCAATGCTCCACCCCTCATAATAAGCTGCTCTCCTGCCGCAGGGAGTCCGATAGTCAAAACTTTTTTAAGTATTTCAGGTTCAACTTTATACGAATCATGAATGGAAATATGAATAAATCTATCTCTGCGATAAACTGCATGAAGCGTAATAGAAAACGCTATAACTCTTGAAAATGTAGTAGCTATTGCCGCGCCGGCCACCTCCAATCTTGGGAACCCAAGCTTTCCATTAATAAGTACCCAATTGCCAAATAGATTGAATGCATTTGCAATCAAATTAGAAATCATCGGTGTTACCATATCGCCTGCACCTCTTAATGCAGCTGCCAACACCATATTGCCAACAGTAAATATTGTGCCTGCCATCACTATTTTCATATAAATTGTTGCAGGCTCAATTGTGTCTATATCTGCTCCCATTAATCTTACTATGCTTCCTGAGGCGGGAATGCAAACTGCGGTTGTAATAAGTGACATAGTGATCACTATCACAAAGGATTGCCTTGTCACACGCGAAGCATATTCACTGTCGCCAGCACCAGCCGCTCTCGCAACAAGGGCGGTAGTACCAACTACTAACGCACTAAACACGGAAAATATTAGCATGGTCGGTTGGGCAACTAAACCAGTAGCAGCAAGAGCCCAGGGCCCTAAGACTCCAACCTGAATCATATCAATTACCTGGACCAGCATCATAAGGCCAAATTCAATCATTGCAGGCATAGCCAATTTCAGTATTACTCTTCGCATCTCAGCAGGAGTTTGAGCGTTCAAAAATGACGGCGTTCTAGCTACTTCAGTTTTTGTTTCCATTAAATCTCCATACTTATACTCATTAAATTCGTTTATCTCTTCGTATACTGCAGAATTAAGTTTGCAATTTGGTAGTTGAAGAAGGTCATTGGAAGCTCCAGAATGTTGTTATCTAAACTAACAAAAAAAGGACAACCAACGACCAAGGCCAAAGATAGCACATTCTTTGAAAATAGGCAAGGGATTGCGCCCCTCGGCTTGCGCGACCAGCATCCGACCAAGGCCAAAGATAGCACATTCTTTGAAAATAGGCTATTGGATTTCATTGCAGAACGAGACCCGCTATTTTTCGTGATTTAGTGGCTCATTGAATACCTCGCGATTGATGTCTGGCATCATGACTATGGTCGGCTCAAGATCGAATCGGAATGAATCCTCTTCTGTTAAGCCAATCTCGCCCCATGCTGGCTTTATTTTTCGAAGACTCCGAGCGCAAAACCGGCCTTTGCAAGATCTGCGGCAGCGGCTGGCCCGCCCATTCCTCAACCCACAACGATAGCGCTTTTCACTGTTTTCCCATTCTTGTCGTCCACATTCGTTTTCCTTAATTATAATAATTATATATAGAAAAAAGCTCATCAACATCAGGCTGTCTAAACAGAATTGTGCGCACTCACAAGTGGAGATCGCCCTCAACCTGCGAAGTACCGCAACATCCTTGGCCTTAAAACTATTGACTCTAGCCCCTTTGGTTCTATTATAGGGGAGTCTGACTAGAAGGTGATAAATATGAAAACCATTGGTTTGATTGGCGGCATGAGCTGGGAATCGACGGTTACCTATTATTCAATTATCAATTCGAGGATTAACGCCGAGCTCGGGAAGAACCATTCTGCCCAGTGCATTGTCTATTCCTTCGACTTCCAGAACATTGAAGAGCTTCAATACGCGGGCAAGTGGGCGGAACTTGAAGTGGAACTCATAAAGGCGGCAAAAGCGCTCAAAGCAGCCGGAGCCGATTTTTTGGTGATTTGTACCAATACCGTCCACAAAGTGGCCGACAACATCGAAAAGGAAGTCGGCCTGCCACTTTTGCACATTGCCGATGTCGTTGGCGAGGCTGTCCAAACCGATGGCCGACAGAGAATCGGTTTGCTTGGTACGATATTCACCATGGAAGAAGATTTCTACGTAAGAAGACTCGAATCGAAATTTGGGCTGGATGTCCTCGTGCCAGAGAAGAACGACCGACAGGTCATCAACAACATAATCTTTTCCGAGCTCGTTAAAGGCATCGTCAAGGAAAGGTCCAAGAATGAATATTTGCGCATAATGGACATACTGAAAAACCAAGAGGCCGAAGGCATTGTCCTGGGCTGTACAGAAATTGGGCTTTTGATAAAAGAATACGATCTGCCTCTTTACGATTCCGCCGTTCTGCACGCCAATAAGGCAGCAACTATGAGTTTGATACCTTGAATTCTTGAAGCTCGAAACAATGTTCTGGGGTTGGGCTGGTCCATGAACCAAAGCCTAGCCCATTCCCCTGGGAGAAATTGAAATTGAAGTAGGTACACTGATGAGACTTTGGACCTTACTTCCATGTTATCTTGTTATCTTGACCAAAAAGGCCTTACTGCTGTGCGGCGCGAGGGTTTGCTTGCCATGGCACGCCTAGCGCCTATGCCATGAGCGGACAATTTCGGCATATCGGTTTTGTACGATATCGATCACGGACTCCCAGGAAGAGTACAAGGTACTTCTCGCTTGCTCGCCTGCTGCCTTGCGCAGCGACTCGTTTTGAATCGCCCGTGCAATAGTTTCGGCATAATCGCGCTGGTCGTTATCGCCCAAGAAGCCATTCTGACCATCAACGATACCCTCGGCGGTGGGCGAATTCCTTATTACGACGGCCGGCAGATTGAGCGCGGCCGCTTCCTTTATTGTCAAGCTCGATGTGTCATAAAGAGAAGGGAAGAGCATTAGATCTGCTCGGGCGTACGCTCTTTTTATGACCTCTCTATCGCGCACAATGCCGCGGAATTCCACTTTCTGGGAAAGACCCAACTCACCGACCCTCTTCTCCATTGCTCCACGATATTTGCCATCACCGATAAAGACCATCTTAAAAGGAATACCTCTTTGGTCAAGAACATTCAGCGCCTCAATAATCAGGTCTACATTCTTCTCTGGTATGTGCTGTCCAACATAGATAAAAACAAACCTGTCGTCCGGAACATTCAGAAGTACCCCACCTTCTTGTCGCAAGAGAGGAATTTCGGAGACATCGGCAAAAAGGTCGGTGCCATTCGGCATTACCTCGAGATCGCCCGAATATCCATAATCGCGAAGAATCGGAATTGTTTCTTTATTTGGTACCCAGACGAAATCCGCCCTTTTGTAATACTCGCGCACATACTGCATGGCGATTGCAACTAGGGGTTTGACCTTGAGCGCTTGTTCAAATTCTGGTCGATACTTGGTGTGAAAGGTAGTAACAAGTGGAATATCCCGACGCCTCGCAATATTCTGTGCTAGCATTCCAGAAGCGAACGGACAATGCGAATGCACAAGATCGAAGGGTATGTCGAAGACGTTGATAGTGAGTTTTTCTTTCAAGATTCCGCCGCGCAACCGCTTCTCCGCAAGCTCGCCCAGAATGGTGATCCCCGCTCGGTAGGGCGGCCGAGCAGCCAAGGCTACCGAAGGTATTCTATAGACAGGGAATTCCTCGTTGTCATAATAATCGGATGAATCGACTGTGACGACGCAAGAAGGACCCGCCTTTCTATTGAGCCACAACGCATATTGCTTGGTAACCATGGCTACGCCATCGGTGATTGGAGCAAAAGAGTCGTTAAAGATACCGGTTATCAATTTGTCTTTCAACTTGTTCACACTCCAGCTATTTTCTGCAAAGCAGCCGCAATTACTTGGTCCATATTGTAATACTTGTATTCTGCAAGCCGGCCAATGAAGCGCCAGTGCCCTTGGGATTCCAGAGTCTCGACCTCCTGCATGTACAGAGCGCGTTTTTCCATATTATCTTTTGTCATAACGATATAATATGGCTCGCCAGAAGCCTTTGGGTATTCGAAGCATACCGTGGTCTTAGGTGATTTTTCTTCGAGAAAGTACTTATACTCTGTAATGCGTGTCCAATCGTAGTCGTTGGGATAATTGACCACGGCAGCGGGTTGGTAGCGCTCTTGATCGAAAGTCTGGTAAACGAGATCGAGCGATCGATATTCAAGCTTTCCATGCTTATAGTCAAAGAATTGATCGAGTTCTCCCGTAAAAACAGTAAGGTCAGCCGCTATTTCGTCCTTGATATTGAACCAATCAAGCCCCAAGAGAACGCTGATATTGGGGTGATTGAGCATTTCGTCCACCATTGCCGTGTAGCCGTGCGCCGGTATGCCCTGATATCGGTCCGAAAAATAGCGACCATCTCGATTTGTCCGTACCGGAATTCGCGAAGCAACTTCTGCGGAAAGCAGTGTCGGATCCAGGCCCCATTGTTTGCGTGTGTAATTTTCAAAAAAAAGCGAATAAAATCGTTCTCCGACCTGGGACACTACCACATCTCGAAAGGTAGCGGGAAGAGTCTGAAATTTCGATTGCCGAACCTCTTCCGCAAGGAAATCCGAAACCTCTTGGGTTGCAATGCTCGTTCCAAAAAGCTCGTTGATTGTGTCCGCCTGAATTGGAAATGGAATAAACCGACCGTCTACGTAAGAAAGCACACGATGTTGAAAATAGCGGAATTCGGTAAAACGATGCACAAAATCCCACACGGTCTTGTTATTGGTATGGAAAATATGGGGCCCATAGGTGTGAATGGTAATCCCCGCTTCATTCCTGGCGTCGTGGCAATGTCCGGCGATATGTCGATGTTTTTCGACCACCAGAACCTTGCGGCCTTGTTCGGCCAAAATACGTGCCGCGGTGCTGCCGGCAAGCCCGGCACCAACAACAAGAGCTTCGAAGTATTTCATCGATCCTCCTTAGATAATACTAATCACAAAAGCCGTGCAGATCCAGCTCATAAGATCTTTCATAAAAAATGTTTAAGAGCGGTAACAAAAAATCTTTATTCATAGGAACTGTCATTTCTGGAATTTTGCGGTTTTTGGATGGAATTCGCGTTTGCCCCGAACTGCAACCGATCCCGCTACCCAAAGGACTGCTCCTTCCAAATTTTTCGGTAACGCCAGCACAAAAAATAAATCTAGTCTGCTTCTATCGTCAACCCTTGTTTTAGTACAATTCAAAAAATCGCATGAATACGGCTAGCGCCACCACCGACTTTGTCCTCTTGTCTCCTTGTCCCCTTGCATTTTGGCCAGACAATTGGATCCACTTCGTAGACCTTCTGCAAAAGTCGTGCCCGACTTTGCCTGCGAAGCTTCGCCCAAGTATCTGGGACTTCTACAGATTTCGCATCCATCCTTGGCATTTCCGTAGTTATTTGGGACTTAGAGAGATGGCCTTGCTGCCAGAGATAAAAACTCCGAGAACAAGAAAAATGGCAACTTGGACACTTCTCCGAACAGGCGCTTGTTGTATTTGAAGTAGGACCTTGGAATCTCTGGTTTGGTAAACACAAACTTCATTTTGTACAGATGCGCCTATTAAGAGTTGTTCGGCGACCGGGAATGCAGAGGATTCGGCAAAGAATTGCCGGCGTGGGTGGAGCCGTAATGCTGGTGGGGAATACGCCTTTTGGGACGTCTTTTCTTTTGTACTTGATAGATACCCCTATGGGGTATTATATTTATTCTAAACGAAAAGATACCCCATGGGGGTATATAAAAGACAGGAGGCAGCCAAATGAATGAAGATGCTGGTGGAAACGTCCCGCAGGTAGCGGATGAAGGCGGTTGTGTGAGCTGCCGCTACAAAAACACTCCGCGCGAAGAACAGACGTTGAAGCAACTTCAGAACAGGCTTAACCGTATAATAGGGCAGCTCAACGGCATAAAAACGATGCTCGACGACAACCGGTACTGCGGCGATGTGCTCACGCAGGTTGCGGCCATTGAAAGTGCGCTTCAGAGTCTTGGGTATATCATTCTTCGGAACCATCTCGAAACATGCGTCGTGGAAGAAATAAAGAAAGATAACATGCAGATTCTCGACGAAGCCCTCGAACTGATTAGAAAATTGAAATAGGAAGTAATAACTTTCAAGGATGGTAGATATACATATGACGAAATTCTCTGTTACCGGAATGACATGCGCCGCGTGCAGCGCTCATGTCGAAAAGGCGGTTGCCGCGATTCCCGGAGTAAAGAGCGTGTCCGTCAGTCTTCTTACGAATTCGATGAGCGTTGAGTTTGCATCTCCCGCTTCGGCGGAATCGATATGTGCTGCTGTGGACAAGGTAGGATACGGTGCGGCGCCCGAAGATGTGGACTCAGGTTTGTCCGCTGCGGACGCGGCAAGGAAGCGGGCTTCTGAACGGGATGCGCTCGATGATCACGAGACGCCGCGTCTCGTGAAACGGCTTATCGCTTCGCTGATTCTGCTTGTGCCGCTCTTGTATGTTTCGATGGGACACCTCATGTGGAAGTGGCCGCTTCCCGCTGTATTCAGCGAAAATCCAGCTGCAATAGGGTTATACGAACTGCTTTTGACATTAGCAATCATGATGATAAACCAGCGTTTCTTTACTAGCGGCTTCAAAAGCTTTGTTCATGGCGCACCGAATATGGACACGCTCGTCGCGCTGGGCAGCGGAGCGTCGGTCGTATATAGTGTTGTCGTTCTTTTTCTTATAACCGGTGCCATGCTTTCCGGCATGTTGCATGATGCGCATGAGTATCTGCACGATCTGTATTTCGAATCAGCAGCTATGATTCTGACGCTTATAACTGTCGGGAAAACACTCGAAGCGTACAGCAAAGGAAAGACGACGAACGCAATCAAAAGTCTCATTGATCTTGCTCCCGACACGGCGCACGTCATCCGCGACGGAAAGGAACTTACGATTCCTGCGGAACAGGTGCGGACCGGCGATACGTTTATCGTGCGCCCCGGCGAGCGTATCCCCGTAGACGGAAAAGTGATTAGCGGAACGAGCGCGGTGAACGAGTCAGCGCTTACCGGCGAAAGTCTTCCCGTCGACANNAGTCGGCCGGAAGCGACGTGAGCGCGGCGACGCTCAACCAGAACGGTTTTCTTACGTGTACGGCGACGAAAGTTGGCAGCGACACGACACTCAGCCAGATAATCACCATGGTTGAAAACGCCGCCGCGACAAAAGCGCCTGTCGCAAGACTTGCAGACAAAGTGTCGGGCATATTCGTCCCCATCGTTATTGTACTTTCGGTGATTACCGGAATAATATGGGCTGTTGCCGGAGGAGAATTCGGCTTCGTGCTTGCGCGTGCAGTCAGCGTGCTCGTAATAAGCTGTCCGTGTGCGCTCGGTCTTGCGACGCCCGTGGCAATCATGGTCGGAAGCGGGCTCGGCGCAAAACACGGCATTCTGTTTAAGACGGCCGCCGCGCTTGAAGCTGCCGGAAAGACTGATATAGTCGTGCTTGATAAGACGGGTACGGTCACGGAAGGAAAGCCCACAGTGACGGACGTAATTCCCGCGGACGGAGTAACTGAACGGGAACTGCTTGCGCTTGCAGGTGCGCTTGAGGAAAAAAGCGAGCATCCCCTTGCACGCGCAGTGCTGGAAAAAGTACGGGCGGAAAATATTGCATACAGCCCTGCGGAGGATTTTACCGCGCTGCCTGGGTACGGCGTAAAGGGAGTGGTCCCACCGTCGGGAAATGATTCCGGAGCTGTGGCTCCTGTCGCCGGCGTTCCGGCATCAGGCGGAAATGCGGCGCTTATGAAAGACCAGCGGCTGCTCGGCAACGAGATGAAACAGCGCGGTATGGAGCTTGCCGGCGAAGGAAAGACGCCGCTTTATTTTGCAGCTGGCGGGAAAATGCTCGGAATTATTGCGGTTGCGGATGTGGCAAAAAAGGACAGCGCCGACGCGGTGCAGAAACTCAACGCCCTCGGGGTACAGGTAGTCATGCTCACAGGCGACAACAGACGTACGGCGGAAGCCATCGCGAAGCAGGTAGGCATTACACATGTCGTATCGGATCTGCTCCCGGGCGGCAAGGACGCCGTCGTCGCGAAGCTTTCGGCGTTCGGGAAAGTGATGATGGTGGGCGACGGCATAAACGACGCACCTGCCCTTACGCGCGCCGACACCGGAGTTGCGATCGGCGCGGGAACTGACGTCGCACTCGACGCTGCGGATGTCGTGCTCATGAAATCCACGCTTGTCGATGTTCCGGCCGCAATCAAACTGTCGCGTCAGGTACTTACGAACATTCGGGAAAACCTGTTCTGGGCGTTCATCTATAATATCATCGGCATACCGGTTGCAGCGGGAGCGCTTATACCCGCATTCGGGATCGTGCTTAATCCGATGCTCGGAGCCGCCGCGATGAGTCTGTCGAGCTTCTGCGTCGTGACGAACGCGCTCCGCTTGAACCTGTTCAATATGTACAAGTCGGGGCGGAACGGTAAGAGAAAAACAATACAGCTGCCGGATGATATTTTCGACGGCCGGAATATATCACACAATATTCAAAACTTGCCAGATAACTTTGTAACACAATCGCCTCATGTGTAAACCAAACCCTATTTCACCTTTACCCAGCGCAACACCTCTTTGAGCTTAGGCCTTTTCCCTGTCATGAGTATGCCAACTCGGAAAACCTTTCCTGCAAATACCATCATGCCCACAATCGACGCAACAAGGATGCCAATACAAAGTACTAGATGCCATACTGGAGGCGATGCAACAAGGATTCTGGATAGCATCACGATAGGACTCGTAAGTGGAAAAAACGACATGATTACGACAGCCGTTGAATCGGGGCTCGTCACGAGCGTATTGAGCATAACCATTGGTATTATCAAGAACATCAATAATGGCCATGCTATCTGCCCCAGATGCTGCTCATCCTCGCTGGCTGCTCCCAAAGCTGCGTATGCTGAGGAATAGAGAAAAAAGCCCAGGATAAAGAAAACGAACAGCCACATCATATTTTGCATAGATACTGCCACGGGCAAAGCGAGTCCGAAGAGCGGCCCCAGAAAGTGGTTGAGGACAAACGCCATCGATATCCAAACCGCATATTGAAGCATACCGGCGAGCCCCAAACCCAATATTTTGCCTATCATGAGATCTCGACTCGTCACGCTCGAGAGCATAATCTCCACGGTCTTCGAGGTTTTTTCGGTTACAACAGAGCGCCCTATCATCTGGCCATAGAGCAATATAGTCATATAGAGCAACATTATAAATACTAGAACTGTCATAAGCGTCTCGAGAAAGGCCTGATCTCCCTGGCCCTGAGCCTTCTCCTCGCCTCCCTTTTCGAGCTTTATTACCTCGAAAGTGGGCTTAGAGAGCAGCTTTGCTGCCAGAGCTGGGTCTATTCCGCTTTCCCTTATTCGCTCTTCGCGCGCTACAGCCTCTAAGACCGCTGAAGCCGTGCTATATAAGCCTATTTCTGCGCTGCTCTTTGAGTACCAGATAGCTTTTCCTGTGTCAGGCCATCCCGCCTCAAGTTCAAGCAAGGCAACTCGAGAACCATCGATTACCGAAGCTTTAGCTGCTTCTATGTCTTCGACGTGCTCGACCTGGAGCTTCATGCCGGAAAATGCAGCTGAAATAGCTTGTTCGACCCTAGGTGGAGCACCGAAGAGGGCAAGCGGCTTATCCGATGCTACTGGGCTCGAAGATTGAGCGAGCAAAGTGGGCAGGACAGTTATTGCAAAGATGAGAAAAGGCCCAATGATGGTTAGGATGACAAAGGCTTTGTTTGCA
>MTKZ01016018.1_pt1 | contig 10323 bp, 10 predicted proteins | sample 1042781 | NCBI WGS metagenome assembly MTKZ01 (sample SAMN06212207, study PRJNA360539) | anaerobic digester metagenome | biome: Wastewater treatment plant; material: sludge; isolation source: anaerobic digester fed with sludge from wastewater treatment plant | place: Denmark: WWTP Viborg ...
GATTTGATGTCGGCGCCGCCGAAGCCATGGTCGGACACCACGAGGACCAATGTTTCATCATCCGCCCTGTCCATCAAGCGTCCCACGGTGGCATCCAGGCGTTCATAAATTCGCCGGACAGGGTGTGCGGGGTGCGTTGAAACCGCGTCATGACGGGGTGAATCAGGATCCTCCAACGGCCAGAAATGATGCGATACCGTGTCGGCTTCGCCGAAAACGACCATAAAAAAGTCCCATGGTTCCCGGGAAAAGAGGTCAAGTGCCACCGCCTCCTTCACGGCGACCTTACGTTCGAGGGACTGCAGCGCCCTGCCGTACCAGCCGGGTGTGATCCGGTGCTCCTGGAACTCCGCAAAGCGCCAGCCCCGCACCAGGGGATAGGCCGAAGAAGGGTACACGAAAGAAGGGTCGATGGAATCGGCCACAGGTGAATCGAACCCGGCCATGAGAATACCATTGACCGCTTCGGGCGGATAGGTTCCCGGTACCCCCAACACACAAACCCGCCGACCCGCCCGGGAGAGGATATTCCACAAGGCAGGCGCTTTTCGATCGGTACTGTTCAGAAATCGCAACGCATAACGGCCGGGAACCACCTCGGTAAAATCCACGATGCCATGGCGGCCCGGATTTACACCGGTTACACAACTGGTCCACGCCGGATAGGTTACCGGCGGCAGCACCCCTTCCAGGGGCCCCACACACCCCATTTCCTTCAACGCGGCCAGTCGCGGCAGTCTTCCTTCGTTCATCCACCGATTGACCAAGTCCGGCGAAAAACCGTCAAGACCTATAAGCAACACCCGTTTCATGAAAACCCCTGTACCAGAACAAGTTTCGGGAAGAAACGCCAATCACTGTTCCCCTGGGGCAATACCGCCCCGGCGAGGAACCCTGCTCGGAAGAACAAGCCCCTACCATCAGCTTTCCCGACAGGTCTGGCCGCGACCCCGGGGAACCGGACAGGCCACGCAGGTTCCGGGAGAAGAGACAGGGAACCGTTTATGAATCTTTCTTTTCGTCGAGAACCGCCAGGGACCGTTCGAGCTGAATGAATATCTTGGTGCGATTTCCATCATTGACGACAGGTTCACAAAATTGGAGCACTGCTTCTTCCATCTTCACCTTTTCCAGAACTTGCTTGATTTTTTCCTGGGCGTCTTCAAAGGAAACGACCTCTGAGGCCTCCGTCGCCACGAGCTGAATGACATGCACACCGTACTCACTTCGAAAAACATCACTGATATCCCCCGGCTTCATCTTGGAGGCCCGTTCCACAAAGAAGGGCGGCAGGCCTGCGGCAGGAATCATGCCCATATCCCCGCCCTTCGAGGCGTCCGGCGCCTCGGACATATCCCGCGCCACGGCGGCGAACTGTTCCCCCGCCAGAACCCGCGCCCGTGCCCGTGTCATTTGCTCTTCCGCCTTTTGCCAGGCGGCTTTTTCCGCCTTGGCCGGATTGGGTTTGGGAATGGCCAGCATCTGGTTCAGATGGAGGCCGCCCGGCTTCTGAAAAAGGTTCGGGTTCTTTTCGTAATAGGTGCGGGCGTCTTCCGTGGTCACGGAGGACCCTTTCTCCCCGGCGATAGTGTCGGATATTTTTTCCACCAGGAGTTGATTTCGTATGCTGGCAAGGGCTTCTTCCCGTGTTTGGCCCGCTTTCTGCAGCACCTGTTCCTCCGTGGGCACGGCGTTTATCTCTTGCTCCAGCCGTTTGGAAAAGAAGTCCATTTTCTTCTTATATTCCGCCTGCACATCGGCATCGGAAACAGTGATGTTACGTCGCTGCGCCTCTTTCAGCAGAATCTCGGAGCGTATCATGTCCCCGAGAATAGTCAATCCCGCCCGGACGCGGAATTGGTCGTTCAAATCGGGGTCCTGCACCATATTCATGACATTATGTAGATGCCGCCGGTACTCCCGTACAAAGTCGCTGCCATCAATGGCCGTGCCATCGACAAGGGCGACGGGGCCGTCCGGTACCGACCGTTCCACAATATCCAACGCTGTGAGGTCGGGCGCCTGGGCAGCCAGGAATCCGGCAAACAGCAGTACGAAGTAGAGTAACTATAAGATTTCGCATGGTCAACCTCCTGAAAATATCGTTTATCTGACAGGTCCTATTATACAAAATTGATGCGGACAAACAGCAGGATGCGCCCTGTCGCCGGGAAAATACGACAGTTGCTCCTTACAACAATGTGCCTGTTCGTGCGCACGCGCTCATTAAATACTCAACTGTTCTTCGTGTATCGTCTTTACATAGTCCACCAGGAACGTAACATGGTCATGAGGCGTGTGTGGAAGAATACCATGGTTCAAGTTAAAAATGTGTCCACGGCATTCCCCGGCCTCGATACAAGCCCTGGCCGCTTCGGCTATTGCCTCCAGCGGACCCTTTGCGAGCAGTTGGTTGTCAAGGTTTCCCTGAACTACGGCGGAAGTTCCGAGCACCTCACGGACCTCCCGGATGGAACGGGTGGTGGACAGTGACACGATATCGGCGCCTGCGGCGCCCAAGTCTGTCACAGCGAGTTGCTCATCCAGTACCCGGGCGAAGAATACGCCCGGCGCCGTTCCGCGCAACGCTTCAAAAATTTGCTGCTGGCAAGGCAGGGCATATTCCAGATATTCAGCGCGGGTAAACAGATACGCGGCGGATTCGAAAAGTTGCACAATGTGAGCGCCGCANNCAGGTAGTCGATAATCATTACCGTAATCGTATCCAGAACCCGGCGCATTTCCCGGGGATGCCGTTGAAGAAGTTCCCGTGTCCTTTTCAGGCCGGCGCCGGGACTGCCCCCTTCCGCCATAAACGCGAGCAAGGTAAGCGGAGCGCCCGCGAATCCGATCAGAGGTACCGTGGATGAGGTTGCGTTGCGCATCCGCGCAAGGGTCTCCGCCACATAAGGCATTTCCCGGGCCATGTCGAAATTGTGCAGGGCCAGAAAGTCCCCTACAGAGGCAAGTGACGCCTCCAGTTGCGGTCCCGGCCGGAAAACGAAGGGAGCGCCCATGGGCCCCAGGGGACTCAGGATGTCGAGAAAGATTATCAGCGCATCCACCCCCCACAGGGCAGGCAACAAAGATATCTCCGCAGCAATGTCCGGTGTTTGAAAAATTTGCTCAAGGTCCAAGGGTACCGACGCACGCAGGGCACGATACCGGGGGTCGCTCCGACCCGCCTGTCTCATGAACCAGACAGGTGGCCGTGCGGTAACCTCACCCCGCACGGCACGCCAAAAAAGGGAATCATAGATTGCATTCATGCATAAATTTCTCTGGCAGGCATTGTGTAAAAAAAAGGGAACGCTACACAGCCTGCCCCGCATCGGCTCGGACTAAAGGAATACTCCCCCTTTGCCATCAGCGTTCGCGGCAGGGCTGGCCCCCGTGCCGGTGTCCCGCAGCCTAATCCTCTTCCGCTTCTAATTCGACATCTTCGATGTCCAAGGCATCACTGAAGGTGTCTTCGTCAACAACAACTTCGTCATCATCGGTGTCAATAATGACCTCAACAACCGCCTCATCCTCATCCGGAATAACGGGCAGGACAACGTCATCCTCCAACTCCTCATCCTCTTCTTCGAGCCCTTCTCCCCCTTCATCCAAATCCATATCTTCAACGAATCCGGCATCATCCATCTCCGAGATATCGATATCACTGGAGATATTTGGTACTATGGATTTACGTTTTTTGGAACGCTTCACTTTTTGGGAAGAACCAGAAGTTTCGGATGATTTGGAACCGAGGATAACCAGTTCGGCTTCTTCACAGGTATCTGAAGGACATTTGAAACCAAGCTTTTCCGCACCCCAATCCACAAAACGCCGTCCGCACTTGGGACAATAATATTTGACCACCACGGCTGGGTCCTTTCATTTCTGTTGGCGGTTGCAACCGCCTCTATCCAATACACGGGATTTCAGAGAGCGAATTATAACAGAAAAGGCCCTCCCGTACACTAATTTACAACGGTGACATAATTTACAACGGTGAAGGTCTGCCGGGATCAGGTTTGCAGCCTTTCCAGGCTGATTTTCTGGGCGTGGGCATACCGGGTTCTCAACACCTCAGCCAGCAGCGCAAAGTCGCTGGTGGACCGGCTGTGAATTTGAAAACTGATTTGCAACCGGTTGCTTTCTTCAGAACCTTTTATCGCCGAGGTAAACACTTCAAAAGGCCCGGCCGCCTCGATATTGGCCAGGATCTGGCCCACATCCGCATCCGAAGCGGGCAGTTGCATGGACAGCAGAAAATAGCCTCGCTGGGGCAGGATTTGCTCCAAAGCGGACAACCCAATCACCACCGCCAGGACAAAGGCGGTGGCAACCAGCGTGGTAATAAGATATCCGGCGCCGATGGCAATCCCCTGGGCCGCGGAAAACCAGACCGTGGCAGCCGTGGTCAACCCCACTTTTTCCTGTCCGGACTTCATGATGGTTCCCGCGCCAAGAAACCCGATGCCGGTAATAATACCCGCTGCGATACGGGCACGGTCCAGGGGGCCGTGCCCGTTGCCCGCCTCCCTGAAAATATACTCGCTAATCAGTATCAGCAGGGTAGAGCCCAGGCACACCAAAATATGCGTCCGCAACCCCGCTCCCCGTCCTTTGCGCTGGCGCTCCATGCCGATTGCGCCGGACAGCACCAGGGCAATGAAAAACTTGGCGAAAATCTCAAAAGCGTTTTCGCTGCTTATATGGGCCCCCATTTGCTGGAGGGCGGCGTGTAACATGTTCATACACAGAGTATACCATGGGAGGCTATTGGATGTAGGAACGAACCGGCATTTGGGGCCGAGCGGACGGTTTTGCCGCGTCCCTGCCCTGTCGAAGCCGCGCCGCTCTCTTTTCAATTTCAGACTCGGGCGCCTGCAACAGGCGCGCCTCGTCCAGATACCTGCGCGCGTCATCCGGCGCATTTCCGGCGATCGCCAGATCCGCTTTGAATAGGCGCGGACCGTAAGAAAGAGGATGCGCCTCCACGGCGCGCGTCAACCATTGTTCCGCAAGGTCAAAGTCTTTCGTTTCAACGGCGAACACCGCCATATATTCTTCGGCGGACACTCCGGCGGTAATCCCGGGATACTTGACATACTCGAAAGCGGCATCCCATGCCCCCCCATGAGCCGCGCGTCGCGCGAGACGCACCCATGCTTCCGGGGCAGCCGTCTTCATAGCGCCCCATTGGCGGATAAAGTAGTCCTGTTGGCGCTGAAGGGCGAAAATCGTTCCCAGTAACTCCCATGCGCCCTCCGTGTCGGGCGCTCGCCGCAATACCAGTTCCAGCCAATAAAAAGCGCGCAACAAGTTACCGGAAGCGACGCAGGATTCCGCCAATGCCACATAGCCCGAAATGGCTTGCGGGTTTTCCATAATCTGTTTGCGATAGTTTTCCTGAAACTTCCCGGCGGTATCGGCCGCCGCAAGCGCCTGACGCTGCACGCTTCCATCAGGAGCGTCTTCAGGATATTCCGGTAACGAGGAAAACACGCCGGCCGCCCCGTTCATATCTCCTAAAAAAAACAGGGAACGGGCATATCTCAGTTTTTCTTCCTCGGAGAGATTACCCTGCCTGGAGGCAAAATCCAGCAGGGCGGCAGTTTCAGGCGCTTTTTCCTTCTCATCCAGCGCAGTCGCCATCAATCGGGCCGCCAGGCGCCCCGCCGGGCTGAGCGGCGTCCGGTTCAAGAGCGGGGCAACCATCGCAACGGCGTTTCCCCTGTCATTCACCTGCAACAGCGCTTTGCCCCAAAGCAACCGCTCCCAGGGCAGAGACTCTTCCATCCCTTCAGATAGCGGCCACAGGGAAAGCGCCTCCCCAATCCGCGCACGCTTCTCATCTTTGTTCTTTTGCTGTTCAGCAGCGTAATAGTAGTGTAACGCAAGTTGGCGGCGGAACGGGGCATCCTCTTTGCTGGAAATCTGTTTTTCCAACTGCCACACCGGGTCGGCGTACCAGAGAGACTGCATGAACGCAACGGCGGCCCCGGCAACTAGCGACAGGGCCAGCAGGCACAGAAGAACACGTTTCGCCAGGCCCATCGGTACGACATCCACAAAACGGCAAACCATCAGGATGACCACCGGCGATACCAGGTACCAGACAAAAGGCGTCTGAAAAGACACGGGGCCGGGATTCCTGTAAAGCAGGAAGAACACCAGGATTCCCGAGGCTAACAGGATGCCATAAGAAGTCCAGTCAGCACATGAAGAAAGGACATGGCCGCCCCGGGCACGGGACAAGTCCAGGGCAACATAGAGTACCGGTACAATCACGAGGGCAGGATACGCCGCCGCAGCTGCCGCGGCGAACCATGCGGATATGAATACCCATACGGGGTCATCCGAAGAAGATATGCCGGTTCCCGACAGGAAACACACGGCGCCGCCCAATGCCAGAACCGTGGCAAGAACCATAGCCCACCCGTCCGACTGCGTCATGGTGGCAGCGCCGGGGGGCGTGACCGCCATCAACAAACCGCCCAGTAAAGGGACCAATAACGTTTCACGGCGCTTCAACCATAACCTCAGCAAACAGAACATCAGGGCTGAAGACGCCACGTGCAGCAACAGCGCGGCAACCCGCAGCACAGATTTCCCCCCGAACAACTTCCATAAAAAGGACTGCACATAGACGGGCATCGCCGCGATGGAAGTCACTTCCTCCCCGTCCAATGAGGCCTCCGGTCCTGAAAAGATATTATTCTGAAAATAGCGTTGAAGGTCCTTGCCCTGCAAAGGCGCATAGGCAAGCATCACATATAGCATGAACGCCACCACGGCCACCACGAACAGCCCGGCCGCGAACAACACACGCGAACTGTTGTCATCCCCGGGCGCCTTGGTTGGCCCATTTGCGGCAAAGGCTGTGTTCATAGGATAATATATGCTCCTTCAATCGGCACCGGGGTAACTTTCGCCTGTCCAATACAAAGGGATAACGAAACCGCACCGCCTGTTCTCAGTTTGCCAGTACAACGACGGGCGACGCAGGTGGCCCGTGTGCAGCCGTATGATGGACAAGAATACTCGCACATGCTATAGTGTGACTTCAGTGTAGCAAATCTCGGAATACCGTGCAACGTGTCGGGAAGGAAAGGCGTTTGCCTTTCCCATACCAAAACGAATCGTTTTTAAAGCGTTGGCCTTATTCCCGCGCAGCGTAAAGCAAAGCGACACCGGTTCGGCTGTTACTTAAAAGACCGTTTCCGGGTTCGTCCGATGCGGTACGCTATCAACAGAAAAAGGAACCCGTAGATATGGTTAATACCCGCACGCGCGTGGGCGTATTGAAGGGGGGATGCAGCTTGGAACATGAGGTGTCTTTGCGCTCGGGAGACGGCGTGGCGCATGCCCTGAACGCATCAGGATATGACGCCCTGCCCATAACTATCCTCAAAAATGGCATGTGGCAGATCGCCGATGAACCACCAAGGCCCGTATTTGACGCGCTGGTCAAGATAAGCGACCTCCGCCTGGATTGTATTTTCATCGCCTTGCACGGCCCCAACGGCGAGGACGGACGGCTGCAGGGACTCTTTGACGTTCTGGGGTGTCCTTACACAGGTTCCGGCTGCGCGGCGAGCGCCCTTTCCATAGACAAACCGCGCGCCAAAGATGTCGTCAGCGCGGCGGGCGTCCCCACTGCCCCGAAATTCTGCGTTTCCATGGCGCACTGGCGGCAGCATCAGGAAGACATCGTCAATCACACCCTTGATGTCATGGGCCTGCCGGTAGTCCTGAAATCCCCCTGTCAGGGCTCCAGCTGCGGCATGGCCATCCCTCATTCGACTCATGATTTTATACGGGACTTGAATGAGATCCTGCCATTGGATGGCATGGTCATGGTGGAAGCCTTCGTGCACGGGCTTGAAGTCACCTGTTCCGTACTTGATACAATATCGGAAGAGCATCCACGTGCGCTTCCGGTAACGGAAATACGTCCCGCCCAGTCCGCGTATTTTGATTATTACTCCAAATATACGCCGGGCGCGACCGCCGAAATTACCCCGGCCCACATAGGCGCTACGCTGACAAAGCGGGTCCAGGAACTGTCCCTGACCGCCCACCAGGCGCTGGGATGCAGCAGTTGGAGCCGAAGCGATTTTATTCTGGGAGAAGACGGCCCGGTATGGCTGGAAGTGAATACGCTTCCAGGATTGACGGAAACGTCCCTGTTCCCCCAGGCGGCGGCGGTTGCGGGCATATCCTATAACGATTTGATTGTTCTTCTAACCGAAGACGCCATTGAACGCCATAAAAGGGCAACTGGAACGGACGGCAAATCATGACCATCGAATACGCCAAACTCCACGGCCTTGGAAACGATTACCTGTTCATAGACACGGCGCGCCATCCCATAGCGGACCCCGGGGCATTATCGCGCGCCATGAGCCATCGCCATCTGGGCGCGGGCGCGGACGGTATCATCCTCGTAATGCAGGGAGAGGACCATCCCTTCCGGATGCGCATTTTCAATGCGGACGGCAGCGAAGCGGAAACCTGCGGCAATGGCATACGCTGTTTTGCCAAATATGTCTATGAGCGGGGCATGACCCGGGCTACGGAGTTTATTATTGAAACCTTGGCGGGACCCAACCGCGTCCAATTGACAGTAAACAACCGCCGTGTGGTTTCGGTACGCTCCAACATGGGAGCGCCAAAATTTGACCGCAGCCAAATTCCCATGACCGGGGCGCCCGGACAAGTACTGGAAGAGCCGCTGCGCCTGGGCGATGGGCGTGAGGTAAAAATCACCTGCGCCAACATCGGCAATCCCCACGCCGTTATATTTGTAGAAGATGCCACCAAGGTGGATTTGACCGACCTGGGGCCGAAAATTGAAAACCATCCCGCCTTTCCCGAGCGTACTAATGTTGAATTCGTATCCGTTCTTGACCGGGACAACATTGTCATGCGCATCTGGGAACGCGGCAGCGGCATTACCATGGCAAGCGGCAGCGGCTCCTGTGGCGCGGCCCTGGCTTCCATGATCACTGGCCGGGTTAACCGGCGGGTAGCCGTCCATCTGGTATATGGGATACTGAACGTCGAGTGGGCGGAAGAAGGTTCCGTTTACCAGGAAGGGCCTGCCACCGAGGTATATTGCGGCTTGTGGCCTGAAGAACAGTAAGAAATACGACCGTGAAATAAACGTAACCCTGTTCCGCGCGCTGAATAGAGCAGGGCGGAATTTCGTCTTGTGTATTGGGTGTGATTTAAGTAAAGAAACAAGTAAGCCAGAACCATTTAAAACAGAGAAAGGAACCTCGAATGAAAAAAATGCTTGTAATCACCGCAATCACCCTTGTGGTCGCCGGATTCACCTGGACCATTTCCACGGCTGATGATGCGGCCAAACCCGTGTCGGTTCAAGTCACCGGGATGAACGTGAATCTTTCCAAGACGCTTTGCGGGGAAGAAGCCCCGGAACTGGATGCCACCTATGGTGGATTGAACGCCCTGATCGTCAAAGAGGCGCTGGACGCGGACGGCAAGGCGATCGAAGGGATGGCCGGCAAGATGCTCCATTACCTGCCGCTTGCCACGGCATCGAAGCTTATGGCCGGGGAAGAAAACGCCGGCAAAGGAGTAACCGTAAAAGGGCTTCTGTATAAAGACGCCATGGTTATCGGGGTCAAAGAATTCACCGTAGAAGCCGCCGCCGCCGCCGGCGGAGATGACTGGGATGACTGGGATGAACTCGGCGTCAAAACCATGAGCCAACAGCAGGTTATCTGAACGGCTTTCTTAAAAACCTCCACCGAAGGACAACCGGCGTGCAACAGGCGGATGTCCCTCGAAGGTTTCCCGCGGCGGAGAGGACGTGACAACCGTTCTAGTCACGCGTTTTATCAAGTCCGCCAGGTTCTATTGACCGTAGTGGGGTTCCCCGGCATCGTGCCGGGGAACCCCACCTGTTCACCGAAGAAAAAACAGGGAGCCCCTTGACATGAATTCATATCGACTCTTGTGCGTAGTTGTGCTTGCGGTTGCGTGCGGTATGTGCATAAACGCGGTCGGGGCGGAAAAGGTTATCATCGCCCATCGCGGCGCCAGCGGCTACTTGCCGGAGCATACACTTGCCGCTTACGCCATGGCCTATGCCATGGGCGCCGATTATATCGAGCAGGACCTGGCCATGACCAGCGACCATGTTCTGATTTGCCTGCATGACACCACCCTGGACGCCACCACCAATGTGGCGGAAGTCTTCCCGGATCGGAAACGAGAGGACGGCAAGTATTACCCGGCGGATTTTACGCTGGAGGAAATTCGCAGGCTGCGCACACGCGAGCGACTTCCCAGGCGGTTCCC
>MTKZ01045838.1_pt1 | contig 10323 bp, 15 predicted proteins | sample 1042781 | NCBI WGS metagenome assembly MTKZ01 (sample SAMN06212207, study PRJNA360539) | anaerobic digester metagenome | biome: Wastewater treatment plant; material: sludge; isolation source: anaerobic digester fed with sludge from wastewater treatment plant | place: Denmark: WWTP Viborg ...
GTATTCCTACAGTTTTCCCTTGTTTTACAAGATATGAGGCAATAAGAGATGTAACAACAGATTTTCCAACTCCCCCTTTACCACTTCCGATAGCAATCTTTTTCCCTATTTTTGACATTCTTTCGTTAATGTTCATCTTTTGAGCCTTCATCTGCTCTTGGAGATTAGATACCATTTATATCACCAAACTATTGTACTTAGTACTATTTAAAACTTTTTAGATGGTCCTAATATAAATAATATGTNNACGGTTCATTTTAGGGCAATTATGCAACAAAGCATACCATATACAAAAGTTTATAAAGAATTTAATGTCTTACTTATATAGTATGAATAAATCAATAACGAGTATTTTAATATTATTAGTATTATTTTCTAATTTTGGAGCATTAATTGTTGCTCCGGAAGAAGGCACGAAAAATTTAATGCCCCAAGTTTCATTGGATTATGCTACCGAAGCAACACCAAATCAAGAACTTAAAGTAACTGTAAAGGTAAAAAATACTGTAAACGATGTAATGTGGGATACACTTGCTTACATTGATGAAGATTCTATGACAAAGGAAGCAAAAGCTGCTTTTCAAGTAATAGAAGGAAAGAAATTATTTCCTGTCAGGATGGATCCTGAACAAGAATCAAGTGTTATTTTAGTAGTGAAAGTTACTACAAAGGCATTAAGCGGGGAATATTTACTCCCTATAGTCGTGGCTACTGGAATAGGGGGGTGTAGGGAAGGCTGTGAACCTTCATTATTGACTGTATTCTCTACAATAAAAATTAAAAGAAATGATCCATTGATAACTCTTGAATTTGATAGATATCAAATAGATATAGAACAGGGTGTTTGTGAAGTAGAATTAGTAGTTCCGTATTTGCCAAACATTCCGTTTAGGATTAGTAATATCAATAATACTGAATCTGCGTATAATCTTAAAATGACCGTAGTCCAAGACACCCCCATGGTTAAAGGAATTATTGACCCCCCGGTCAATCAAAGTGTTTTGCCACCTGGGGGGCAAATTACTGGCTCGCTTTATATTCGAGCTTCTTATGAGGCCCCTATTGGAACTCAAGTTATTAGGGTTAGACTAATTTATTCTGATAAATATGGCGCAGATTATGACATGTTTAGAGAAATTAGTGCGACGGTAAAGAACGTTGGTAAGAACTTTTATGACCAGGGAAGATTATATTACGATGCATGCGATTATGAAAATGCAAAAATATCTTTACTTCAAGCAAGAGAAATATATCAAGAAAATAATAACATATTAGTTGTACAAGAGATTGATAAATTAATCAAAAGAATGGAAGCTAATGATAAATTCATGCAGGGTCAAAACAAATTCTTTACAGGAGACCTAAAAAATGCAGTTTCATACTATTCGGAGGCAAAGGCGCTCTACACTGAAATTAATGACTGCCAATCAGTTCAATTATGTGAAGATGCTATGAATGCAGCCAATAGACCGCTTGGAGGAATTCTTGGTGGCGTTTCTGGATCTGGCGGAGAAAGCTTAACTACGTTTTCTATTCATACAATAATTGAGATATTACTTGCAATTATAGTGGCAATACTTTTGATTATATTAATCAGAGGAAAAGGCGGAAGTGGCGGTAGAACTTTCAATATTAAAGGAAAGGTGTCTAGACCTTCTCAACAACAAAATATTAGGCCATCCCAACAACCAATTTCAAGATCATCTATAGAGCCTATTAAGCCAATTAAAAAATAAATAATTTTAATATATTACTTTGTTTAATGAATATTCAATTATTCCTTCTGCGCCAGCATTCTTCAGTTTTGGGATTAATCCCCTAATTATCTTTTCATCGACAATTGTTTCAACTGCCACCCATCCGTCAGAACTCAAATTAGATATTGTAGGTTTTCTTAAAGCTGGCAATACAGATACTACTTCATCTAAATTTACCTTTTGTACATTCATTTTTACGCCGACCATTGATTCTGCGGCTAATGCACCTTTAAGCAATAAAAAAAGATCTTCAATTTTTTTCCTTTTCCAGCTGCTTTTCCAAGACTCTTTGTTACTGATAAGCACAGTTGTAGATTCTAAAATTGTATCAAGAACTCTAAGATTATTTGCCTTGAGCGATGATCCAGTTTCAGTAAGATCTACAATTGCATCAACAAGTTCCGGAACTTTAGCTTCTGTAGCTCCCCAAGAAAATTCTACAGAAGCATTTAATCCTTTATCTGATAAGTATTTTTTCGTAATATTAACTACCTCAGTTGCAATTCTTTTCCCATTTAAATCCTCTAAGGTCTTAATCTTTGAAAATTCAGATACAGCTAAAACCCATCTTACAGGTTTTAAACCTTGTTTTGCATAAATTAATTTACCAACTGTTACAATGTCCGCATTATTTTCTATTACCCAATCTAATCCNNTCTAATCCCGTTAGGCCGATATCAATTATTCCCTTTTCAACATATCTTGGTATCTCTTGAGCTCTAATTAACAAACACTCGATATTTGGGTCATCAATTGAAGGTTTATATGATCTAGAAGAAATGTTAATTGAGTACCCCGCTTTTTTAAACATGTTAAGGGTAGACTGTTCTAGACTACCCTTCGGTAATCCTATCTTAAGTATCATTTTAATCACTTGATTATAAAAAATTCATTCTAAAAACTATTTATATATTTTATGTACTTATAAGGGCTAAATTAGATTATACTTAGACATAAAATTAATTATATTCGATAACTATTAATCTTGTACTTTGCAATTTTTTCTATATAAACGTGTGTCACACAGTTAGATCCAGTATAAATGACTTATTAAATTTAAGAAAAAAGTTATTAGAATATGAGAAAAGGTGGACGATATAATGGCCACAAGCACTAAATCTCCAATATAATCATTCACAAATACTTGTATCAAAATTAATAGGATCTATAGCCAATTAGTCTATTAAATTGTTATATATTTTTTATTAATTTTTATTATAGATAAATTTAAATATTATTACATATATAATTTGGTAGAGGAGATGTTATTAAAGAATATTTTTTATCAATTTTAGCAATATTTATTCTAATTTTAGCGCTTGGATGTATAAATCAAAAAACAGATTTTAGCGATAGGCTCATTGTTTATGCGTCTATACTCCCCCAAAAAGAAATGATTGAGGCAATTGGAGGGGAAAAAGTTAGTGTATGGATATTAGTTCCACAAGGAAGTGATCCGCACAATGCAGACTTAAAGCNNTGGCTCAGGCATAGAGTTTGAAGTAAAATCTATGGCTAAAATTAGAGATTTAAATAAAAAAATGCTTATTATAGATAGTTCTAAAGGAATTGAATTAATAGAAGCTAAATCACAGAGACACATAGATGGAAATGAAACTGAAATTAAGGGAGGAAAAGATCCTCACATTTGGACATCGTTAAGAAATGGAAAAATAATGGTTCAAAATATATATGAAGGCCTTGTAATGGCTGATCCAGAGAATAAAGATTATTACTTAAAAAATAGAGACATATATACTCATAGATTAGATGAAGCAGATACTTTGATTACAAAAGAACTTAGAATAATTGAAAATAGATCATTTATGGTATTTCATCCATCATGGGGGTATTTTGCAAGAGACTATAATCTAACGCAAATTGCTATTGAAATCGAAGGAAAAGAGCCAACTTTGCAATCAATTGTAAGTATAATCAAGGAAGCAGAGAGAAATAATCTCAAAACAATATTTATTTCACCGGGATTTAGTAGTAAAGCAGCTGAGATAATCTCAAAAGAAATTGATGGAAAAATAGAAGTTATAGATCCTCTAGCTGAGAATTATATAGAAAATCTTAAAATAACTGCTATTAAAATAAAGGAGAAGTAGAACATGAAAAATGAGATTATAAAAATAGAAAATCTATCTTTTGATTATGGAGATCATAGAGTATTAGAGAATATTAATCTCAATATCTACAACGATGATTTTATTGGTATTATTGGCCCAAATGGTAGCGGAAAATCAACTTTATTGAAAATAATACTTGGTTTACTTACTCCTACAGAGGGTAGAGTGTTTCTTTTCAATAAATCCCCTAAAGAGGGAAGAAAATATGTAGGATATGTGCCGCAGTATGCCCATATAGATAGAAATTTTCCGATAAGTGTTGGACAAGTAGTTCTCAGTGGAAGAATTGGCCATACTGATTTTTTGANNAATAGATATGGATATTGCAGAAAATGCTATGAAAATAATGGGGATCTCAGATCTTAAGAATACCCAAATTGGTAAATTGTCCGGAGGGCAATTCCAAAGAACTTTAATTGCCAGAGCTCTTTCAACAGAGCCAAAATTATTATTGCTTGATGAACCAACAGCTAACATAGACATTCAAGCAGAAACAAATTTTTATGATTTCCTTCATAAACTTTCAGAAAAAATGGCAATTGTTTTAGTTACCCATGATACAGGTGCAATATCCTCTCATGTAAAGACAATATGCTGCATCAACAAAACACTATATTATCATGGAGAAAAAAGTATTTCTCTAGATGTATTTGAAAAATTATATGGGTGCCCAGTAGAATTAATAGGGCATGGAATACCTCATAGAGTCTTAAAGGAGCATGAAGATTAATGGTATTTCAGTATGCTTTTTTTCAGAATGCAGTTATAGCGGGTATATTAGCTGCAATTGCTTGTGGAATAATTGGTTCATATGTTGTAGTTAAGAGACTAGTCTTTATATCTGGCGGAATTTCTCATGCTGCGTTTGGAGGTATAGGATTAGGATTATTTTTAGGCTACAATCCACTATTTACCGCAATTATTTTTAGTGTAATTTCAAGTTCTATACTTGGAGTAATTTCAAAAAAAACGTATCAGCGCGAGGATACCCTAATTGGGGCAATGTGGGCTATTGGCATGGCATTTGGCATTTTTATGATTTACATGACCCCTGGATATGTGACAGATCTTTCAAGCTATCTCTTTGGAAATATTCTTACTGTTTCTAGAATTGATATATACATCATGATATTCTTAAATGCTATTATTGTTCTAATAATTTTTATAAGATATAATGAATTTCTAGCATTTTCTTTTGATGAAGAGTTTTCTGAGGTAGCCAATGTCCCTGTAATGAAGACTTACATTATTTTATTATCTCTTGTTGCATTGACAGTTGTGGTGTTAGTAAGTGTTGTAGGAATTATACTAGCAATGGCACTCTTGACTCTCCCAGCAGCTACAGCTAGTCTTTTCACAAATAGTCTCAAAAAAATGATTGCATTATCTACTTTAATTGGAATATCATATATGTTACTTGGAATAGGAATGTCTTTCTTGCTAAATCAACCATCTGGGGCAACAATAGTTCTTGTTTCGGGAACTTCTTATTTAGGGATTTTAAGTATAAAGTCATTAATTAATAAATAACAATAATTTGAAGGGATTAGATGTCTATTATAAGCATGTCAATAAATGATGAATTGTTGGATAAACTAGATAAATTACTTCTTGTTAAGGGATTTTCAACTAGATCTGAAATTATTAGAGAAGCATTGCGGAATTATATAACAACTGAAGTGTGGGAGAAAGAAAAAGGGCCTTTGGTAGTCACTGGTATGGTCATATCAAATAAGAAATCAGAAAGCCCATTGAATACGATACATCATAAGTATGAACATGTAATCGAAACTACTTTACATACACATCTTGATGCTAAAAACTGTTTAGAAGTGTTTATCCTAAAAGGTGATTCCAAAGAAATTAAAGATTTTTTGACAGAATTAATAGGTCTCACTGGAGTCAAAGCTGTTAGACATGCTTTACTCTCTGCGGAGGTTTAGGCTAATGCAGATATGTGGGGTAGACGAAGCAGGTAGGGGGCCAGTCATAGGCCCACTTGTAGTTGCTTCTTTTTCATTGCCTGAAGATAAACTTTATTTAATTGAATCCTTAAAAGTTAAGGATTCAAAAAAACTTTCTCAAAAGAAAAGAGAAGAACTTTACTTGGAAATTGTAAATCTTCCTGGAAAATATTTTTTTAAAATATTAAGTCCATCTTTTCTCAATAAAGAAATGAAGAAATTTAGTCTTAACTACATCGAGCTTCTTGCGTTTAAAGAGGCCATTCTCGAACTTAAAACTTCTATGAAAAAAGTCATATGTGATTCATGTGATGTGAATTCAGATAGATTTTCTGGGAATTTAAAAGAATTGCTTGGAGATGAATTTGCTTCGTGCGAAGTTATAGCTTCCCATAAAGCAGAAGATAAATATCCTGTAGTTGCAGCAGCTTCAATACTCGCAAAAGTAAAAAGAGATGAACTCATAAAGAAAATAGAAGAAGATGTTGATGTTTCAATTGGTAGTGGGTATCCTAGCGATCCTAAAACTGTAAATTTTCTAAAAGATTATTACAGATTAAATAATAGATTCCCCGACTTTGTCAGGACTGAATGGAAAACTTTAGATAATATAAAAAATATGAGGAATCAGAGAAAACTTTATGACATCTAGTCATTTTTACTTCCAATACCCAAAATTGTCACTGCTATTATGGCCGCTATAGCTGAGAGTATGTAGTTTCCAAATATTAAGTAAAATATAATGCCTAGACCTATACCAATAATCATGTTAGTTCCTTCAGATCTAAACTTATTCTGACTCTTTTGTTGTTGTTTAATTTTTTCCTTTTTCATGATTGTTCCTCCTTTTGACAAATTTTCTGATACCTTAATATATTTTACTCCCAAGAGTTATTTAATTAATACTATTTTCTAACTATTTTAAATAAAATACTAGATATGCATTCATAATGCCAACTATATCGCCAACTTATCTATCAATAAATGATGAATCCCTAGGAGATTTATTATTAAACATATGGACATTGTCTAATACTATTATTTAGAATTAGAGGTATAAATCAGGAGAAAAATAATATTCATGCGACTAAATGGAATGAATCCCGCCTTATATATGATAATCTTAACATTTTTATACTTCAAATTACTTACATTGGTTAATCTAATTATTTTAAAAAATGGAGATAATAAAATGACCCTAATGGGGGCTATTATTTTTTCCATTGTTTTAAATTATTGTTAACAAAATATTAATTAATAAAATTAAAAAATAATTTATTCGGGAACTTTTGCAAACATCCCTACTCTTTCACTCTTCTTTGGAATTCTTCGAACATCAACAATAATAAAGTCCTTTACTGCCCTAACAGCACTAAAAGGTACAAGAACTAAGTTTTCCTTGTCTGTTATCATATTGTCTAAGATAACCTCAGTTGTAGGCTCAACGACAAGAGCTATAAGCTCTCCAGTATCTTCATTAATAACCACATCGAAAAGAGTACCTATTTCATGTCCTTGTTCTGTTACAATCATTTTATCTCTTAATCTAGTTGCTGCAACTTTACCCATAATATCCCCTAATAATATAATGTTATAACACTGTTTGAATATAAGTTTTTCCCATTATTTCTCGAGTAATTCTATAATTTTGTCAAGTTTTTCTTGAGTCATCATGGTGTAAGGGCTTCTTTTAGCCTCTACCATCTGGGTGGCCTGCGAAAACTTAACGAATTTGTCTAAAATATATCCCAATATGTAAGTTGCTATGAAAGACAAAGGAACTAGTATTAATAAAAGTTCAGTTGTCTTTAAATCAATTATTAATTTTATTTTATCAGATGCTGCAATTATAAGGAGTGCAAAGTTTACGTAAACTAAAAATTGTCTACCAAGATCAAATCTATATTTCTGCTCAAGAAAAGATCTTCTAAAACTTTTTAGCATTTCCTTAGACATATACTACCTCATATAACTTTTTTATCTTTTAAGAAGGATACAAAACAATTCTTACTACAGAAGTAAAGTCGAGTAAGGTGTTTTTTATCTTTCCATAGTTCTAATACTATGCGATTCTTATCTTTTATATCAAAATCTGTCTGACAATAAGCACATTTTTTAATTTTCTTTTGCATTTGTCTCACCAATCGGGGAAACTATTAGATCGAAAAAGCTACCAAATATTTAATTTTCAGTAGTATAAGAAAAAATTAAATATTTAGGTCTCTTAAGGCTAGTTCGATATCTTCTGCCTTTATTGTTTTTCTTTTAGCATGAGCAGAATAGTCTTTAGCTTTTCTTGCGATTATCCTGGAATAATCTTCAAGAGCTACACCCAATACTTTGCATGCATCTTCCGATACTCTTTCAGCCCCCTCTTTCCTTAACAGCCTCTCAAGAGGTGCAAGGGGAAGTTCTTCCGGCTCTCTCATAATTATACCTCCTTGATTGCCAAAAAAGGCAAAATAAAGTTAAAATTACTAATAAAGAATCTTATTTAAACTTTTCTCTAAAAAAGACGTTATATTAGCCTAAAAAGAAATTATTCGATTAAAACAGCGTTAATTACGCCATCTTGCCCGGGTCTTGAGGTGACCCTTGCCTTACCAAACTCAGTAGTAATTATTGCACCTTTTGTAATTATACTTCTTCTTACAAAATGTCTGTTTGCCGGATTTTCTGCAACACCTGTTATTTTAGCTTTTTTGTACCCCTCTTTGGTCAAAAGATTAGAATAATCAGCCCTCATTAGCTCAATTATTTCGGTTCCCCCGAAACATCTTACCTTTTTTTTGCTGACTTCTCCAATTACTGTAAATGTTGATTCTCTACCCAGTTCTCTCTTTAGTTTTTTTCTTGAACGTGTAAGTCGTCCACCAGTCGGCTTTCTTTTTGATCTAGCTTGCCAAATTGACATATAATCACCATTATATATGGCTTAAAGCTTTGATAATGTTTATAAAGTTTTCCTATATTCCTAAGCACATATGGGAGAATTTAATTCAGATATTATTAAATCTGAGCATGGCGGAGGAGGGGAAATGATGGAGGCAATGATTAAGTCTCTATATGTAAATGGTTTCTCTCTTAACAAAATTATAGGAGGATTGGGTCTATCAGATATGGACGATTCTGGCACAATACCTTTTTGCAACGGACATATTGTTTTTACAACAGATTCACATACCGTAACGCCTCTTTTTTTCCCAGGAGGAGATATTGGTAGATTATCTGTTTCTGGAACAATTAATGATGTTGCAGTTATGGGTGCAAAACCTCTTGCCATCTCTTCAGGGGTAATACTCCCAGAAGGATTCCCCACAAATCAATTTAAAAAAATTATAAAATCTATGGATGATACATTAAAGGAAGCAGGAGTTCCTTTGATTACAGGAGATACTAAAGTTGCAGGAAACGATCTCTTCATAAACACATCTGGTGTTGGATTCACAAAAAATCTGCATTCTGATCAAAATCTTAAAGTAGGAGATTTAATTATAATTTCTGGAACTGTAGGGGACCATGGGGCGGCAATGCTTTCTGTTAGAGAGGATATCCCTTTTTTATCAAATATAAAATCTGATGTTGCCCCTCTAAACAAAATGATAGAAAAGATTCTTCCATTTCAAATTCATGCAATGAAAGACCCCACAAGAGGGGGTATTGCTAATGCTTTAAATGAATTTTCAAAAAAATCTCATGTAAAAATAGAAATTAAAGAGGATAAAATTCCAGTGAGGGACGAAGTGGCGGCTATATGTGATATACTGGGATTAAACTTTATGGAGATTGCATGTGAAGGTAAAGTATTGATTTCTGTTAGTCAAGAAGACGCAGATTCAGTCATTGATATCTTAAGAAAAGATAGACTTGGTAAGAATGCTACCATTATCGGTGAAGTAAAAAAAGGGGAAAAAGTATTACTTGAAACAGCAATAGGAGGAAAAAGAATTTTAGAGGCTCCTGTTGCAGATCCTGTTCCAAGAGTATGTTAGATGAGTTTTCTTATTCTAAAAGATTCTATTTGTTCATCTGTATATTCCAGTTTTTTTAGTATCTCATCAGTGTGTTCCCCTAATACAGGAGGNNTAGTTTTATCATGCTTTTTGTATTAGATAATTTAACTGGCAATCCTGGAATTTTAATAGTTCCATATAGAGGATTAGTAACTTCTTCAATCATTTTTCTATGTAAAACTTGTGAGTCATTTAATAATCTGTCGATTGTGTATATTGGACCAGAAGGAACTCCCGATTTTTCAAGAAGATGTAACCACTCCTCTCCTGATTTCTTTGAAAGTTTATCTTCTATTATTTTTACAAGCTGATCTTTATTCTCTAGTCTTTTTCCATTATCGAAGTATTTTTCATCTTCAGCGATATCTATTTCTAATACTTCACAAAATTTTTTCCATGTTTCTTCATTTCCAACAGCAATGTTAATGAAAATATCTTTAGTTTTAAAAGACTGATA
>MTKZ01019744.1_pt1 | contig 10321 bp, 10 predicted proteins | sample 1042781 | NCBI WGS metagenome assembly MTKZ01 (sample SAMN06212207, study PRJNA360539) | anaerobic digester metagenome | biome: Wastewater treatment plant; material: sludge; isolation source: anaerobic digester fed with sludge from wastewater treatment plant | place: Denmark: WWTP Viborg ...
GCCCAGGTGGAGCAAATTCATGCCACATGCAACGAGCTTCTTCGCAGCCTGAAGGAGCAGGGGCACACCATCCACCTGAGCTTGAGCGGCGGCAGGCGGATGATTGCCCTCATGGCGCTCCAGGCTGCCATGGTCCACCTCAGTCCAGTGGACAGGCTCTGGCACATCTACACCACCCCCGAGCTGACCGCCCAGGCTCGGGATGGAAAAATCATGCACGTACCACCGGAAGGTGGTGTCCGGTTGATCCCGGTGCCGTTTGTGCCCTGGGCAGCCTGGTTCCCTGGGCTGAGACCCCTGCTGGAATTGAACCGGCGGGAGCAGCAGGAACAACCGCAAAGCTGGCTGCGGGACGAGGAACGCGAGCGCTGCAAGGAAGTCTGGGAGCGACTGACCCCCCGCCAGAGGATGGTCTTGAGAGCCTTTGCAGATGGCAGCACCCGCACCCAGGCTGCCGGGCAGCTGCACGTGGCTGTCAGTACGATTGATTCCCACCGGCGAGTGATTTTGGACCACTGCCGGGCAAGTTGGGCTGACGAGGAGGTGACAATCGACACACAATTTTTGAGACAACGGTTTTCCCCATTCCTTCGTGGGATGGATTTACTATAGCACAGTCAGGTGATGGAAATCATCCCAACAATTTGGGAAAAAGACTCGAACGAATTGGCATGACAGGTACCGCCCGCTGCCGTATGATGAAAGTGAAAATCGGCAGCCCGGGCGGGAACGAAAGGGGAGCGTTGGAGGGGACCCCCGGGCTATTTTTTCCACCAGTTTTCGCAGGAGGTGATTATGAAGGAATATATTTTTAATGTTGAAACAGTTTCACCGCTCATGTTGGGAAATGCGGATTCTCAACCCGAATTACGGGCAACAGCAGTTCGAGCCAGCGCCCGTTATTGGTTTCGCGCAACTGCAGGAGCGGTGATTGGAGATACCAGTACACAAACAATCTTTAATATGGAAAAGGCGGTTTTTGGATGCGCCAAGGAAGGTTCTCCAATATCGATTTTTATTCCTAATGTAACACTTAACCCTTACACGGAAAAAATTTTACCCCATAAAGATGAAAAAGATCATCCCGGACATAGAAAGGCTTATCGTGCTAATGTGTCTTTTACAATCACAGTTTCAGCCAGACACACATCCCGGGATGTGTGGGATTGTGCCCTGGCAATGATGGAACTGGCATTAACTTTTGGGGGATTAGGGTTACGCGCCCGACGAGGATATGGCACATTGTGCATTTCCAACATTACACTGAATCAAACCAAAGATTGGAAACCTTATATTGAAAATGTGATTGAGAACGCCGTATCATCAGTAAAAGCCCTGGCAGATAGCATGAGCCTCACAGTTCTTTCCTCTCCACCCAATGGTCCTTGTTCCTTTCCCTGTGGAAATAAGAAAAGCATAGTCCGGATTGGAAACAATGTCTATTCCTCATCCATGAAGGCTATCATCTCATTCATGCAAGGTGTCCCAAAGGTTGATTACCTGGGATATGGTAGGGGAAAAGATCAAAGGCAGGCTTCTCCGTTGTGGATTCGTCCCATCGAAACTGGGGGAAATAAGTATCAATTATTGTTCATCTCGCTTCCGTCAAATTTCACTGGAAGTGATTACACGAAACTATCCGTTTTTTTGAATACGAAACATCCTGGAACTGATATACCTGTAGGAGGCTGGAACCAATGACAGATTCTCTCTTTATTTTTACATTCAGCCCCGTTCAATCCTTCATTGCAGAGTCCCGAAGGGCAGACGATCTCTTCACTAGCAGTCAGATCCTGGTAAAGCTGGCTAAAGCTGCAGCACAAGCCATCCAAACATCTGGTGGACGATTAATTTACCCTGCCTATACCACTGTTGGTGATATTCCCAACCGAATTGTTGCAATCATACCTACTGATCAAGTAAAAACGATTGCAAGAAGTGCAGAAGTTGCTCTGAAAACTTGTTGGAGCAACATCGCCAATGCTGCCAAAATATCGTTAACCAAATTGACTCCCTCGGATCATATATGGAATTCAATCTGGGATCGGCAGGTTGATCATTTCTGGGAAATCTACTGGGCGGCAGTACCAAAAACAACAACCGGATACAGGAATGACATGGCACTGGTGCATGCGGCATTGGATGGCGTCAAACGCACCCGGCAATTTGAGGCTGTTGAAGAAGACGGTCCTAAGGATACGCTTTCCGGCAAGCGGGCAGCTCTGCATACCGCATCTACCTCGCCCACCCAGTATTGGACAAACATAGCTTCCAGGATTAGGAATTCCCGACTGCGTCCCAATGGACGGGAACGGCTGGATGCAATCGGTGCGATCAAGCGGTTTTGGGGGGATAATACTTTTCCTTCCACCAGCACAGTTGCCAGCCTGCCCTTCCTGGAAGCTGTTCGTAAAGATCCAGATGCACTTCAAAAATTACGTGGGTATCGAGATTCCATTCAAACCATTGGATGTTTCACTGTATGTGAGGATCCGGATTGGCCATTTGATGGAGACTTGTTATTCCTGGATACCCTGACGGAGAAAAGGTTGCAGGAAGATTACTTCATTACCTCCATCTCGCCTGATCAATTTATAAATACAAGAGACAGGCTGAAAGAACTTTATCAGCACATGAAGCAAAGCCCATCCCCATATTATGCCCTAATATTAATGGACGGTGACAACATGGGGGCAAAGGTTGTTGCTTACAACGATGAGAATGAGAGTATGAGGTTAAGCAGAGATCTGTCCAGATTCGCACAGTTTGTGCAAGGCTATCAAAGTAGGACTGCCACATATGCAAGAGTGATTTACAATGGCGGGGATGATTTAATGGCACTGGTTCCTCTTCCATACTGCCTGGGATTTTCAAGAATGATGGCAGATAATTTTAATAGCTTAACGAGTGGCACCATGTCCGCAGGTATCGCGATTGGTCATCACCAATATCCGCTGCGGGCAGTCATTCAAGCAGCGCGTGATGCAGAACGTAATGCCAAGCAAGTTGCCGATAATCAGAAAAATGCTGTTTGTGTTATGGCGTTGAAACGGAGTGGAGAAACCCGTATGGCATGCAGCCACTGGAAGGATTTAGATTGGGTATCTCCAACCGATATTCCATCCCCTCATTTGAACAGAATGGATGCCGTAATAGAGTATCTACGATCCAATCGGTTATCCACCAATTTTGCATATACATTGGAGGAAGAATCCCGGGTTGGCACTGCTCTGTCGGATCCGGCTGCACAAGAATCCTTGTTAAAACGCCTGATTAAGCGGCATAAGACAAGTGCTTTATCTGATTCTGATGAAGATTCCTTAAGAATAAATTTGATGGATTGGGTAAAAGGCTTGAATCAAACATCCAATCCCATAAACAGCATTCCCCAAGGATTTGCTGAACTGGGCATCTGGATGGTAATCGCCCGATTTATAGCCGAGGGAGATAAAGAATGAGTCCACATTTATTCATTCAACCAATGGATGTTTTGTTATTCCGTGATGGTCGTCCTTTTAGTGCAGGGAGTGATCACCATGCAGAAAGCATGTTTCCGCCATATCCCTCTGTCATCCAGGGTGCTATTCGATCCTATCAACTGGCACGACTGGGGGTTGATCTTCATAATCGAGCCGATATTGAAAATGTTGTTGGTAAACCGAATACCTATGGATCCTTACACTTGCGTGGACCTTTCCTCGCGAAGAAAGATTCGCAGGGAAAGATAACCCGCTATTTTCCTCAACCCGCAGATGCTCAGAAAGTGTCAAGGGGAGTGATAAAACAAGCTGATAAACCAAGAATACTTCCTGCAAATGTTGGGACAAATAGTCCTACCCCCATGTTGATTGGATGGAATGACCCCCCACAAAAGGGGGAAAGTGGCTTGTGGCTGACAGAGGAGAGTCTGTATCAATACCTCGACGGTAAAGCCGTCAAAACAATACCCGAAACAGATTTATTTATTACCGAAAACCGCTTCGGCATTGGCACAAATTCTACAACTGGAACTACCCTGCAGGGTGCTCTTTATGAAGTATCATTCGTTAGACTGCAGCAAAGTGTTGGATTGCTTGTGGAAATGGAAGGAGATGGATACGATACATGGGATCAAACCGGTGTCCTCCAGCTGGGCGGCGAAAGCCGCTCAGCAACCTATGAGGTCGTTACACTCCCGCCTTTACAACCCCCTCCATTCTCAATACCAAGAAGGTTTAAACTTTACTTTGCCACGCCAACATATTTTTCAAAGGGTTGGATACCATCAAGTTGGAACCTGTTCTTTGATGGACAAATAATATTGCAAGCCGCCGCTGTTGGGAGGTATGAATCTGTGGGAGGTGTAAATCTGGCACACGATCCCAAGCGTCCAGATGAGCTTCACCGTCCATCCAGGCGATATGTTCCAGCGGGGAGTGTGTATTACTTTTCCCAAGAAGGGTCTGAGACAGTGAGGTTTAAACCTTCACTTATTCAAAAAGCAATCACCGAAATTGGTGCAGAAATCGGATACGGTCAAATCATACTCAAGGAGTGGTAAACATGTTTCAGGCAAAGAAAATCCTCTTTCTCTATGTCGAAACCCCGCTGCATGCTGGTACCGGGCGGGGATTGGGGGCAGTGGACCTGCCCATCCAGCGGGACCGGACAACCGGATACCCCATCATCCAGGCAAGCAGTGTGAAAGGTGCACTCCGTGCTGAAGCTTATGGGAAAATAACTCCCAACGATGATTTTCTGGCAATTTTCGGACCGGAAACATCAAATGCGTCGGAATTTGCTGGAGCGCTTTCCTGCGGGGATGCTCGGATTCTGCTTTTCCCGGTTCGATCCCTGGCAGGAGTGTTTGCCTGGGTAACCAGCTTGGAAGCCTTGGCACGCCTTGAACGCGTGGCAGCACTCACGGGACAAACAACCACCTGGAATATCCCAGCAGGCACTTCAATAGCAAACGATGAATGCTGGATTAATGGGAATACACTTGTTGCTGGCAATTCGGTTGTTTTGGAAGAATTTGCATTTTCAAAGAAAGCCGGTCAGGATAATCTGGTTTCCGGAATTGCATCATGGCTCACTTCAAATGCATTTCCTTCAGGACCCGAATATGCTTACTGGAAGCAAGAGTTGCCCAAAAAGCTTTGCATCCTTCCAGAAAATGCCTTCCGGGATTTTGTCCTTTACAGCACAGAAGTGCAGACCCATGTAAAGCTGAATGCATCAACGAAAACTGTAGATGAGAAGATTAGAGGCTTATGGACAGCAGAAAGCCTGCCTGCAGACAGTCTTCTCTATGCGCCATTATTGGCAACGAAATCCAGAAACCCCAATTCAGCACTGGATGCAGCAGGTATTCTCTCTGCTATTACCAATCTCGACCTAAGCCGTATGCAATTTGGCGGTGATGAAACCACTGGTCAGGGTATAACTGCCTTAAAGTTTTTATAAGGAGGAACAAGATGGTTACCAACACACAAAATAACCAACTATCAAAGCAGCGAACCAAGGAACAAAAACGAGCGGAGGATGCATGGAAGTGTGTATCTACTGCCAAAGGATGGTCTGATAAGAAAGAGCAAAAGGAATTTCGCTCCCTGGCAAAGGGTGCCGCAGCAGATATCCAGATAAACGGATTGGGACAAACTCTGGCATTTTGGAGAGCAAAAGGAGAAAATGCTCATATCCATCTCTTCAACAGTATATCCAACTGGATCAAAACCGATTTTGGATTTACCCAATCAGATCTACTTTCATGGATACGCGACCCGCAGACAGCTACCGATGATTACCGCCGCGCGACAGTGGAGGCAATTGCCTACCTGATCTGGATAAAACGCTTTGCGGAGGCAGAACTGCCCAAGGAGTAAACATGAATTATCCGATCCCATCCAAAAGTCAGGTTGCATATAGCAATCATCGAAACCAAACCGGGCAAAATCCCGGCTTGATCTTCAATCGATTCGTTCCAGATTGGTCAACAGATCCAAAACTCAAGAAAAACGGACTTCTCAAGAAAAACGGACTTGATGCTGTTCTCCATGCTTGTGAGAGGATGGATCTGGGCTTGTTGAAAGCCTTACACGCACGTTGGAAGCTGGTTGCAGCTTCTGTTGGGGCAAAACCTTTTCGGATGAAAACCAATACCCGGTTGTTAATTGGTTTTGGCGCTAAGGGACCTCTGGAGGTTGGTTTTACCTTCCACCGCTTTGGTTACCCTATCCTGCCTTGCTCCAGCGTAAAAGGTCTTGCGCGAGCTTGGGGTTTCCTGGAAGTTGCCGAAGCGTTGAACATTTCCGAACCTGATGGTCTGACAACGCTGGCAGAAGTGCTAGAGACATCGGAACAATCCATATTCCGGAATAAATTTTTCGGATTATACCCAGACAACTCCGACTCTACAATAGAATTGGCGGAGGATTTCCGAACCATTTTTGGAGTCACTGGTCAATGCGGAAGAGCCATATTTCTGGAAGCCCTCCCGGAAGCGGATAAGTTGCCCAGGCTTGGGTTGGATATCCTGAATCCGCATTACCAAAACTATTACTCTTCTGAAGGAGGTAATCCACCGACGGACAATAATGAGCCAGTGCTTAATTATTTCATCACCGTATTACCTGGTGTTCGGTTTTGGTTTGCTGTGGGTTGGACAGGCAGGCACGACCAGGACCCGGAAAAGCGGCAATTCGATCTTGCTGTTACCTGGCTTCAAAACGGACTGGAAAAATTAGGGGCTGGTGCCAAGACTTCTGCAGGATATGGCTATTTTATCCCAGACCCAGTTTTGGCAAATTACAATGTTCAGATAACAGCCGACAGCATTGCAAAACAGGGGCAACCTGGTTACATCGTCCCCTTTGCTGTAACCATCTCCAACACTGGCAATGTGGATGATGAGGTTAACCTTTCCCTGGATCCAGGCGAATTGGAAATTGATGCCATCCCTGAGGCCCTCCATCTTGCTGCTGGTTCCAGTCAAACGCTCCAGATCGAAATTGCGGTCCCTTCAACCATTACAACAGGAAAGACACAGGTAGTCACCCTGTCCATTGCTTCGCAGGGGAATCCCTCCATTACTTCATCGATTAATTTATCGATTGAAATTAAGGGATCGAAAGAAATTCGTTCATGTAAAGTGAATTGGATTAATCCACAGAGAAGAACAATTGGAATCGAGGATATTGACACCAAAAAACAATTTACAGTCAGTACCACACTACTAAAAAGTCCCGGGAGCTTTCCAGCGAGAGGAAAAAGGCTGCAATACGTCATCCAGGATGGTGAAGTTATCAAAATCCTCAACTAAGCCTTGCACTTCGGGCATCGGGATGGTATTCCGGTGACCGAAGTGAACTTGTTGAAAAAAAACACGAGTGTAATTACCTCGTGGTAAATTGTCCTGCAAAAATAAAGGAGGAATGATGATTCTACTATCACTGATTGGGGAACAACCCATTCCCAACCTGTTGATTCACCGGCATTACAAACCAGATCAGCATTATCTTGCTTTTACAGCCAGAACTCAAAATATTGCCGCCAGGTTATCCGGAATGGAAAACGACTTACAGCTCAAGAGGATAACCGATCCTTTTAATATTAGTCTGACCCTCAAAGAGTTCAGGGAGCTTAATAAACCGGATGTTGTCAACATCACGGGAGGCACCAAACCAATGGCGTTGGCAGCCTATGAGCTGGCAAAGGAACTTCAGGTACCGGTTGTCTATCTGGAGAGTGAAACTCATAAAAGCATGGTCTATGAGTATGATCCATCTGGATCAACACCATTGCCACAACAACCCATAACACTTGGTCGGTTGCTGAATATTGATGATTACTTGAAGGCTCACAAATATGAAGAGAAAAAAACGTGGGATTATCAACCGACTCCACAAGAAATCGGTCTGAATAGATGGTTTACTGAACACGCTGCAGATTTGGATATTGAGCTAAAGTTTAATGTACCCTTTGGTCCCATGCAGATTGATTTCATTGTCAGGCGCGGCAATCAGGTTGCTGTTATTGAAGCAAAAGATCAGAAAGATTCTTCACGAAAAGGATTAGATCAATTAAATACCATTGCCAGCCGGAAAAACTTGGGAACATATACGGGTAAAGCCTTGATTTTAAGCCACCCATTGGCAAAAGATTTACAGGATTTGGCAGACGCACAAGATATACATGTCATTGAAGTAACGGGGAGTTCTCAGCAGGGATATTTGGTACCAGATACCTGTAGTGAGAAAAAGCTCAGAAAATTATTGGATGATCTTCTCGGACCCATCAATCCATAAAGGAATTCCTCATGCTCCTCCTCACCTTCCTGGGCAACCCCAAAGAATATCACCAGACCACCTACTGGTGGGATGGAAAGGAAAAGCAGACCCGGTTTGCACCGGTCGCCTCCTGTGTCTTTCACAATGCCGACCGCATGATTGTCTTCCTCACCGGCGAAGCGGAAAGAAACTGGTACAAGCCGCTCCTGGAGGAACTGCCCCCGGGTGTTGCCACCGAGCCGGTGCGGGATATCCCCCTGGGCAAAAAAGATACCGAGCTTTGGGAAATCTTCAACCGTATCTGCACTGCCGTCCCCCCGGAGGAGGAAGTGGTCTTTGACATCACCCACGGCTTCCGCTCCTCCCCGCTGATCACCATGCTTGCCGCCGCATTCCTGCGCGCCAGCAACAAGATCAACCTGAAGGCGGTCATGTACGGCGCATTTGAAGCCGCCGAAAACAACCGCACCCCCATGTTCGACCTGACGCCCATGATCCGCCTGCTTGATTGGTCGGCAGCTTCCGACCGCTTCATTCGCACCGGGGATGCCCGCTACCTGGCTTCCCTGGTGCGGGAGCAGCAGAAACCGCTCGCCCTTTCGAGCGGCAGCGATAAAAACCGCCAGGCGGAAGCCGGTCGGCTGGGAGCGTTATCTGCCACGCTGGAGGAGATTTCCCAATCGCTTGCGCTGATGCGCCCCGAGGATGCCATGCAGGTTATCAGCGACCTGCCCGCCCGGCTGGTGCAGGCACAGCCCGCGCTCCAGCGCGCCACCGGCGCCGCCCCATTCCATTTCCTGCTGGAAGAAGTGAACCACAGCTTCCAGCCCCTGGCACACTCCCAGCCCCGCGATGACCAGCGCCTGGTGGAACGCCTGCACGTCGAGCGCGGGATGATTGCCTGGTATGCCGGTCATGAATACTGGATGCAGGCTGTCTGCCTGGGCAGGGAATGGCTCGTCAATTGGGTGATGTGGAAGCTTGGTTACCCCGACCTGGTGGCGGAGGCGCGCGACGAGGTGGAAAAACTCCTCAACCAGGCGGCGCGCGGCAATTCATCCGCCCTGTCCGCTTTATCCCCGCTGCCGGACGCCAAAACCATTGCCAACCTGTGGCGGAATATCGGGGATACCCGCAACGACATCCTGCACGCAGGGATGCGCAAAACTCCGGTGCGGGCTAAAAACCTGGTTGCCATCATCAAAGCCCGCATTGCTGATCTGGAACAGCTGCCCATCTAGAAAGCCCCCATGCTCATCCTCAACTTCTCCCACCCCCTCACAGAAAACCAGCTTGCCCGCGCCGCCGAACTGGCTGCCCAGCCGGTGGACGCCGTCTTCACCATCCCCGTCCAGTTTGACACCACCCTGCCCTTCGCCCCCCAGGTGGAGGAACTCGTCAACCGTATCCCGCTGACGCCCCGTCAGCTGCAAACCGAACCCATCCTGGTGGTACTGCCCGCCCTCAACTTCATTGCCGCCCTCCTGCTGGCGGACCTGCACGGGCGGATGGGCTACTTCCCCGCNNCTGGATGAAAACCAGTCAGACTGAACCCTGGAGGAAACCATGAAAAACCTGTCTGTTCGAAAAATTATTCTCACACTGGTGCTGGCGGTTCTCAACGTCGTCAGCAACCTGATTGCCAACCTCACCGTCGAAGGCGGCTGGCGGATCATCTGGCTGGTGCTGGGCATTGGTGCACTGGCTGCCATCGCCTACATTCTTATCCGCAACATCTTAAATCCACCCCATGTCAGCGTCCAGTTTGACCAAGCGGTTCCGATTCGCCAAGAAGAATACCAGCGCCACGCCCGAAAAGGGTTGATCCTCCTGCTCTCCGATTTTAAACCCAACCCCGGCTCCCCGGCACACCACCTGAGTGAAAAGGAACGGCTGGAGCTGGCGGAAAAGGGGGACTATGACAGCCTCCACCTGACCGATTCCAACTTCAACCCCGCCATCATCGCCGTCACCGCCCACGCCTCCAACCTCAGCCATTGCTGGATCATCACCACATCCAACACCAGCGAGCGCAACCAATCCCGCCCCTATGC
>MTKZ01003787.1_pt1 | contig 10318 bp, 6 predicted proteins | sample 1042781 | NCBI WGS metagenome assembly MTKZ01 (sample SAMN06212207, study PRJNA360539) | anaerobic digester metagenome | biome: Wastewater treatment plant; material: sludge; isolation source: anaerobic digester fed with sludge from wastewater treatment plant | place: Denmark: WWTP Viborg ...
GCCCGCTCACGCTCCCTCGCCGACCTTCCCCGATGGGAATTGTTCCTGGCGCTGTCGATGGTGACGATCGGGCTCATCGCCCGCCTGTGGCCCCGAGGGCCCTTGTGGCTGGACGAGGCGCTGTCGGTCAACATCGCCCGCGTCCCGTTCGACGAGCTGGGCGCTGCGCTCAAACAGGACGGCCATCCACCGCTCTACTACGCCCTGTTGCACCTGTGGACCAACCTGGCCGGCACCTCGACCGCTGCGGTGCGAGCGCTGTCGGTGTTCTTGTCCTTCGCCGCCTTCCCCCTCGTCTGGATCGTGGCCCGCCGTGCGGGCGGCACCCGGGTGGCACTGTGGTCGGTGGCCGTATGGGCCGTGTTGCCCTACGGCGTCCGCTACGGCACCGAAACCCGCATGTATGTGCTGATGATGGTGTTGGTGCTCGCCGGGTGGTGGTTCCTCGAACGGCTCTGGACCGAGCCGCATTGGCCGGACGCTGTCGCCCTCGCTCTGATCGCCAGCGCCCTGTTATGGACCCACTACTGGTCGATGTGGCTGCTCGCCGCGGTCGGTTTGGCCACGCTGCTGCGCTGGTGGCTCAACCGCGCCGAAGCCCGGGCGTTGCCCGAGCTGTTGTTCACCGGCGGGGCGCTGGGCATCGCCGGGGTCAGCTTCCTTCCCTGGGTGCCCACCCTGTTGTTCCAGTCCCAACGCACCGGAACCCCCTGGGGCGGGGTGGAACGGCCGACGACCGCCGTGGTGATCACGATCATCGAGTTCGCCGGACGCGCCTCCGCCGAACCCCAGCTGATGACCTATGCCCTGGTACTCCTCGTCGTTGTCGCCCTGGTCGGGCACACCCGCAACGGCGACAAGTGGGCGCTCATGCTCGCCGGCCCGGTGCGCCACGGCGCCCTGTGGGCGCTCGGCCTGGCGGCCGCCACCCTGCTGATCGGCTCGACGGCAGCGATGGTCGGCGGTGCCACGTTCGTCAGCCGATATGCGGCGGTGATCTACCCGATCGCGGTCGTGCTGATCGGCTGGGGCCTGGCCAGCTGCCCACCGCGACTGCGCGGCGCCCTCGCCGCGGTCGTGTTCGCCGGCTCGCTGGTCGGCGTGGCCCTCGAGATCTCGATGCCCCGCTCCATCTCGGGAGTCGCCGCCGACGTGATCGAGGCCGAGGCGCCCGACGCGCTGGTCGTCACCTGCCCCGACCAGCTGTCGGTGGCGCTCAGCCGCGAGCTCGACGACGGACAACAGGTGGTCTCCTTCCCGGACCCAGGCTCCGACCCGAGGTTCATCGACTGGGTCGACTACGAAGCCCGGGTCGACGACGCCGACCCCACCGCGGTCGCCGCCGAGGTGTGGCGGTTGGCCGACGGCCGGCCGGTGGTGTTGGGCTCCGCCGACACCTACGCCACACACGTCACTGCATGCCCGGCCTTCCTTCGGGCTCTGTCGAACGGCCACGAGCAACGTGACCTGCTCGTCTCCACCGGCAAAGATGCCTTCGAGCACATGAGCCTGGTGCTACTCGTACCATGACTGACCGGCGAGGACTTCCAGCCCCAACCGCGCTTTCGGGAGCTCGGTGGAACACCTGCGGAACCATCGACGCCACCAGGTGGTGGCTGACCATTCTCGGCACATGGGCCGCCGGCCGTCTTATCGTGCTGATCAGCATCCTATTGTCACCCCGCTTGGCTACCTTCGTGCCAAAAGCGGTCCCCCTCGGGATGGACCTACGCTGGAGAGCGTGGGATGCGCTGTGGTACGAGCGGATGCTCACCCTGGGGTGGGATGGTGTCTCGCCTGAAGGCTACCGGTTCTTCCCCGGTTACCCCCTGACCGCCGAGCCACTGGCCATCCTCTTCGGCTCCCTTGTTGCCTTGTTTATGGTCAATTGGCTGACTGCCCTCGGGGGCATCGCCTTGGCCGGAGAACTTACGAAGCGGACTACCAACGACGATGCGCTAGCACGCCGAGTAATCGTATTGACTGGCATCTTTCCGGCCGCAATGGCACTGGTGCTGCCCTATAGCGAAGGCCTAGCGCTCCTGCTTATAGCCGCCGCACTGATCTCTCTGCTCGGCCACCGTTGGAGATGGGTTACCGCGCTGGGGCTCGCCGCTTCGGTGGTTCGTCCCACGGGGGTACTACTGGTGGTCCCGGTGGGTATTGAACTGTGGCGGGCTTGGCCAGGAACTACGGCGCGCAGCAGAACGGCAATGCTTGCCGCCATCGCCGCACCGGTGATCGGGCTGATCGGAGTGTTCACTTGGGTCGGCGTGGCCTCCGGTGACTGGGGACTACCCTTCTCAGTTCAACGCCAAATCCGCGGGGGGTTTCTTGATCCGGTTCGGGCTGTGGCCCAGCTTCCAGGTGAGGCCTTAGGCGGCAACCTGTCAGATGGCGTTAACCTGATATTCGCCCTACTGCTGTTGGCGGGGGCAGCCGGCATGTGGAGGGTAACTTTGCCAGCATCACTGAGGGCGTTTGGCATTGTCTCGCTCGTCGTGGCGCTGTCGGCCAACAACATCGACTCGATCGGCCGCTACGGCATGGTGACCACGCCTCTCATCATCGGCCTATGTGCCTGGCTCGATCGTCGTTGGGTCTACGCCGGAGCATTGGCCATCTCTACTTCTGGTTTGGTGGCCATGACCCTGGCTGCGCAGTGGAGCCTCGTGGTGCCGTAGGCTCCGCCCGCCAACTGCGCCCGCCGGGCCGGAACGGGTTCCTACTCAGAGCAGATTGACATCTCGTCCGTGAAACTCCGGCAGGTGAAACCGGGAGGAACAACACCGGACAACGTTGGATCTAACGGGCTAACCACCGCTGCCAGAACGCGCCCCCCACCTCCAAGATCTACAGTTGTTGCGCAAGCCTCGCCTTCGTCCGCTCGACCGCCGTAGTAGCCATTGATCGGTGTATCCGCCAGCGATGCGGCAATGACAGCATCCTGAAAACTCATCAAAGCCTCGGGGGAATCTGTGCAGTAATAGGCTGGCGCAATCCTGACCTGGTCAAAGCCCGACATCTGCGACGCCAACAAGTCAATGTTGGCAACCCTTTCGTCATCACTTCCAAGCATTTCAGGAACAAAAGAGCGGTACCTTGAGGTGTCAACAAACTGCAGAAGAGCAAGAAGAGCCATGGTCGTCGCCAGCATGGCCCTCCAGTGATCACGCCGAGGCGCGACCCGCTCGGCAAACCACCGATCTAGCCAAACAAGCGAGCCCAAGCTCAAACCGTAGCCGACGATCCAAAAAAACCTGCCGGAAGCACGAAATTGTTGAATAATACCTGAAGCAGAGCGGGGCGCGATCACCAGCATGACGCAGACTCCCGCCCCGAACACAAGAACAGCAAGAGTAGCTGGGCGCAGTACGGCCAATCGCTTGGTTACGAGAACCTCACGGACAAACAAAAGACCCACCAAAATGGCGCCCAGTCCTACGACGAGCAGTATGGAAGTGGGAGGAACTCTACTTCGGTCCTCACCCAGGATAAGGAACGGTTGGCTGTTCCACGTGTGCACCACATGAGTGACCGCAAACAGCGTTACTAATACAAGCGCGACAACGAAAACTTGTCGTTTCAGGATGAATTCGAAGATCGCCCTTATTCTAAGCAGGGTTGCCGCGAACAGGGCCACCACAACTCCGGCCCCCAAGTAGTTAACCCCCTCGAATGAGCCTTGTCGATTTAATAGAAGCCATTCATCGCCGGGCCAGAGGGTGGACCACTGCGGCCAGATCGGACCGAGCAAGTGGACCCCCAACTCGCCATACCCGCCGGGGGGCACAACCCCGCTTTGGAGGTAACCCATCACGACCATGAACAGGAGGGCGACACTACCGAAAGAACCAAGCCACACCAGAACCTGCTTCCAGACAAGCGATCCTTCGAAAAGACACGACCAGATTGCCGCTCCAAACATGAACGAGTTCATGGCGAAAAAGTAGGGGTGCACCGAAAGAGAGAGAATGAGGACGGGTATTCCCCACAATGCAGACTTCATGCTGGGGTTTCGCCAGAGGTTGCCAATAGCAGCCCAAATGAGAAGAATGGTGAATTGACCCAACAGGCCTGGGTGCCAAATGCGGAGGAGCAGGACGGGAGCAGTTACGGCAAACACCGCAAAAGCAAAGGTAGTCCACCTACTTGAAACGGAGAAGACACGAGCACATATGCCAGCCGCTATGCCCTGAGCGAGAAAGCAGCCGTAGTACCAAAGGCCAATCCAGGTCTCTGTGGAAATTCCCAGAAATTTGAACGTCTTCGCGATGATTGCCAACAGCGGAATGCCATCCGTCAACGCTATGTTCGCATGATCTCCCGCCACCGAGGTCAGATTCGACGTTTCCAGCAGAGGGAAATGCCACCCATCATTGACAAAGAACCGCAACCCCGCGAAACTACTACCCGCATCCCCACTGATAGCTCGTGTGAGAGATGTTTCGCCAAACAGCCGAGCTGGGCCAAGAGCCGCTAACCCGACGACTATCCCGACGGCTGCCCCGATGACGACGTCGAGTGTCCAACGGTCAGCTCTGAACTGGGACCACTCGGAGTGCCTTGACATCTTTCGAGGATTAGTCTCTAAATTCATGGCTGGTTTGCTTTTAGACGTCATTGGTTAACCTGGTTTCATCAGCTCTAGATTTCACTTCCGGCGCGGGCTCCACAATTGCAGATACCCATGGGCAGGTGGCCCGAGAAGCGGCCGTGGAATGTTGAGCCACCCTCACATCAGCAAACCGCGAGTTGCCGCTGAGTTCGATGTCGCTGCCAAGTATGTCGATTCCCTGAGGTTAATGGCATGACGCGGGATCATCCTGGACGGACAGCCACCAATGTTCCGTTCGGAAGACTCGAGATGACCTGCCACGCTTCTGGAAGCTCGCTCTCCTTCCCGGAGAAGAGCGCGACGGCGAGGTCTCCCGCCCGGGGGGCGTCAACCCAGAGTGACGGTGGCACGGCCAACTGCAACCCCGAGCCGGTCGAGTCACCCGATTCCGAATCGATATCGTGCCCAGCAGCGACGTTCACACCTGATCGGTTGAGTGCAGCGATAAACCCCATGGCGAACGAGAACTCCTCGTTGGAGACGCCTTCGGGCGACGCTTGCGAAATGACCACTCGTCCGTCTGACCCCGACGAAGTGGCAACCGATGTCTTTACAGCATCAACGGATTCCAGGAAATAGTCAGATCCCTCGTGCTGTGGTTGGAGGGACCTGGTCGTCAAGGAAGCGAAAGCCACGACTCCGGCCAGCGCGACAACCGGGAGCAACCCGCCGATGCTCGAGGACTTGGGGTCTAGTGTTGAAGAATCACGGCGATCGCGCCAGGCTCTCAGGCCCCGAAGCGCAAGATACGAGAGCGAAGACACGCAGATCACCGCTGCCAGACTTTCGATATGAACGGCATAGTAGACTCGAACAGGGCCGCGCCCTAGGCCGAGCATCACAATGGCGGCTGCCCATCCAACGGTTGCGATCCCCAACAGTCGTCTCGCCACCCGTTCGCCCGTAGGCTCATCCCCTTCGCCCACAACGGTCGCCCGACCAGAGCTTCCACCGCGGTGACCCCAGAGCATCAGAATGGCCACCGCCACCGGGGCCAGCAGCCACAACGGGCGACCGTGATCCGTCACCCCCTCATAAACGTTGGAGGCGCCAAGCCAAGCCGGCCGGGGACGGAAGGCTCGCATCCCAGCCTGCAAAGCGTCACCAAGCCCCGTCCTCGGGATCGTGCTATTGCGGCTGAACTGGACGATCCTCCACATGTTCCCGTCGCGCCCTGAGGTGAGCTGCTGAAGCCCAGGGACCATCCACAGGACCACAGCGGTGCCGGCAGCAGTTCCCCACGCTTTCAAGAGGTCAGGTCGAGCCTCTACTCGCCGCCACTGGCCCACTGCCAAGGCAACCAGAATTGCCAGGCAGACGCCAGCGTTGCCGACGTGTGATTGGACGAGAAGTGACGCCACAGCGACGGACACTGCCGACGCCAAGACATCACCATCCCATGCAGCGGCAGCGACGACAACCAGCAGCGGGACGCCCAAAACCCCCACCATGGGGTTCCAAGGGGATGTGACGTAGCCCCATCCGGTCGTGGAAACGAGCAGAATGAAGCACGTTGCAACAACGATTCCTATCCTCCTCCCCCAGCTCCTCCAAGCAACCCAAACTCCCGCACAGACGAATGTGGCCGATAACACGGTAGCCCCAAAGACGTACGCCGAACTGCCGTTAGCTACAAAGCGCGGCCAGTTCATCCACCAGATGTAGAGGGGACCGGGGTGGCGAAAACCATATTGAGAGTAGCTTCCGAGGACCGCCAAGCCGGATCTGACATCCAGGTCTAAAGCCGCCCAATCCCCCATTGGCGACCCGTCATCCCACGAGAGAATCCGTATTGAGGCAACTACAAACGGAAGGAGGACTGATAAACCGACCAAATAGGGTAAGTACCGTCTAACGAAACGACCAACATATCTGGACATTTGACCGATGATTCACACCTCACCCAACGGACGCACTCGCTCTCGCGTACTGCATGACGCTCACAACGTTAACCCACGTGGGGTCCGCCGGTGCGCCGGTGCGCCGACCGACCGGCCGAGCGGTCTCACCCGGGTCTACGAGGTGGGCCAGCAAAGCCGAGGCGCTGAGCGGAATGGACCGAAGCGTCGCCGCGACGAACGCAACCACCTCCATGACTGCTTTTCAGGGACGGGCTATTCCGGCCGTCGAGGTTGCTTGAGAGCTCAGACGTCGCCGGTCCACGATCTCTGGCCAGGCGTCCCGCAACAGTGACTGTCACGCCTACCGACCGTCAGCGGCAGGTGACGCCGTCAGCGACCCGTCGGCGCCCGCCTCAAGGCCCGCGCTCCTCGCCGGTGAAGGCTAGCTCCGCGACCTGACGAACGAGGTGGTTGGCAAGGGCCACCCACCGGTCGCCACGCCGCCCTGTGCGCCCAATAGCCCGCCGAAAGTCCGCCGCCAGAGCATTGGACACGGACCGATCAACCATGCGATCTACGACGGCACACTCGACCTCGGGACGACCGATGACCTCCATTCCCGCCGGCCCAGGCGACTGCGACGCCGGACGACCACATCTTTTACTCGGCGGCGAATTGTCCGAGGGCGTCAACCTGACCTCCGTCACCATCTTCATCGCCGGCTGCGTAGTGGTGTGCGCCGTCGGGCTGGTGCTGATGACGATGACCACCCAGTGGTGCCTGGTCGTCCCCTAAACGGGTCTCGCCGGGCCCTATCCCCCTGACGACATCAAAGGCGGCCACCGCGCCGACGACGATCACCGCCGGGGAGGCCACCGCAGCGTCGCCCAGGGCGTCCAGCGTGCAGCGGGTGACGACCTCCCGTCCGGTAGTCGCCGACTGGATCACCGCCACCGGCGTGGCGGGTGCCAGGCCGCCCGCCTGCAGCTCGGCTGAGATCTCGCCCCGGTGGGCCACACCCATGAGGATGGCGATCGTGCTGCCCACCCGTGCCAACGCACGCCAGTCGACATCCGGCTCCCCGGGACGCCGATGGCCGGTGACGACGCTGTAGCCGGCCGAGACGCCCCGGTGGGTCACCGGGATGCCGGCTGCGGCCGGAGCGGCGACCGACGACGAGATCCCCGGTACAACCTCAACGGGGATGCCGGCGCGCTGCAACTCGAGCGCCTCCTCCCCGCCGCGGCCGAACACGAACGGATCGCCGCCCTTCAGGCGCACCACCCGGCGACCCTGCCGCGCCAGGTGCACCAACATGGCCGAGATCATCTCCTGGGGCGTGGCCCGGCCCGGGCGCTTGCCGACATCGATACGTTCGACGCCCTCCGGGATCAGCGCCAGCACCCCGGCGCCGACCAGGGCGTCGTGAACGACCACGTCGGCCTCGGCCAACTCCCGGGCGGCCCGAAGGGTCAACAGGTCCGGGTCGCCAGGCCCGCCGCCGACCAGCACCACCGGCACCACCGGCACCATGGCCTGCGTCGGGTGCTCGGCGCTCACCGCCGACCTGTCGGGCCGCTCGGCGCCCGGCTCGACGGCGCTCACGACGCCACCTTCCTTCGCCGGGACTTCGCTTCCGGCAGCCAGGGCTGCATCGCCTCAACCCCCACCGCGTCGGCCCAGTCGCCGAAGTTGGTGTCCGGGTCGGCCAGGTCGGCGAACCGCTCCAGCACCGGCCGCAACACGTCGACGATGTCGGCGAGCAGGACGTCGGGCCGCAGCAGCGACGCCAGGCGACCGCTGGCGCCGCCCACGTACACGTCATAGGTGCGCTTGCTCCGGCCGACGACGCCCAGCTCGGCCGAGTAGGGCCGGGCGCAGCCGTTGGGGCACCCGGTCATGTTCAGCCTCAGCGGCAGCCCGGCGTTGCCGGTGTCGGCCAGCAGCTTCTCCAGCGAGGCCACCAGGTCGGGCAGCACCCGCTCGGACTCGCCCAGCGCCTGGCCGCAAGTGGGCAGCGCCGGGCAGGCGATCGCCAGGTTGCGCACAGGTGCCTGATCGGCGGCGAGGGGAAGGTCTCCCGCCCGCAACAGCTCGGTCACCCTCGACCGGTCCCTCACGCCGCACAGCAGCAGGTCCTGGCGGGGGGTGACCCGCAGCTCGGACACCAGGCCCTCGGCGACAACGCCGTTGATCGCCCGGCGCCGCGCCTCGTCGAGGCGTCCCGACGGGATCGGCACCGCCAGCGTGCCCGCCGCATCGGCGGCGGCGCGCGTGGGGGTCAGCAGCACCGGCACCGCACCGTCGGCCGGTGCGGCGAGGGGATCGACCCCGGCATCCAGGTGTGGCTCCGGCCGCCCGTCGGCGTCGTGCCAACCCAGGTGGGCGTGGGTGGTCCACGGGAGTAGCTCGTCCGGTGGGGCCAGGGCGGCGCCCAGACGCTCCTCCACCTGGGTGCGCAGCCAGTCGATGCCGCGCTCCTCGAGCAGGTACTTCAGCCGGGCACGGCTGCGGTCTTCGCGGTTGCCGTAGACACGCTGGGTGTCAACGACGGCGGCCACCAGGTCGACCACCTGCTCGGGCGGCACCCAAGCCAGCGGTTGGGCGACCATCGGATAGGTGTCGTCGGGTCGGGCGTGGCTCATGCCCATCCCGCCCCCGGCGAGCACGGTGAACCCGGTCAGCTCCCCGCTCGTACCCCCGGTAAGGGTGGGCACCAGCCCGACATCGTGGCTGTGGATGTCCACGCAGTCGTCACCGGGCCAGGCCAGACCGATCTTGAACTTGCGGGGCAGATAGGCCTCGCCATAGATCGGCTCGACCGGACGGTCGGGGTCCTCGCCGGGCCCAACGTCCGCCGGTCGCGGCGCCGAGGTGGCGGACGCGGCACGGTCGCCGTTGACGAACAGCTCCCAGTAGGCGGCGGTGCGGGCCCGGAACCGGCCGACGAGCGCTGCGACCGTCGGCGCCAGCACCGCGGCGCGGGCGGGGTCGGGCAGCGGGCAGGCCATCACGTTGCGCACCACGTCGCCGCACGCCCCCAGGGTGGTCAGCCCGGCGGCGTTGATCTCGCTCACCAGATCGACCAGGTTTCCCTTGGGCACCAGGTGGTACTGCACGCCCTGACGGGTGGTCAGCCGCAGCGTGCCGTCACCGATGTCGGCGAGGGCGTCCAGCGCCGCCCAGCCTTCGGCGCTGATCACGCCGCCGGGCACCGACGCCCGCACCATGCAGCCGTGAGCCAACGGTTGTTTGGCCTGGGTGCGCTGGCGGCGCACGTCGCGATCGTCCTGCTGGTAGATGCCGTGGAACTTCAACAGCATGGGGCTGTCGCCGGCGAACGCGGCGCCGCCCGCTTCCAGGTCGGCGGCCAGCCCGCCTCGCAGGTAGTCGCTGGCGACCTTGATTTCCTCGGCGTTCATCGGCCACTCCTTCGATTCGTCAGTTCGGCGTCGTTGGCGGTGATTCCGCTGCCGGTCAGGGTCACGGCCGCCCCGACCAACGCCGGTTGGGCCAGGTGCAGACCGCACTCGGTCTTGACGTCGCCGGCCCACCGGCCGGCGCGCGCGTCGTCGCCCTCGGCGACCGGCACCGTGCAGGGCCAGCAGCCGATCGAGGCATAGCCCCGGTCGGCCAGCGGGTGCGCCGGCAGGTCGTTGGCCGCCCCGTAGGCGGCCACGTCGTCGTCGGTCCAGGCGGCGATCGGGTTGATCTTCGTCACGTTGCGGGCGGCGTCGCTCGCCACGACCGGGGCACCGGCCCGAGACGGCCCATCGCTGCGCCGCAGCCCGGTGACCCAGGCGCTTTTGCCGAGCAGCGCCCGGTTGAGCGGCTCCACCTTGCGCGCCGCGCAGCAGGC
>MTKZ01074029.1_pt1 | contig 10316 bp, 12 predicted proteins | sample 1042781 | NCBI WGS metagenome assembly MTKZ01 (sample SAMN06212207, study PRJNA360539) | anaerobic digester metagenome | biome: Wastewater treatment plant; material: sludge; isolation source: anaerobic digester fed with sludge from wastewater treatment plant | place: Denmark: WWTP Viborg ...
CCAATTCTTCCCGTTCTTCCTTCTCCAGTGCCACCATATATTTCCGCATCGCGATCCTCCTGGGTGTGGAATTGAGAGTCAGGAAGATCTTACCCTATTATGTACGACATATCAAGTGTGACGTGACACTAGCGACTTCCCGCTACGTAGTGGTCATCTTCAGTTCGGCATTCATGAAAAAGAATTGGCCACAAAGAGAGCTTGACGCTGTTCTTAGCCAGGAAGCCTCTTCTGGCGAAGTCAAGGTGCTACCCTTAATTGTCGGTTCCGAAGAAGAGCAGAGGCAAATTTTGAAACAATTCCCGCTTTTGAATGACAAGCGTTTCCTGCCCTGGGATGGTGATATTCGCGGAATCGTGAAAGCTCTGAAGACCCGTTTGCATCCCGGGGAGACATCAGATCCAGGTCAAGCTTCCGCCGTATCACAGCTTCCATTAGGCCTGCGGGTTCCGCTACCAAAGATTAAGAAACAATTCTCTCAGCGGGACAAAGACTTATTTTTGCGTAACTCGTTTGTTGTGGTAAAGAACTATTTCCAAAATGCGCTTCAGGAGCTCGGTCGGTATTACAAGGAGGTAGAAACAGATTTCGTAGAAGTACACAACTTCAAATTTCTTTCTACCATTTACGTCAAAGGCGAAATAGCAAATAAGTGCAAGATATGGCTTGGGGGCTGNNTCTACTCCTCTTCTGATGCGATAGCCTATCAGTCCGGACAATTCAACTCCGATAGCGACAACTCATACAACGACATGCTCTCTGTCGATGACGACAAAGAATCTCTGGGTTTTCGGCCTTCTGGCATGTGGTTTGGTAGCCAGCAGTATGATCATGACAAGCTGTTGTCTGCTGAGCATGCCGCTGAATACCTGTGGCTTAGGTTTACTGACAGCCTAGGATGAGGAGGGACATATGATTACAGTAAGGTTCATTTGCAAAAATTGTGGTGAGAGATTTACAGTCCAGGTATTTGAAACAGGCGAGGCTGAAGCAAAAAGAATACCTACGGCTCCTGTGCAATGCCCCACGTGTGGTAGTACCCAGATAGTACGTCATTGATAATGAATATTATAAACAATCGAGAATTGCACAGGAGGTTGGGATGATACAAAGTAAAGAGCTTTTTTGGCGCATGACTAAGATATCAGAACGGTACCTTGAATTAAAAACCATCTTTGACAATTTCTACCAATTATCCGCTGATCGACTTACGGATGAGAAGTCTCCATTCAAAAGCATCATTTTTTTGCCTCAACTGGAAAAGAATTTTTTTGACGTTTCTTTTGCGGGCAAAGAAACGCGCTTCTCATTTGTCGTGGCTGGGGACGAGAAGGCCATACTGTTAGGATTCGTAAAATGCAGTCCTATTGGCCCAGACGAGAAGCCTTTGGACACGGTTATAGGAGAGTTTTCTTTCAACCGTCAGGCTGAGACATCCGTCAAGGATCCTGATAATGACGGCGACCCTTTATGCATTGATGTTCCATGGGGGGCAGGTTATATCGTTTTGAACCTTCTCTATGATTCGTTTGCAAGAAGTGACTGATGCAACGTTGCGGCTTCGGCTCTTACTCAGAAGCCAGGCAAAAAGGGTAAGTAAAATCAACCTGCCTGGCCAGTAGTAATAAAAAGGGGAGACGAAATTCATCTCCCCTTTTTAAAAATCACCGATATGGTTTAACTATATCTGCCGTATCATTCTTCGGACTATTGACCAAGGTGGATATCGGATAAATCTCCATATCCTTTTCTGAATAAGGCAAGAGGTATTGATTAACCAGATGATAATCCACTATAGGATCAAGCCACATGATTTCCTCTTCCCGGTTAAAAATCACCGGCATCCGATCATGAATAGTTCCGACAATTTCATTGGCATTGGTAGTTACTGTGGTAAAGGTATCAATTTCTTTTCCCATGGCATCCTTCCACTTACTGCAAAGCCCGGCCATGGCAAAGGGCCTTCGGTTTGTAAGTTCCACACGGTATGGTATCTTTCTTCCATCAGTGTTCTTCCATTCGTAAAAACCGTCAGCCAGTACAAGACACCGGCCTCTCTGAAGGGAATCTCGGAAGGCAGGTTTCTCTCTTAAGGTCTCTGAACGGGCATTGATCAGGCTATTCCCGATCTTCGGGTCCTTGGCCCAGCGGGGAATCAAGCCCCATTTCGAGAAATGCATCTTGTGGGGATCGCCCATTGGGATGACAATAAGTTTTTGACCCGGTGCGGCATTGTACCGGGGATACACTGGCTCATCGGGAGGGTCAGCCCGGAACCTTTCCCGGAGTATCTCAATGGGAGAGAAGTTGGAAAATCTTCCGCACATAGCAGTTTTAATATATGGCCATTTGAATCTTTATACAACCAGGAAAACTTTTCTTGACAAGTGAACTATCGTTCACTATACTTTGAACATGGATAAACACTTTAAGGAAATTCGAGATTTTTACATGAAATCCAAGCGCATGCCGAGCTACCAAGAGATCATGAAGCTCACAGGCTTCCGGTCCAAGAATGCGGTCTTTAAGCTGATCAATAAGTTGATTCAGGCAGAGCTCATTGAAAAAGACAGCCAGGGGAGGATTATCCCCAAAAAGATGTACGGAAAGACAAAGGTCCTGGGTGTAGTGGAAGCGGGCTTCCCGTCCCCGGCGGAAGAAGAGCTCCTCGATACCATGAGCCTAGATGAATACCTCATAAGTAACAAGGAAGCCACGTTCATATTACAGGTGAGCGGCAACTCCATGATCGATGCAGGCATAATGCCCAAGGATCTGGTTTTGGTTGAAAGAACCAATGAGGCCAAGCCGGGAGATATTGTTATTGCCGAAGTGGACGGCAAGTGGACCATGAAGTATTTACGACAGAAGGGAGACCAGATGTACCTGGAATCTGCCAACAAAAAATACCCCCCTATCTATCCGAAGGAAGAGCTCAAGATCTCCGCCGTGGTGAAAGCAGTGATCAGGAAATATTAGGTTATGCACTATTCCCCTCCCCTTTCTTTGCATTCTTTCCCCCGAGCCATCGTGCATATCGACGGCGACGCTTTTTTTGCTTCCTGCGAGCAGGCCAGGAATCCCAGCTTCAAGGGAAAGCCCCTCATTACCGGAAAGGAACGGGGCATTGCATCGTCTTTAAGCTATGAAGCCAAGGCGTGCGGCGTTACCCGGGGGATGAGGCTCTCGGAAATCAAGAAGCTTTGTCCACATGTAATAATNNAACATATAGCCTCCTGTCCTAACGGCTGTTTGAGATCGTTAAGCGGTATACCAATGAAGTGGAGGAATACAGCATCGATGAGTGCTTCGCTGACCTCACCGGGATGAGGCGCCCGCTCAGGATGAACTACACGCAGATAGCAGAGCGCATCCAGAAAGACCTTTCTGTTGAATTAGGCTTTACCTTTTCCGTGGGGCTCGGTCCGAATAAGATAATTGCCAAGATTGGCTCTAAGTGGAAGAAGCCGGCGGGCCTCACGGTGATTCCGGCCAGGAAAATCCATTTGTATCTGGAAAACCTTCCTGTGGACAAGGTATGGGGCATAGGAACACAAACCTCCGCTTATCTCAATAAGAACAAGGTGTTTACCGCCCTGGAGTTTGCGAGACTTCACGAAGGATGGGTAAAGAAAAAACTCACGAAGCCATTCCGGGAAATCTGGCAGGAATTAAATGGACACTTTGTTCTCCCTTTGGAGACCAAAGAAAAAGAAGGTTACGCCTCTATCCAGAAAGTGAAGACCTTTACTCCCCCGTCATCTGATCCGATTTATGTATTCTCCCAGCTTTCCAAGAATGTGGAGAATGCCTGCATGAAGGCCAGACGGTACAAACTGGAAGCCAAGCGCCTTTACTTCTTCCTCAAGACCCAGGACTTCAATTACCAGGGAGCCGAGATCAGGCTAAACAGACCCAGCGCTTTCCCCAATGAAATAATCGGATTGATACGACCACTATTTAACGAAATATTCAATCATAACTCACAATACAGGGCAACAGGGGTCTGCCTGTTCAAGCTCAAGCCTCAGGGTAGTCTTCAGTTGGACCTGTTCGGTGAAGCGCTCCGGATAGACAAATTCAGAAAGATTTTTGAAAGTGTGGATGCAATTCGACAGAAATACGGCAAGCATACCGTCTGTCTCGGTTCCAGTTATTTGGCCAACCAGACCTCCCAGCGCTTGAACGAAAGAGGAGATCTGTCGGAAAGAAGCAAGGCTCTTCTTCCCGGAGAGACCATGAGAAAGAGGCTGGGGGTCCCTATGTTCCTGGGGGAACTGGTATAAAGAGTAAATTTACTTTAAGCATATATTTTTAAGGGTTACTTCTTTCTTCCTCCTACCATTAATTTCTGTATAACTATTCAGTAAGCAGGTAAGATTTGCCCCAAGGAAAGCAGGGGGACTTATTTCTTCCTGGGTCGCCGAACCCTTATTTTCAGTCTGTCCCCTGCCTCTTGGAGCCATGATATGTTGATTGGGCAAAAAGAGCCCTTGTGACCAATGAGGCTTGGCCGGAGGCAATCCCTGCTTTTCTGCTCTCTTCAAGGAGGTACCATGTATGGCGCTTTATGTAGGGAATGATGTATCCAAGACAAATTTGATGCATGTGGCATTGGAGAGAGGGGAGTAAAGGTTTTCTCCCTTACCTCGCCTATGGACAAGAAGGGATTTGAGAAATTGATAGTTCATCTGAAGAGCCGCAGGGCTTTCCTGCTTCTCGGCCTCGAATCGACTGCCTGCTACCATATCACGCTCTTCTCTTATCTTACCTCAAAGGGATACCGGGTTGTCATCATTAATTCGCTTCTCATTACCAACTTCATAAAACTTCAGTTGCGCAAGACGAAGACTGATAAGAAAGATGCTCTTGTGATTGCTCAATTCCTCATGCTGAGGAAAGAGGCCCTTTCTCGCCAGGTGTTTTCATCCGAACTCATGGAGCTTCGTGACCTGGCAAGGCGAAGACAACGGCTGGCCGATCAGATTACCAAACTGAAGGGCAACATGAAGAGAATTCTCTCTGTTACCTTTCCCGAGATTGAACATCTTACGGGCGTCTTCACCAAATCGGTACTGCAACTCCTCTCCCAGTTCCCCTCGGCGGATGCTCTGAGAAGGGCTGATTCTGATCTCGTCGCAGATCTCATGATGAAACGGTCATGGGGAAAGAAAACGAGGGCGGAAGCAGGATAAGCAAGAGAGGAAACCTGCACCTTCGAAGACTCCTCTGGCTTATGTCCAAACGGATTATCACGAACAGCCCTACGTTCAGATCGTACTTCTTCAAAAGGAGATCAGAAGGTCTACCTTACAAGATGGCCATTCTTGCAACTGCACACAAACTGGTTCGTGTGATTTTTGCACTGCTTATTCATGAAAGACGATATGAGGAAAGAGGAGAAGTTCAATGTAGTTGACTGAAACATTTTACGCCCACTTTAAACATGATAGTGCAAGTTACATCTGGTAAGCAGCCTATGTCTAGAATCCATAACTTTTCATTTCAGGAGGCGCTGCCTTGCCATCTCTAAATGCTTTCAAAGAGGGCTTCAACACGGGTTTTGATCATAGCCCGGTCACTTTCGGTGAAGTCCGTTTCAATCTTTAAAAAAGGTAAGTGATATTTACTGCGCACGTGTTGTTCTATTCTATTGGATTCGATGTTGTAAGAGTGGCAGGCCTGTAAAATAACATCAAGAACTGCATCTGGTTTAAACCGGTCAATCATTTCATCGAGGGCATCGAAACGCCTCTGGTTTGGAGTCATGCATGAGCACGGTATTTGTAAGTAAGCCTTTGCAAGGGCAGCAATCGGATCATTGGAATCCTCGTCAATATGTATCGAATATCCCTTCATTCCGCTGCATGCTTCCATGGCCACCACCACTCCCCCGGCCTCCTCAATAACCTTGAAGACCTTTGCAGCATCACCTCCAACAGGACACCCGCTCACGAGGACACGGGGTGAATGTTCGGTTCCGACAAATTCTCCAATGCTTACACGTTCATCGAGTCTTGCCTTGATGTCGTCCAAGAACAGCCGTAGCTCATCACCGTTTGACACGAGCTCGAAACCGATCACATCATACATTTCGCTCCAGCTAATTACAGGTGGTGAGTGTGCCGCATACCTGAAGAGATCATTCATGAGGCGATTCTTCCGGTTCGTCTCCTTGATTTCTTCCTCAATACGCTCATACGTAATCCTTGTCTGGAACGTTTTCTCGAGCCAGTTTTTCAGCTTATGAACCATGATGGTCCAGTTCGCAAGGGCTTCCTCTTCGTCCGGAAGCTGTGGCAGGTCCATAATGTGTGTAGGTTTGATGTGGCTGATAAGTTCAAACACCTTTTTCTTGCCGTCACAGGTCGTTTCGCCGATGATCGCTTGCGAAAGTCCATAAAAAGGGCAGGTGTCAGTTTGGATGAACCCGAAGCTCGACTTGATGAGGGGACAGAGGTTCGACGGAAGGACTGCCTCTGCGGCCGGAATCGTTTTTCTGGAAAAAGCACATAAGAAAATCGGCACAGCCCCCATTGCCCGAACCAGTTCGACAGGCGCGTAGCCGCAGTACATACCAATTACCGGAGCACCTATATCCCTCTTGCGAATGACAGAATCCAGCACCCTGTCATTCGGGTTGTTTGCATACTTGTCATTGATGAGCAGTTTCATAACCAAATATTCCTTTATTTTTTCTTCAAGTGGATCGAGTAGATATCACTCTGATCCCCGACAACATCAACTATGCATCCTGTATGAACACCCAAAGTTTTGATGTTTTCGAGGGCTGTTCGGGTGTCCACGATAACGGTAATTTCATCATATATTTCAAGTGCGTTCTTCGCAAGAATAACTGGCTCTCCACACCCAAGCCCTTTGGCGTTGATTATTTCAGGCATGTTTTGTCTCCTCTGTTTTATGGAGCACTCTATAATCTCCTATGCGTCTGGTGTATTGTATCGAATCAAGATAATCAAAGATCGGCTGAACCTGAGGCCGTCCAACACCAAAAACCTCCATAGACTCCTTGAGTTCAATCTGACCATTCTTTTTGACATGATTTCGTAAGATTCTTTTGAAATCCTCAATTGCATCAGCATGAACCAGTCGACGGTTGTTTAATCTGACCAGCCTTCGCTCACCGATCATCAATCTTAACACCCCCTCCACCTCATTTTCTCCATAGCAATCTTTAATCGTTTGAAGAACATTAGAGGGAAACGATCGAAAATGGTAAGATTTGCAAATTTCATCCAAACGATCGTAAATCTGTTTCTGTTTCTTACTTAATGTTACCTGAAATCCTACAAGCATGATCTTTCCCGTGTGAATGCCTATCTTTCCTTCGTTCTTAAGGCTCTCAAGAATGGATTCATACAGTCTTTGGTTTATAGGTGGCGAGATTTTTAAACGGATTTCCTCCTGGGAGGCACCTGGATAATCAGGGTGCATCTCATGAAAGATGCCAATCTGTGCCAGTATTTCTCTTTCTAGGCGGGCGTGGAATTCTTTATGGGTCACAGAATCATTCGTAACTAACAAAACCCTTCCTTCATTTATTAAATGTTCGCAGGCCCTTTCAATTTCAGATTGAGTTAAATGGAGATTCATGACCAATTCCGAAAATTTTATTGGCCCAGTTCCTTGTCTTCTGATGAATGCTTCGACGATTTCATGAGTGATTCTTCTTTGCAATAATTCTAGGTGGTCAGTCGATACGGCCTCGGCAAATCCATACTCCACTGGGTTGATCTCGAGGATTACCCCTCCACCTACTGTACTTACGGGATTTAAGGTTCTGATTACATATCGGTCATATGGCAAGAGCGTAATCTTGTTTTCTAATCTGAACTGAGCAAAACAGCTTTCTCCCGGAAGGAGTTTTTCTTTGTTAATAAGGTTTACTCTGGCATTTACTTCATAGGTGCCCGAGAAAAGCTTCACCTCAGTTTTTTTATTAAAATGATATGGATTCGAAGGCATGTATTGAAGCCTTGTATTACAAATATGAGCCGGAGCCAGCGCTTTCGACTCACCCAGAACCATCCCTTTTTTCAACTCCTCCACCCTTATATCAGAAAGATTTAATCCAACTCTATGGCCTGCAACCGCATCGCTCACCCACTGACCATGAATCTGTATATTTCTGATGGTGGTCAGGTTTCCGATAGGATAGATTTCCACAACATCCCCTTTGCGTATCCGTCCTGATATGATTGTACCTGTTGCTATTGTTCCATGACCTGGTATAGTAAAGACCCGGTCAATAGGGAGACGAAATACTCCACCCTGGTCTTTCTCCATAACATGTCTGGATATGTCCTCTACGGTTTGTTTGATCTCTTCAAGGCCATGACCTGTTTTGGCTGAGAAAGGGATTATGGGTGCGTTCTCAAGAAAGGTTTCTTTCACAAAGTCTCGCACCTCTTCATGCGCCATACATATGATTTCCTCATCTACAAGATCAATCTTCGACAGTACAACAAGGCCATGTCGTTTATTTAATAGTTTCAGGATATCAAGATGTTCGCGAGTTTGGGACATTACTCCCGCGTCTGATGCAACAACAAGGATGGCAACATCTACTCCGGATATTCCTCTCAGCAAGTTTTTGACATATCGTTCATGACCAGGCACATCCACGACTGAAAGAACATTGCCGGAGGGAAGTTGCAGACTTGTAAATCCAGGCTCGATTGTCATCCCTCTTTCTTTTTCTTCTTTCAAACGATCAGTATTGGTTCCCGTAAGGGCCTGAATCAGCGTTGTTTTTCCATGACCAGCGTGGCCTGCTGTTCCGATTACGATGTTTTTTTGAGCGTGATCCATTTGAATAGTCTAATTAGAAATCTTTCATGTTTTCAGACAGTATTACCTTGGGCAAAAACCTCCTGGCTTTCATTCAACCGTATCAGTCCTTGTTGAACCAGGCCGTTCACGTGTCGTGACACCTCTGATGTACTCAATCCTAAGCGCTTAGAGATCTTTTCGCTGGTACGTGATCCTTGTCGCGAGAGCAACATAATTTCGCTCAGTGTCAATTTATCGAGAATCATTTCATGAAATATTTTGTTTATATCGTCTTTCGCGAAGAATTCATCATATTCTTTATCGGTCTCAAAACGTATTCTCAGTCTTTCCCTTTCCACCAGTCTGATATATGGGAGGAGATTCTTCAGCGCTTCAAGCTTGAACTGAACGACCTGTTCGTCAATACCTTCTCCTGTGCAGAAGGGCCCCAACTGCTCAATTTTTGCGCTAAATTCATTCATAACACNNAGTTTCTTCATGAGATATACCATGCCGAATGCATCGTAGTTTCCTTCAGTGTTATAATGACATTCGCCTGGCCAACAACCGCCAATAAACACTCCGTCCGCTCCATTTGAGAAGGCTCTGAGGATATGAGCCGGATCAACCCTGCCGGAACACATCACCCTGATAAGCCTTATATACGGAGGGTACTGAAAACGAGAAACTCCACACAGGTCTGCCCCTCCGTAACAACACCAGTTACATATAAAACCAACCATCCTTGGTTTAAACACAAACCCTTCACTCATTCTTTTTCTACCTCCTTAAACGGTTGTCTCATATTAACAGCAACAGCTTCCGCACCCTGTGTTGTCTTTCCCTTTATTGAAAAGGGCAGATGTGATCGTAAAACCGCTTCCGGTTGATGATTCAACAAACTCAATGCTGATTTGTTTTGCTTCGTTGAGCAATTCCTTATCTACGAGAAATGTCAACCCGTGTTCATTAAAAACCTGGTCATTCTCGTTTGGCTCATCCAGAGCCATACCCAATGAGGGGCCCGAACAGCCGCATCCTGACATCATGATCCTGATGGGGTGGGGATTCTGAACGTCCTTGAGGTACTCCTTAATCGCTTCGCTTGCCTTTTCAGATATCTGAAACATATCACTAACTCCTTATCACTGGATTTGTTGTTGCAGATTGCCAACAACAGCATGATCGATAATGAAAATTATTGATAGATTGACAATAGCCCTCTCTCGTGGCAACTGGTTTTTTATGTTTGGATTGACCAAGTGCCAACAATGAGTATCCGGATGGAAAGGTGATTTCCTTCATGGTTTTATTACGCTCGACGCTTCGAGGAAGGAAGACGCAATCTCAAACATATTACTTATCCTGCCTGCCTTAAGCTTCTCCTTGAGCTTGTAATAGTCGAGGCACGTTCCGCAGCAGAGAATCTCGACACCGAGAGCCAGCAGGTCATTGAGGGGGTCAAGATATGGAGACCCCTCAACTGCAAGCTTGACACCACTGTTTATGAAGATAATACGCCA
>MTKZ01003951.1_pt1 | contig 10311 bp, 7 predicted proteins | sample 1042781 | NCBI WGS metagenome assembly MTKZ01 (sample SAMN06212207, study PRJNA360539) | anaerobic digester metagenome | biome: Wastewater treatment plant; material: sludge; isolation source: anaerobic digester fed with sludge from wastewater treatment plant | place: Denmark: WWTP Viborg ...
ACGCAGATGGGTAAGCACCAGGCTGGCAATCGCCACCAAGAGCGCCACTCCAGCAACGATGATCACCCAATTCAATACCATCGCCAGGATGCCGCCGCTCTGAGGGACGAAGAACATGGCAGCCAACACAACCAGACCGCTCAGAATACCAACTATCAGGGGCAGGGCGCGCTTCATGGCAGCACACCTCCCATCTTCAGGATCGCGCCAAGCAGCAAACCGATGCTGATGGCAACGCGCAGCCAGTCCTGAGCGCTCAGGCTCGCCAGAGCACTTTTCCGATGATCGAGCTTACCGGCAGCGTTGAAGACATCCTCACCCATTAAAGTAACGGCATTTCCAATGAAACTCGCCGCCTGTCCGCTTAGGGATGCAATCGCGCTGATCGAGGGAAGCGAATGGCGATCAGCCTGGTCAAGCGCCAGCAGTACCACCGGGCTCATCTGCCCCGCCAGCAGCAAGCCGGCATTGGCTGCGTCAGGAATGTGGTTTGTCAGGCTGGCGGTGTAAGCCAGGGGGCTCGTGCCGCTCAACTGGCTGAGGGAACCGCTGAAGAGTTCGCTCGCCAGCGCACCACGATAAGCGCCATGCACCACCATGCGGCTCAGGCAAGCCAAAACCCCATCGCCGCTGTAAGATTGAAGCGGATGATCGTTAAAAAGTGAGCGTTTCAGCAAAGCGCGCTGCAGGCTCAAACCGGAAGCACCAGCCAGGTTGAAGCTGCCGCTGGTGAGATTGTGCCCCAATCCGACCACCAGGCGCCTGCCCTCCTCGGAGGAGACGTGCAGCAGGTGCTCCACTGCTTGTTTGGCGGGTTCAGGGAGGTGTTTCGGCAGATTTTTCCTGAGGAGCAAAAGGTTGATCAGCAGGAAGAACAAGCCCAAAATGCCCAGGGCAAGGGCAAGCTGGTCATTGAGGGAAAGGGGAGAGAGCATGCTTTAGCCTTAGACCCTTCCTTGAATACGGGTTTTCTTTAATGCACGCCAAAGAGAACCAGCCGCTGATTTCATGGATAAAGTATAGCATATTCATGAGTCAGGGATGGAAAAAACAACACTCGAATTGATTCCGAAACCACTTGGTTCGCATGCACTTACCCTTGCTTATGGGTACTGGCGATGACAAGGAGGGGACTATCACTGCGAAGAGTGAAGCTCTTGCTGTCATCCTGAGCGAAGCGACTGCTTGCGTCCCCTTGCGGGAAGGATCTATCAGTAAAAAAACAGATTCTTCGCAAAAGAGGCTCAGAATGACTAGAGTCGCTACGAGCCTGGGATGGTACCGATGGGGCGGGGCAGTCTGCAGCTTTTCTGGTCTGTAAAATGAAATGCAGATCGCCACGCTCCGCTCGCGATGACGAAACCGATCGTAACGGCATCCCTGCCGATTACGAGGTTTAGCCGAAGGCTTCATTCTTTTGTGGGCTTTGGAGACCTTTCCACACGCACTTCGTGCTGGGATCTTCGACGGTAAGGTGCCATGCACGGTCTGGAGGCTACCCATCCGTTTCACGGTGGGCACAGGCGGCACGATCAGAAACAAAAACGGGATAAGGCTTTTACCTCATCCCGATTTTTGATTCTAAGTTTAACTAACTGTGGATTGCGCCGCCGAGCGCGTCCTCAGCCGCTTCCAACACTGCTTCTGCCAGCGTGGGATGAGCGTGGACGGAATGGGCGATTTCCTCTATCGTGAGCTCATTCGCCTGGGCCAATACCAGCTCGGGCAGCAGCTCAGACGCGTCAGGTCCAACAATCGTGGCACCCAAAATCTCGCCGTACTTCTCATCGGTGATGATCTTCACCCAGCCCTGATACTCTCCCAAGCCGAGGGCTTTACCATTGGGCTGGAAGTTGAACTTGCCAACCTTGACCGCAAAGCCCGCCTCTTTCGCCTGCGCTTCGGTGTAACCAAAGGACGCCACCTGCGGAGAGGAATACACTGCCCGCGGGATCATGCGGTAATCCAACGATCGCGGTTCTTTACCAGCAATATTTTCGGCGCAAATAATGCCCATTGTCGAAGCGGTGTGGGCAAGCAGCAGCTTGCCAGTCACGTCGCCGATCGCCCAGATGCCGGGCACGTTGGTTTGCATGCGTTCATCCACCACCACAAATCCGCGCTTATCGGTCTCGACACCCACCTCTTCCAAACCGATGCCCCTGGAGTTGGGTCTGAAGCCCACCGCCACGAGGGTTACCTCAGCCTCGAGGGTTTCCTCACCCTTTTCGCTCTCGATCAGCACCTTGGTGCCAGTCTCGACTGCCTCAACTTTCTTCACTTTCGTGCCGGCATGCACTTTTACGCCACGTTTTTTCAGGGCTTTGGCGAGCTCAGCAGCAGCTTCTTCATCCTCGTTGGGCAGGATATGCGGGAGCATTTCCACCATGCTCACTTCCACGCCGTAACCGCTCCAGACGGTAGCAAACTCAATCCCAATCGCCCCGCCGCCAATGATCACGGCAGATTTTGGCAGGCTCTCGGATAAGATCGCGTGTTTGTAATCCCAGACCTTGGTGCCATCCGGCTCCATGCCCGGGATGACGGTGGGTTGCGCGCCAGTCGCCAGGATGACATCCTGCGCGTGCACTTCCTCTTCGCCGCCACCCTCAAGCGCCACCAGGAGCTTGCCCGGGGCCGTCAATTTGCCTGCGCCAGTGATGACTTCGATGTTGTTCTTTTTCATCAGGAAACCGACGCCCTTGGTCAGGCGCTGGCTCACCTGACGGCTGCGCTTATAAGCAGCTGAATAGTCAAGCTGGAGGTTGTCGAAGCTGATACCAAATTCCTTGGCGTTTGTGCGCATAAGATGCGCCAGTTCGGCATTCCGCAAAAGCGCCTTGGAAGGGATGCAGCCCACGTTCAGGCACACTCCACCCAGGTATTCCTTCTCGATGATGCCGACTTTCTTGCCAAGTTGGGCGGCTTTGATCGCGGCAACATAACCGCCAGGCCCTGCCCCTAAAACCACAACGTCAAATTGCTTCATGGTCGCTCCTTCTTACTTGATAAATGTTCCAGCTCTGAGTTCGTCGAACGCCAGCTGTAATTCTTCACGTGTGTTCATAACGATCGGTCCGCCCCATGCAACCGGCTCGTGCAGCGGCGGCGCTGATGCCAAAATAAATCGCAGCAGTTCTCCAGGCAGGGCGCAAACTTCCACCAATTCGCCCTTTCCCAGTAGCAAGGCTGTCTTCTCTTCAAAAATCTCGCCATTAAGCATGCCCGAGCCTTCGATCAGGAAGACAAAAACGGTCTCGTCTTCCTTCACGGGGATTTCGATGCTCTGCCCTTCGTCGAGCTTCACGTCTAACAAGGTCGCCTGGATGTGGTGGGGAGTCACACCTTTGACGTCTTTGTACTCACCGGAGATGACCTTGACGAAACCGCCATTTTCTTCCACCAAGCCCACATCCTGCGGCTCGATGTCGAAATACTTCGGATTGGTCATTTTCTCGGCAGCGGGCAGGTTCAGCCAGAGCTGCAAGCCTAGCAAGCGTTCCGCTTCCTGTGGCATTTCCTGGTGGAGGATGCCGCTGCCGGCCGTCATCCACTGGCAGGCGCCGGATGTGATCAACCCCTTGTTGCCGAGGCTGTCCTCGTGCGCGATCTCACCCGTCACCAGGTAGGTGATGGTCTCAATGCCACGATGCGGATGCATTGGGAAGCCACGGATGTAATCGTCGGGGTTGCGCGAGTCAAAGGAATCCAACATCAGGAAGGGATCAAAGTCCTCAATAGTACTGCCCCCCAAAACCCGGTTCAGCCGAACTCCAGCACCATCAACAGCTGGTTTGCCCTGAACAACGCGAGTTACCTCTCTAATCTTCATTCTTAAGTCCTCTCAAATTCAGTAGCCCATCGTACCGTTCAAAGATTCGTCATTTTCGATCCAATCCTGAACCGCAATGCGGCGGTAGTTATCTTTGTCATCCCGGATAAACACCTGCTCTATCCCGGCGTTAATGATCATGCGTTTACACATCGAGCAGGGGTTGGCATTCTTAACGTAGCTGCCATTATCTTTCAGGTCGATGCCGGAGAGATAAAGCGAGCTGTTGAGCATGCGTTCGCGCGAGGCGCTGATGATGGCGTTGGCTTCGGCATGCACACTGCGGCAGAGTTCGTAGCGTTCCCCCCGTGGGATCTGCATCTTCTCTCGGATGCAGTAGCCCAGGTCGATGCAATTCGCCCTTCCACGCGGCGCGCCAACGTATCCGGTCGAAACGACCTCATCGTTCTTGACGATCACCGCGCCATACTGCTTTCGCAGGCAGGTACCGCGCTGGCTGACCATCTCCGCGAGGTCGAGATAATAGTTGATTTTGTCACGTCTGATCATAAACGTCCTCTTCGTTTTTGCAGGTTACCAAATTGTACCCGAGGAGAACAGAATTTCGTCCACTGCTCCCGTTTGCAAATCCGCGTATTATTGCCCACTATCCTACCAAAAATGGACGCCCGGTGGGATGTACCGGGTGTACAAAACACTCGGATTCACCCTACAAACCCTCATCTTCCACAAACTGGTAGAACGCCTTCTCAGATTTCTGATCCGAAGGCGAAATGGTGCCGACCGGGAAAGCGTAAACGGTAAACTCTTCTTCGCCGTCCAGACCGAAAAGGGAATCGCATACTATCCGGTCGAAAGCAGCGACCGCACAGGTGCCCAGCCCGAGGGCGGTGGAGGAAAGGTACAGGTTTTGACCAACGTGACCGGCATCGATCAGGGCGGGTCCGTGCGCCGTGATGCCGTAGCGCCACTCGCAGCGGTAAGGCACGAAACTCCAATAAAAGATCACACTGGCTTTGGACGCCCAATTTTGCCCTTCAAGGGAGACAGAAATTACTGATGGCAGGTCTTCCACCGGATGAAGGAATTCGAGCTGGTGCCCCATGGGCAGGTAGTGGTACGCGCCCGGCTGTAAGCCCTCGACGTGTTGCACGATCAGGTAGGTTTCAAAAGGATGACGCGCGCCACCAGAGGGGACTGTTCGCAGAGTAGCGTAAGACTTACCGCGGATGGCTTTGATCCCCTGGGTAGCCCAGAGCAAAAAGGAGAGCTGAAGCAGGCTGATGGGCTGCTGGGTGTAAACCCGTGAGCTTCTGCGTTCGGTCAGCAGGGTGATGAAATCGTTTTGCAGGTCGAGATCGCTGAAATTCCTGGGCAGAGGCATGGCGTGGTCGGTCATGGGTGCCTTCGCCAGCGGAGGTTGGGGCAATTTGAGATCCTGGTCGGATTTATAGTCATCGTAATTGCTGCTTGAGTAGCTTTTCATAAAATTGCGACCGTCAGAGATGAGTTTCTTTTGAGTTTCGGGGTCCAACATGGTGTGTCCTTTTGTTGCGGGTTTGGATGAATTATAGACGGATTGGCATACGATGTCGGGTAAATTAGCATCTGTGTGTCCGTCTTTTCATTTTCTATTAAAAAGGGTATGTTTGTGTAGATCAGGTTCCGCTGTTGATCCTGACGTGAAGAGCGCCTTCTGGATCCAAAATGATACATGCCAGGGTTCGTGATGTCAGGTCGAAAATCGCGACCTGACCTTGTATCTTTATAGTGATCTCAATTAAGCTATATATAGAGGTCAGTCAGGAAGGTGAGGGCGAATCCTCACCTGACCTTTGCAGCAAACCCTGAGATATTGAAAGGATGCTTTCACCAATTTATTCACGAAGATTACACGGTCTCCGGAGTATCAGAGCTCGCACTCGAACAGTTAAGCGGCAGGAGTATAATTAGCCAATGTCACCCGCCCGACAATACTTGTATCGCTGTTGCAAACTTTAGTCTGCATCGTACAGTAACATAAGTTCGATACACAGATTTGATTATTCATCATGACATCCCGACGCTGTAAAACGCAATCTTTCTTTTCGCCAATTATGGCAATCACCTACTCGCCCGGGGGTCTGGTACTGATCACCTCGGGCATCGCCACCTTGTACATCTTGATGGAATGGGTGTTCATCTTCACTCGACCATCGTTTCTGCGCACGGTTTCTTTGATCGTAAAATCGCGCGCGTTTTTCTCAACCTCAAGCATGATGGTCCTGGCAAGCCTGCTCTCGCTGGTTCCATTGCTTCTATTGGCGGCATGGATCAAGAATCCAACCGTGAAGAAGGCTCTTCAAGCGTTGGCGTTGCTGGTACCTTCTTTATTGCTCACCGCCACCTTGTTGCTTCTTGTCGACAATTTCACCTACACGCTCTTCCAGTTTGGTATTGTGAGCGCTGTAGGTGTATGGCGTGCGGTATACGCCGCCCTCAGTCTCCTGGCACTGGTCTATCTGCTTACGCGCCTGGCAGATCTGGCAAATCTGCTCACATGTTTCTTGCACAGATCGAATCCGCGCGTTCGCGTATTGCTCCCAATCGGGATCATCCTGTTGTCCATGATCGGTGCTATCCTGACCGCCAATATCACGCATTTGCAGACCGAGACGCAAAAACAGCGCACCTCAGCCAGCCGCAACCAATTGCCGGATATCCTCCTAATCACCGTGGACGCGCTCAACGCGGAATACACCTCCATCTACGGAGGTAAAAACGATACCACACCTTTCCTGCGCGAATTGGCGGGAAATTCACTGATCAGTGAAAATCATTTCGCCAATGCCCAGGGAACGATTGGGTCAATCACATCACTCCTCACCGGTAAACTGCCATCGGACATCCGGGTTATCTATTCATCCGATATGCTCCAGGCAAATGATGCCTATCAGCACCTGCCGGGAATCCTTAATGCAAACGGCTACTTCACTGTCCAACTGAGCAACGCGACCTATGCCGATGCGTATAAGACGAATTTTCAATCCGCCTTCAATGAAGCCAATGGACGTTCGGAAAGCGACCAACCGGTGTCAAACGCGCTAAATAAGATCTACCCTGGAGTAAGCGCTGTTTTCCAAAAAGAAGTCATTGAAAGAATTTCCTCTCGGGTGCAACACATATTCTTCATCCGCGATATGAATAACCCGTATAAGGAAGTTACCGAAGCCCCAAAGAAATTTGATGACCTCGAAAAGATAAAGCAGGTCGAATCACTGTTAATTTCACGTCAGGAACCCGTCTTTATTCATCTCCATTGGATGGGTACCCACGGCCCAAATTACTTTCCCGAGGAACAAGTGTTTTCAAAAGGGTTGGATTTAAACAACCAGAAACAGAACAAGCAACTCTTTTATTACGACGCCATCCTTGAATTCGACCGGACGATCGCTGATTTGTACCAATTCCTGGAACATGAAAACCGGCTGGATCATACTCTTATTATCATTACCAGTGACCACAGTCAGAAGTGGACCAATTCCCGATTACCCCTGCTGATGCATTTCCCAGGCGGGGAATATGAGCAGAGGTTTGCCGCCAACACTGAAAATATTGACGTTGCCCCGACAGTGCTGGACTACCTGGGGATTTCCCAACCCACCTGGATGACAGGTCAATCTCTTATTTCAGGGGATTACTCTGAACATCCAGTTTTCACCGCCAAGATCCCCAAATCTTCCAAAGACCCATTAACTGGCAAGGTCAGCTATCCTGAATCAGTCCCCCCGTTTTTTCAATTTGGAAGGATCTCGGTGGTCGTCTGCAACCAATGGGTAGAACTGGATCTCACGAAAAAAACAATTCGTAGTGGCAAAATCGCTGCATACACCAGGGAATGTATTGATGAGTTAAACGAGCGACAGGCGCTTGACCTGATCATCGGACACCTGAAAAAATATGGATTCGATACAACCGAATTAGGACCATTAACAGAGCAGTAGTCCGAGTTGTTACCCATCCCTTAATTACTGCAAATAGAAACTCCACCACTAAGCTGGAAAATCGCTTGAAGAACCATTTACCCAATTTTGGTAGAAGGAAAAGGATTGCCAACAGTGTGTGCGAAGCGAAAGCAGAATCGAGCAGCACAGATCCCAGACATTCCAGGTAAATGATCCACCTGAGAAAACCTCCAATAAATATTCGACCTAATAAACCAAAACGCGAGAATTGCACAGTCCCGCGTTTTGGTGGTTGATTGATATGTGGTTGATACTACTTGCCCGAAATGGTGACACCCTTCACCCTGATCCAGGGTAAGAGCCAATATCCGGAGTTTTCGCGTTCCTGGCTGACCGCAACCGTATCGCGCAGCATATCCGCCAGGTTGCCGGAGATCATCACCTCGCTCAGGGCTTTGGTGATCTTCCCGCTCTCGATCAAAAAGCTGTTCTTAGCCACGCCGCTGAGGTCACCTGAAGGGCCAGGTTGTCCGCCTGAGAACCGCCCCATCACAATGCCCTTCTCCACCCCGGCAATCACTTCCTCAAGAGGTGTCTCGCCATTACCAAGAACATAGGTACCTCCGCTGTTTTTGGAACGCGGCAAACCTGTCCTGGCAGCGCCATAGCGGCTGAGGCTAAAGTTCTTGAGCACGCCTTTCTCGATCAGAGGCATGTTCTCAGCCACGTAGCCATCACTGCTAAGCGGACCTGTGCCTGTCAGATCGGGATGCTCTGCGACCAACTCAAAATTGATCAAAGGGCTGGCAACCTCTTCCCCAATCTTGTCTTTCCAGGGACTGGTGCCAGAGATCAGCGCTCCATCCTCAAGATAGGTATCGGCCACATAATACAGGATGTCATTCAGGCAGCCGGGAGTGATGACCAGATCCCCTTCAAAACTTCCCGTAAATTGCTCCGTCACAATCTGACGTTGGGTTTCATCCAACAATCGCCTGACTCTGTTCTCTTCACAGACCCTATCAGCAGGATTCTCGTAGACTGTGCCAAAATAATTGAACGAAGAGGTTTTCCCCTCCTCCTTAGCCATGAACATGTTGCTCAATTGATAGTAACCCCGACGGTCAGACAGCCTGACGCCATTGGTGTTGGCATAGAGTTTCTCGCCGAAGTTGTGCTCAATCCCGATCGAATCAAAGCTGATCTTCGGGAAATCCTGCCTGACATCCTTCAGCAGTTGATCCAACTGCCCATACATGGCGTCCAGGTCAGGTTGTTCTTCGCCGGCGGAGAAACTGAGGTTCTCCTGGAGTTCTGCGATCCCTTCCGCCTCATCCGGGGCAGCCGACTGCGCCGCCTGCCAGGCTTCCTGCACCGCCAGGCGGATATCTTCGGGGGCGAAGCTGTTGAGGGTGGTGCTGCCTTTGCGCTTGTCCTTTAGCAGCTTCAGGCTGACTTTGTCCGTGAAAACCGTGCGCACCATGCTGACTTTTGCCAGTTCGTAATAAACCTCGGTCAGCGCGCTGCGGCTCACCCAGGTTTCGCCCTCATCGGCCCCAATCGCCTTGATCTCATCCAGAATCAACTCGGCTGCTTCGAGCAGCGCCTTATCTTTCCCTTCAAAAGCCTGTTTCATGACCGACCTCCCACATTGATCTGAACCTTGATTGCCGGTCCGCCCATACCTACCGGGATCATCTGTTTTTTGCCGCACATGCCCGAGTTGGTCCAGGTTACGGTGTCGCTGACCATATCGGCAGTCTTGAGCACCTCAAAAGCCACACCGGAGACGGTGGTGTCCTTGACTGCCTTGCCAAGTTTGCCATTCTTGATCTCGAAGCCCATCGGAACGCCGAACATGAATTCGCCGGTTGAGTCCGCCTGACCGTTATTCATATCGGTGAAGTAGTAGCCGTCCTTCACTGACGCGATCATGTCTTCCAGCTTATCGGTGCCGGGGAGGATGCAGGTGTTGCGCATGCGGATCAGCGGTTCATCGGAGAAGTCGAAAGCGCGTGCGTTGCCGTTCGGGATATGCCCATATTTGATGGCTGATTCTTTGTTGTGCATGTAGCCGGTGAGAATGCCATTTTCAATCAGCATCTGGTCCTGCGCCAGCGTGCCTTCGTCGTCCACAAACACCGGCACAGGCGCAAGTTGTCCAAATGCAGTATGGGCAATATCCACCAGGCTGACCTTTGCGCTGGCAACCTGCTTGCCAAACATTGGACCACCGACCGAGCCAGTTTCCACGAAATCCGCCTCCACGGTATGCCCGACAGCCTCATGCGCCAGGATACCCGCCAGGTCTGAATCCAGGATGACCGTCTGGATGCCGGGCTTGGCATACACACCCTCAGCCTTCAAGATCAGCTGCTCGTATTGCTTTTCGAGCTTGCCAAACAGGTCCTCTGCTTTGGGGAATTTAGCCATAAAGTTGCCATAGCCGCCCAAAACCTTGTAGTGTTCCACAGGCTGACCGTCTTTGTCCTGTGTGGTCATGAAAACGTAAACGTTCGAGCGCGGCACATACGAGTGCGAGACCACGCCGTCGCTGGTGTAGAGCAGCTTTTC
>MTKZ01126625.1_pt1 | contig 10310 bp, 5 predicted proteins | sample 1042781 | NCBI WGS metagenome assembly MTKZ01 (sample SAMN06212207, study PRJNA360539) | anaerobic digester metagenome | biome: Wastewater treatment plant; material: sludge; isolation source: anaerobic digester fed with sludge from wastewater treatment plant | place: Denmark: WWTP Viborg ...
CCCTCTCCGATGACGGGATCCGCGTCTTCCTCGACGGCAGGGAGGTGATTTCTCGGTGGAACAACCACGGCCCTACGCCGGATGAGACCGAGGTGGACATCTCCGAGGGGCTGCACGAGTGGGTCGTCCACTATTGCCAGGAAGGCGGGGCCTCGGCGCTGGCCTTCACTTGGCGTAAACTCGCGAAACCATGACCTCGCGTGAACGCATCCTTGCTGCCCTGCGGCGTGAGCTGCCTGACCGGCTGCCGATGTGCGAGACCGACTACTGGCCTCAGACCCTGGACCGCTGGCGGCAAGAAGGGTTTCCCGAGAGGGCGGACCCGGTCGAATACTTCGGGCTGGACCGCATGGTCTGCGTCAACGACCTCTTCGAACCCTCATTCGGCCTGCCTGAACGCACCGTCGAGGAAACCTCCGCGTATCGCGTCCACGTGGACCGGTACGGCAAAACGGTGAAGACCTGGCTGACGTCGCATCACTCGCCAGCCATTCTGAGTCCGGCGCTGACCACCTGGGAGGAATGGGAGCGGCTTAAGCCGACGCTGACTCCGGGCCCCGCGAAGTTCAACAACCCGGCGGCCGAGGCTCAGTACCAGGCGGCGCGGGAAGCCGGCCACTTCATCGCCATTACTCCTGCCGAGCCGATGTGGTTCGTCATCGAGAACACAATGGGCTTTGAGGACGGACTCCTGGCCATGGCCGCCGAGCCCGAGCTGGTTGCCGACATGGTGGCCGCCTACTCAGACTACATCCTGGAAATGCTGGACCTCACATTGCAGCGGGGCTACCGCTTTGACGCGATATGGTTCTGGAGCGACCTGTGCTACCGCAACGGGATGCTGTTCTCGCCGGCGTATGCCCGCCGGTTCATCCTGCCTCATTGGAAGCGCTTCGGTGAGTACGCCCGCCGGCACGGCATGCGGTTCATGTTCCACTGCGACGGGAACGTCGGCGAGTTGATCCCGCTGCTCATCGAGGCGGGGTGCGATGCGATCCAGCCGATCGAGGCCAGGGCAGGCAACGACGTACGTGACTACAAGCGCCGCTTCGGACAGCAGATCTGCTTCATCGGCAACATCAATGCCGACATCGTGGCGTCAGGCGACTTCGAGCAGATCGAACGCGAGGTGACTGACAAGATCCCTGTTGCCGCGGCCGGCGGAGGCTACATTTACCACATTGACCACTCCGTCCCCCCCACGGTGTCTCTGGCCGCGTATCGTCACTTGCTCGAATGTGTGCGCCGCTGCCAAGTGCCGCAGGTTTGAGCCGCAAGCACGCGGCAATCATCGTGTATCTGAACCTCAACCGGGGCTGATCCGCGATTGACGACCTTGACCTCGTGGGGGACGATCTGTACCCAGACCGGCTGACCTTTCCAGACCAGCGGGAAAGCCAAACGGGTCCAGGTGGGCGGCAGTCTGGGTGTGAGCGAAAGCAGGTCAGTCTGCATCGCTGTCTTCATGCCTGCGAAGCCGAGCACCACCATCTGCCAAACCGCGCCCGCGTTGGCGATGTGAATGCCCTCGGCCGCTCCCTCGTGCTCCACATCGAGGTCGATGTCCCGGGCGCGCATCCAGAATCGCCATGCCTCATCCATCAGCCCCAGCCGGGTCGCGATCATCGCGTGGACGCCGGCCGACAGCGAGGAGTCATGAGTGGTCAGCGGCAGGTAATACTCCCACGCCCGGCGGACCTCGGCGTCGCTGAATTCGCCGGGAAAGAGCATCATCAGCATGAGCACATCCGCCTGCTTGAGGCACTTGCTGCGATAGAGGCGCTCCTGGGACACCTGCGCGGCGAAGGTGGTGTCGCGGTCGCGCCACAGTTCGTCGAACCGGGGATCGGCCAGGAGGTCGAAGCCCTCGCACTGCAGTGCCAGCAGGCCGTCCTCATGCCGCGGAATCGGCAACCCCGCAGCCGCCGCAGCGAACGCCTCGCATTCGGACGGCGAGGCTCCCGCCGCCGGGCCGATTTCCGCGGCGGTTTTGAGCGCGAAAGCGACCATCCGGTTGGTGTAGCTGTTGTTGTTGGAGATCGGCGTGTATTCATCGGGGCCCATGACGCCCAGCAGGCTTGGGTGGCCGTCGCCCTTTCGCCAGTCCAACCGCTCCATCCAGTACCGCGCGGTCTCCAGGATGACCCGTGCGGCCGGACCATGCAGATACTCGACATTCCCCGTTGCCCGGGCATAGTGCGCCAGGCCGTAGACCACATCGGCGGTGATGTGCACCTCGTGATCGGCGTACTGCCAGTTCGGACAGCACTCGCGGCCGTCGGCGTCGGACTCCCACGCATAGCGCGCGCCGGAATAGCCATAGCGATTGGCGTTCTCATTCGCGCCGGGCAGACTCTGCACGCGAAAGTCGACCAGCGTGCGGGCGCGGGCGGGGTCGGTGTAAAGATAGAACGGTAGGAGAAATATCTCCGTGTCCCAGAAATAACGGCCCCAGTAGGCTTCGCCTGCATAGCCCTTGGCGTCGATGGCCACCCGCGGGTCATCCGGCACGTGAGCCCGCAACAGATGATAAAGCGAAAGTCGTACCGCCCGCTGTGAATCCTCATCGCCTTCGATGACGACGTCACACGAGTCCCACCGCCGCTTCCAGACCTCGGCGTGCTCGGCGTGAAGCTGCTCGTATGACTGGTCCGCAACGATGTCGAGCCATCCGTCGGCGTCGCATCGCACCGGATCCCGACTGGTGGTCACGGCGGATCGCTTCTCAAAGACCAGCTCACGACCGACCGGCTCCTTAATCGACGCCTCCGTCACCACGGTGCAAGCCCGCTCTGCCTGTTCGTGACGGATGCTCAACTCGCAGTTCGCGTCCCGCGGCAGGTGGTAGACGAGCCTTGTTGCGACCAGTATTTCGTCCTCCGCATCGGTGATGACGCGGCACTCACAGCCCAGACCGCCTCTCGGGCGAAGCTCGATGCTCTTGAAGTGATCATAACCGTTCGTCCTCACGTCGGCGTCGATCCCAAGGTGCAGATTAAGGTGGGCTTCGTGGTCGCAATGAAACCTCAGCCGCTGGACGCACAAGTACGGACGGGCGGCGCTGACAAACCGCTCGAAGGTCAGCTCCACTTGCTTGTGACTGTGCGTGTGCCAGCAGAGCGTTCGGATCAGCGTCGCCGTGTCGAGCCGCAGTTCCCTTCGATAACCGGTGATCTGGTCGTTCTCCATGTCGAGCCGCTCGCCATCGACCATCGGTGCGAGACCCAGGAAGAACGGCAGGTTGACCATCTCGTTGTTGAGCAGGGGATGACGGCCGAAGATGCCGGGCACGTAGGTCCCCCACTTGGACTTCGTGTCGGCGAACCGCTCGCTGGTCACGTTGGCCGGAAGGCGCGTATAGCTGACGTTCTGGGGAGCACCGCTGAGGTGCTCCTCCAGCGAGCTCCGAACGTGCAGATAGCCGCTTCCGAGGGTGAACAGCCCCTCATAGGCCTTGGCGGTCTCGACACGAAACGGCGACTCCATGATGGACCAGGCATCCGACATGGCCGACAGTATAACCGGGCAGGCGTCCATTGAGCAGAAAGCGATCAAGCCCGGTCCGCCCAGCGCGAAACGACTCGCCTTTGTATCTTGAAGCCCGGCCTGGGCCCGGACTTCGGCGGGCTTATTCGAGCCGCGTCGGGTGCGTTTCAGAGCCCACCCGACAGAAGATGTCAGTCCTGGACCTTCGGATCATTACAGGTCCAGGCAGTTCGCGTCGCCCAACTCCGTGCCGCTGAAGCAGCGCTGGAAACCGGCGAAATCCTTCTGATCCACGTCCTGGTCGCTGTCGAAATCGGCCTTGCCGAAATTCAGGCTGCTGCAGCCGCTCGGCGGCCCGGCCATCCCCGGCCCGGTCGCGCAGCTCTCGAAAATCTCAAGGTCATCCTCGTCCACGTCGCCGTCCCCGTCCAGGTCGGCGGGCGCCGGCGGCGGGAGATCGAAGCCCACGCCGTCCCACCAGAGTGTGAAGCCGGAATCCCAAGTATCGGCATGCATTTCGAGGAACTGGATGTTGGCCAGGCTGGGGCTGCCCACCGTCGTGCGCCGCCAGCCCGTCTGCGTCGTGGATGACGCATCCAGCGGCACCTCGTAAGACCGCCACTGCCCGATGGCCTGGTTCAGCAGGTTGTACGGGGACCCGTTCATGTAGTACTGGTACTCGAAGTAGTTGTTATCCGCGTCTTTGAGGCGAATCCAGGGGCTGCCATTCTGGAAGTCGTAAGGGCTGGGATTCTCAGCGTATACTCTGAACTTCAGCACGGTGGCAGGCGTGAGGTTCCACCGGGCAATGAACGTCCGCGGGTACCGGGCGTAGGTGTCGAAGCCGCCGTCGGTGACGAACTTCACTGAGCCGGCACCCACCACCTTACGGCTCGTGTCGTCCACCACGTACGTATTCTCGGGGCTCGAGCCCTGGGCCCAGGCCGCCCAGTCGGTTGCGTTCAGTTCGGTCATGTCGTCGGGTGGACGGAGCTGGAGTTGGCCACCCAGGCCGAGCGACCGTACAAAGATTGCGGTGGTCGTCTGGCCCTGCCAGTAGGCAACATTGGCCTCGGTGATGTCAAGCCAGCAGTAGTCAACCCCCTCGTTATACTCCACCCGGAAGTGCAGAACTCCGTTGGTGGCCACGACGGCCACATAGCCGAACGGGTTGGCATCGAGCACGTCGCCGTTGTACGCCGGCGGCACCATGCCCGGATCGACGGGCACATTCGGCAGGGTGTACTCGCCGTTCGCGTCGGTGAGCCCCTGAGCCTTGATCTGCGTGGTGATCACTTTGCCGAGCCCCGGGCGTTCGCAATACTGGTACATCTTGACCGTCGCGCCGGGCAGAGGCTGACCGTCGAAGCCGAGGATCCGCAGCCGGATCTCGGCCGGTAGCTGGTACATGTACTGGCCGTAGTAGCCATGAACCGTGTCGAGCCAGCGGGTCATGGCCCCCGCGCTGTGAGGCGAGATCAGCGGACTGCAGCCGTGCATCAAGTCGGCCCGCGCGCTGTATCCCTGCCCGGAAACCTGGTTCACCTCGCCGGGAACATCCATCTGGTAGATGTCAACCAGGCCGAGCTGGTGGCCCATCTCGTGCAGCAGGCCATAGTCAATGTCGTCGGTCCTGCTGTAGTAGCCGGAACCGCGGGGATCGCCCTCGCTTGCATGATAGCGGAATGGGAAGATGGCATAGGGCGTGGTGTCGACGGCCGGGTCCGCCGCGGTGTCGTCGAGGACCTCAAGCACGTTGTAGTGGACGCGCTTCTGGCAGTCCGCGACGGCAAACATCTCGTTGAACCGCGCCATGTGGCGCTGGAGCCAATCGAGCAGATCATCGGTCTGGGCCTGGGGGTAGCTGACCGGCGTATTCTCCCGGAAGGCCTCGATGTAGGACCGATCCGCGTAAGTGAGGAACGGCACCGCCTTGGTGTTGACCGTCAGTGAGTTGTTTGTCCCGCGGGCATCGGAGACGTTGACCGCGAAACCGATGTCGCGGGCGACGGCCAGGCCCTCCCAGGTTCGCGGGAACGCGAAGCTTGCCGTCGCGTTCGGCGCCAGCGTCACCACTTGTGACGGGGTGCTGACCACCGATCCGTCCACCGTCCACGTGCCTGAAAGCGTGCCGCTCCAGGTGTTCGTTCCGCGGTTGCGGACCGTCGCCGTGTAGGTAACCGTATCGCCGGTGTTCGGCCAGCGTTGAGTCGCGCCGGTCTGTCCCCCGCCGAGGGAGGTGGCGGCGGAAAAGATGTAAGGCCCGAACCCGGACGGTTCGGTGACCGAGTAATATANNAGTTGGGCAGGTAGCGCGGGTACTGCGGGCTGCGCGCCAGGCTGAGCACATGCAGGTCCGTCTCGTCGCGGGGCGTGCGCGGGCCCACGCTGTCGACGGTGGTCACCTCACTCATGTTCTTGGTGACGGTGGTGACACCGTAGTAATAGTGGATGCCGTTGGCCGCCGTGGAATCGAGATAGCTCGTCGTGTTGATGTTGCCGACGGTGCCGATGGGGCTCATGCCGTCGACGGACGTAAACGGCGCGGTCGCGCGGTAGACGGCGTAATGATGAAACTGGTTTGTCGGATCGGCGACGGGCTGCCAGGAGAGGGCCACGGCGTGGTTCAAGGCGACAGCGGCCTGGTTGGGCGGCGGCCACAACTGGGCCGTCGCCCCGGCGGTGATGTCGATGGCGGTGAACAAGTTCTCGACCTGGTTGGTGGGACTTTCACCATCGCCGTTGCCCGCGACCCAGGCGGTACGCAGCGGGAGATAGAGCAGTCCGTCCGGAGCGATGGTGGCCGTGGCCCGGGCGTTGCCTCCGGAGCTGACCGCGAAGGTGTCCAGCAGCACGGGCTGGGTGCCGCTGTCCTGGATGGCATAGTAGATGCCGCCTTCGTTGTTGCCGACGATAACGACGCCGTTCGAGGTCACGATCGGCGAGGACGAGACCATCTCCCAGCCGGTGCTGCCGGTGAGGTAACTCCACTTGACCGAGCCGTCAGCCGTGTTGATCGCGTACAACCGCCCATCGCCCTGCTGGCTGTTGGTCTGGAAGTAGTAGGTCAGACCGTCGTGGCTGAGGCAGCCGGCCGCCTGGGCCCGTTGGGGGCTTGCCCCGGCGTTGTAGAAAACCATCACCGCCTCGCTGCCCCACAGCGGATTGCCATCCTTGTCCAGGCCGGCCACGAAGACAGAGTCGCTGCCGCACCCGACGTAGACGTTGCCGTTGGCGGGGTCGATGGTCACGGTCGCGTCCACGGTTGCGCCGACGTCGGTGGTCCAGAGTTCGGCGCCGGCGGAGCCGCTGTATGCCTTGATCTGCCCCCATCGGCTCCCGATGACAACCGTCAAGGGGCTCGTGCCCATGTAGAGAGATGGATCGCTCAGCCCGCAGTCCGCAGCGGTCGCGGCCGCCCAAATCTGCTCGATCATGCCGCCGTCGTCCATGCCGGCGTAGGGCCGATCCACCCAGGAATGCAGGAAGATGCGGCCGTCGGGTGCGGGCGCGACCGTGGGAGCATGCATGCTGAGGTGGCCGGGGTTGGCATCCGCGCCGTTGTGCCAGTAGGGGGAAGGCCCGACGCTTGTTTGGAATGCCATCAAGGGGTGGCCATTGGGATACTGGGTGCTTGCCGTGGCGTCGTTGACGACATAGATCGTGCTGCCGTTGCCCGAGAAGGCCGGGGTGCTCGCGCCGATCGTCTCTCCGCCGCTCGGGTTGCCGTACCAGAACAGCTTGCCGGTGTGGCGGTCCATGCCCTGGACGCCCTTGGGCCAGTGATAGCCGGCGACAACGATGTCGGCGCCGCCCGGGCCGACGCCGTCATAGAACACCATTGAGGTGCTCGTGAAGTTACCCTCTCCGGGCGAACCGGGCGAGGGGTTCTGCCAGCGTATCGTCCCGAAGAACGTGTCATTCATTCGTTCCGCGGGCACGGTGTAGTCCGCTCGGCCGGTATGGGCCGGGTCCCGATGCTTCATTTGCCAGGAGGCGCCTGCGGCGGGCATGGCACAGGCCGCCCAGACAAGCACGAAAACGAATCCACGGGTCACGGCATGCTCCTTTCCTCAGTTTCAAGACTCCGCCGGCATCCGGCGCGGGTCATTCTGCNNACATTCTGCACATTCGGGCTCGGCCAGGACGTCCGCGCCGCTGATACAGTTCACAAAAACATCCAGGTCACCGTTATCCACATCGGTGTCGCCGTCCAGAACAGCGTTATCACAATCCGGGGCAACCGGACCGCCGCCCGAGCCGGTCAGGCAGGACTGGATGTGACCGAAGTCCTCCTGGTCCACGTCGCCATCGCCGTCAAAGTCGGCCGAGACCGGCGTCTCGTTGGGCCCCGGCACGGAAATCGTGTAGTAGGCATCCTGGGTATTGCCCCGCCAGTATTGGATATTGAAGTCGGTGACCTCCTGGAAGCGGTACCAGATCTGGTCAAGGTGGGCAATCCGCAGGACCATGATACCATTGGCGATGCCGTAGGTATGTTGTATGTCGCCGCTGGTGAAGGGGTTGCGCGGCAGAAGGACATACCCGGCATTGTCGGTGGTGAACTCAAGGTCAGGCGTATTGTCGATGGTCTTGCCGTACCAGCCCGACCCGCCGACGGCCTGGTAGATGCGGACGTTGGCCCCTCGCCGGGGTTTGCCGGCCTCATCGGTGATCCGAAGGTGGTTGTTGGCCGGCAGGTCGTCGAGGAACACGCCGATGTTGCCGGGGGCGTTGCAGTTCCCGCAGCAGGCCCGCTGCCCGGCGATGCCGTTGAGGGCCCCCGCATCGTACTCCGACCACCCCTGATCGTAGCCGCCGGACATCATCATGCCGTACTTGTTGTAGTAGAGGACTTCGCCCCACGCGATGAACGGCATGTACGAGCTGCCCGCCACATAGACGCTCCCCTCATAGATCTGAACAGAGTGGTGGCTCGATGTGTTATGCACGTCGAAGCCGTAGGTGTCGATCAGGTAACGGGCATGGCCCAGCTCGTGCAGCAATGAGCCCTCGTAATAAAACGGGTTACCCGTGGAAACGCTGGTGTGGTTGCTGTACATCGAGCCGTCCAGCAGCGTGGCCGGGAAGCCCCACATCAGGTCCACCGTCCTGTCACGCAGGTCGGGGTTGTTGGTGGGATAACCGCCGGCCAAGGGCAGTGTCCCATCGGGCACGACAACGATCTTATCAATCCGCACTCGATCCAGGACCCCGTTGGGCGTCGTCGGGTAAACAGCTTGCTCCGAAAACTGGTTCCAGTAGCCCATCTGCCGCCGGGCCCAGTCGTCCCACGAGTTCGAGCCGACGCCCAGGTTCTTCTGGTACTGGTGGAAGTAGTCGTAAACCGACTGCTCCACCCAGAAGCCGACGATGATCGCGTTGGTTCGATCGACGACCTCGTTGTTGACTTCGCTGCTCTCGGCGATGAGGTTGTTGGGGTCAACCCGCAGCTTGATCCAGTGGTCGCCGGCCTGCCAGGTCCACGCCCAGGTAACCACGCGTTCCTCGTTCACGCCCAGGTTGGTCAGCGTGCCGGACGCGACGGGAACATCATCGAGGCGCCACTCGTAATCGACGGAGGCCGCCGCACTGTCTCCGGTGTTCCTGATGTGCCCCCTGAAGGTGACCGCATCACCCGGAGCCGGGTTGTTCTTGGCTGCGTCGTAATCATACCTCGGTGTGCGCTCGATGTAGGCAACGTCCAGATCGGCCGTGCTCGTGGGGTCCGCTGCGAGCCTCGCCGGCGGCACCGCCGGGCTGCCCGAGGGACAGAAAGGCGGCGGGGGCGGAAGTCCCGCCCAGGCAGACGCCACCAGCAGCCCTGCGAATAACAGAAGACTCATCCGGATCATTCTGACAAGGCCTCACCTACGGCGGACCGCCTTTTTGCGGGCCGCAACCCAAGCGCACTGCGATCCAGAAACATACGTGCAAGCCGCAGAGATCTCTGGCCGTAAGGCTCTATAACGGCCTGAAACGCAAGCGAGCGGCCACATAAGGATCCGCTTCGCTTGCGTTTCAAAGCCCGGTTAGCACAACATGTCAATCCTGGACCTTAACGCTGTCACAGGCCCAGGCAGTCCACGTTGCCCGGCACATCCGTGCCGCTGTAGCACCGCTGGAAGCCGGCAAAATCACTCTGATCCACGTCCTCGTCGCTGTTGAAGTCAGCCTTGCCGAAATCATCAGCGCTGCAGCCGGCCGGTGGTCCTCCGATCCCCGGACCGGTTGCACAACTCTGGAAGACGTCAAGGTCGTCCTCATCGACGTCGCCATCGCCGTTGAAATCACCGGGCTGCAGCTTGGCAAAAGTCAGGGCCGTCAGGGTATCGCCGACCCAGTAGTAGATGTGCTGGGCCGCGTCGCCGATGACCGGCCCCATCTGCAAGCCGCTGATCATGTCGACTGTACCCGTATCGAATGAGAAGATCGGGGTGATCGGCGTGGGCGGTTCTTCATCTTTTTGCGTGCCCTCGACCTCGAAGTCCCAACCTCGGATACTGGTCTCCGCTGCGTCCAGGTCGGCGCTCGCCGCGTTTCCGTCTACCGAGACGGTCACCGTTGGAGGAGTCGCTCCGAAGTCGAACCGGTACTCGATGTGCTGCCAGACGCCAGCCGTGAGCCCCACTGGCGGGTCGTAGTCTTGCTGACGCGGGGCGATCATCCCCGCCGGGCTCGACGAGTCCCACGCCAAGGCCCACCAACCGCTGTAGTCGATGTTCTCGGCCAGCCAGAGGTTGTCGGTCAGGTCGCCGCGGTACTGGTCCCAGCTCACGATGACAACCGTGTCGGTCAGGGAACCGCCGATGTTGGCGAAGACG
>MTKZ01006793.1_pt3 | contig 10308 bp, 11 predicted proteins | sample 1042781 | NCBI WGS metagenome assembly MTKZ01 (sample SAMN06212207, study PRJNA360539) | anaerobic digester metagenome | biome: Wastewater treatment plant; material: sludge; isolation source: anaerobic digester fed with sludge from wastewater treatment plant | place: Denmark: WWTP Viborg ...
GCTGCGCGAGGCGCTCGCCGGGCGGGAGGTCGTCCGCTCGGACTTCCGCGTGCCGGCGGCGGCGACCGTCGACCTCGCCGGCGAGACGGTGCACGAGGTGGTCAGCCGCGGCAAGCACATCCTCATGCGGATCGGGGCATACACGGTGCGCAGCCACCTGCGGATGGAGGGGGTGTGGCTGCTCACGGCGCCCGGCGAGCGGCTCCCCGGCCCGGCGGCCGACATCCGGGCCGTCCTCGAGGTGCCTGGCCGTGTTGCCGTGGGCCTGCGCCTCGGGATGCTCGACGTGGTGCCGACGGCGCTCGAGCACGAGCTGGTCGGGCACCTCGGTCCCGACCTGCTCGGGCCGGACTGGGACGCCGCCGAGGCCATCGCGCGGCTCACGGCCGACCCCGCCGCGCCCGTCTTCGTCGCCCTGCAGGACCAGCGCAACCTCGCGGGGATCGGCAACGAGTTCGCGAACGAGCTGTGCTTCGTGCGCGGCCTCGACCCGGCCCGCCCGATCGGCGCGGTCGACGACGTGCCCGCGCTCGTCGCGCTCGCCCGGCGGATGCTGATGGCGAACCGGGACCGGATGCGGCGCGTGACGACGGGGGTGGATCGGCCGGGCCGGCGCAGCTGGGTGTTCGGGCGCGAGGGACGACCGTGCACGCGGTGCGGCACGCCGATCGTGCGGGGGCGCCTCGGGCCGAGCCCGACGGTGCAGCGGGACGCGTATCGCTGCCCGAGCTGTCAGCCGTAGAGTGCATCGGCTGCGCTTCGACACTTCGACTCGGCTCCGCCTCGCTCAGCGGCCGAAAGAGCCCGGTCCCGTCAACGGACCGACGGGCGCTCGCACCGTGAGTTCGGACACGACGCTACCGATCGAGGACGAGCGAGATCAGTCCGCGCTCGTCCGGGCCGAGGATCTCCTCGAACCCGGCGTCCGCGAGCATGGTCAAGCTCGCCAGGTTCTGCTTGTGCGCCCGAGCCCAGATGCCGCAGTCCAGCGCATGTGCCCTCCGGGTATCGCGCAGGACGGTCAGGCCGACGTCAAGCGCCACCCGCCCGAGCCCGTGCCCTCGGAACTTCCACGCCCGTGCGACGGCTCGCACGAGAAGCTGCTCGCCCTCGGCGTCGAACGACACGTAGCTGACTGTGGCGACCTCATCGTCGATCATCCCGAGCACGACGGCCTCGTCGGGCGGAGTGGGCAAGCTGAGCACACGGAGCGCGCTCTGCACATCGAGCTCCCACGGCGCGTGGTGGTATCGGCCCCGATGCGGGGCATAGCGCATCCTCGGAGGATCGGTGCAGATGAACCGGCTCAGAGCGTTCTTGTGATCGCGAGTCGCCGGCACGAACTCGAGCGCGTCGACACGATCAGCGCTCGGCGCGCCAGCGCTCATACGCGTCGAGCTCGGCTGCGCTCAGTGCACGTCGACCGATTCCAACCTCGAACGATGCGGCATGCGCCTGGCGCTGCGACTCAGTGAGGCCGTCATCGCCGATCATCCCCGCGACGACGACATCCGGTCGTTCGAGAGTCAGAACGGGAGGCATGCCGCCACGGTACCACGCCGAATCGGCCAGTTCTCCACAGTCTTGTGCACAGGTTATCCACAGCTGCGGCGGGGCCGTTCGACGCTTCGACACTTCGACTCGGCTCCGCCTCGCTCAGCGACCGGGTCCCTGCGCCGGGTGCCCTTCGACTCGTCGCTGCGCTCCTCGCTCAGGGACCGGGGTGGGTCCGGTCCCTGAGCGAGCGGAGCGAGTCGAAGGGCAGCCGCCTCAGCTGTGCACGCCCGTGCGCCCGCGCACCCGCAGCATCCCCCACGCGATGAGCGCGACGGTGATCACGAGCGAGGCGAGGCCGAACCACAGCGAGCCGATCTGCAGGATGATCGGGATGCTGAACGCCGTGATGATGCCGCCGCCGAGGAAGGGCTCGTAGATCAGCTGCTTGTAGCCGTAGGCCGTCGCGGCGTTCGTGCGGTGCTCAGGGTCGGTCATGTCGGCGAGCACGAAGCCCGTCGCGACGTTGCCCTGCGACTGCCCGTAGTCGGCGATGGAGTGCTCGAACCAGTCGGTCGGGTGGATGCGCGGGCCGAGCCAGAGCATCCCGACGACGCTCCAGGCGAGCGCGATCGCGGTGAGGATGACGAGGCTCGGGATGTTCGAGCCGAGCGCCGCGAGCGACATCGTGCCGATCGCGGAGGCGATCAGGATGTCCAGGGCGATGCCGCCGATGTCGTTGACGCTGCGCCGCTCGACAAGATGCTCGCGCTTGGTGAGCGTGAGCACGAGCTGCACGAGGAACCCGCCGATGACGGTGAAGGGGAACAGCGGGAACCGGTCGAAGACGTCGGCGCCGAACGCGTTCGTGATCCAGCGCAGGCCGTTGAGGATCACGATGGCGATGCCGATCGCGATCGCGATGGCGCCGAAGGCGCGGCTCATCGAGCCGAGCCCGATGTCGCCGACCTGGTCGCCGTCGTTGGGGCGCACCTCCTGCAGCGAGCCCGCGCTCACCGGGGCGCCCGCCTTCCTCGCCACGCGGATCCGGGGGCTGCGGATGCCGTAGTTGACGATGAGCGAGCCGCCCACGACACCGGTGATCATGCTGATCGTCGCCAGGCCCAGGCCGATGTCGACCATCTCGCCCGCGCCGGCCTCCTAGAGCAGGCCGCCCATCCCGGCGATCGTGCCGTGCCCGCCGGCGAAGGCGAGCTCGAGGATCGAGCCCGCGACGTCCGGCAGCCCGAAGAAGGGGGTCAGGATGAAGACGACGGCGAAGGCGCCGAGGGCGAACTGCCCGAAGGAAAAGACGCTGCCGAGGATGACGTGCGGGGCCGACTGCCGCCAGATCTCTCGCACCGAGGGCAGCTTCTTGCCGATCATGATCGCCGCGAAGACGATGTTGATCATCAGGCCGGGCAGCCGCGCCATGACGTCGAGCGCCTCGGCCGGGATGAGGCTGAACCCGCCGGTGAGGCCGCCGAGCACCTGCGGGCCGGCGAGCAGCAGGAAGAAGCCGGCGATGACGCTCGCCGGCAGGTAGAGCGCGGCGAGCACCGGCACCCAGCGGCGGATGAGCATCGCCACGACGAGCACGATCCCGAGGTAGACGAAGCCGAGGCCGACCCACTGCACATCCGTGTACTCGCCGAACATGGTGACCAGTGTGGCGTGCGGGCGAGGGCGGGCGCACCCCTCGTTGTCGGGGCGCCCTGAGTCCGCGAGCGATGCGGTCGACGAGCTCCTCGACCGGGCTGGTGCTGTCCCCGACCTAGATCAGCACCTCCTCGTCGCGGTTCAGCGCGAGGAAGAGGATCACGATCGGCACCAGCGCCATGAGGATGAGGATCGAGCCGATGGCCGAGGCGTACTGGAAGCTGCCCGAGGTGATCTCCTGGAAGATCTGCACGGACATCGTGCGGGTCCAGGGGCCGTAGAGGATGATCGTCGCGTTGAACTCCTTGACGACGGTCGCCCAGGTGAGCAGGGCCCCGGATGCGACCGCCGGCAGCAGCATCGGCACCGTCACCTTGAGGAAGGTGCGCCCCGGCGGGACGCCGAGGTTCACGGAGGCCTCCTCGGTCTGCGTCCCCATCTGGTTGAGCTGGCTCGACGCGGCCCGCACCGAGAAGGGCAGGCGCCGGATGAAGGAGGCGAGCACGAGGATCGCCATCGTCCCGGCGAGGTAGAACGGCGCGACGCTGAACGCGAGGCTGAACGCGATGCCGAAGACCACGCCGGCCACGGCGAACGGCACCATCGAGAAGATGTCGATCGCCGCCCCGATGCGCCCCTGCTTGCGCACGACGACGTATCCGGCGAGCGTGCCGATCACGACGCAGAGCACCGTCGCCAGGGTCGAGATGAGCAGGGTGTTGCCGAACGCGGTCGCCAGCCCCGGGGCCGAGGCGTAGTTCTCCAGCGTCCACTCGCCCGTGATCGTCGCCCCGGAGAACCTCAGGAACGAGCTGATGACCACCACGATGAGCGGGACGCAGGCGAGCGCGACGACGAGGTAGACGAAGACGGTCGCGCCGCCGCGCGCCAGCGGCGAGACCTGCTGCACGCCGAGCGGGCGGACCATGTTCTGCCCGAACGCGTTGCGGGACGCGTAGCGGCGCTGCAGCAGGAGGGCGACGACGGTGACCAGCAGCATGACGACCGCCAGCGACGAGGCGAGGCGGTAGTCGCTGGCCGTCTCGCTGACGAAGGACTGGTACACCAGCCGCGGGAACACGCGGAGGTTCTGACCGATCACCATGGGCGTGCCGATGTCGGAGAAGGCGGTGACGAACACGAGCATCGCCGAGGTCGACAGCGCGGGCTTCAGCAGCGGCAGGATCGCGTTCATCGCCACCCGCGGCCGGCTGAAGCCGAGGTTGATGCCGGCGTCCTCGACGCTCTGGTCGACGGTGCGCAGGCCGCTCGAGACGAAGAGGAAGACGAAGGGCATCCCCTGCAGCGTGAGCACGAGGATCGTCCCGGCCCAGCCGTAGATCGACGGGATGTCGATGCCGACACCGGCCAGCGCGGTGCGCAGCAGCCCGCTCTGGCCGAACAGGATCACCCAGGCATAGGCGCCGATGAACGGCGGCGAGACGAAGGTCAGCACGACCGCCGACCGGATCACGATCTTCCCCGGGATCCGCAGGCGGTTCACGAAGTAGGCCAGCGGCACCCCGATCAGCATCGCGCCGATCGTCGCGGACGTCGCCAGGATGAAGCTGTTGATGAGCGACTCGTAGTAGAGCTTGCGCGTGACGAGGTCCCGGAAGGGCTCCCACCACTGCATGTCGGACTCGCCGCCGACGAGGCTGACCCCGAGCAGCTTGAGCACCGGGTAGGCGAGCAGCAGCAGCAGGATCGCGAGCGTGGCGACGCTGACGATGCTCCAGAAGGAGAAGCGCGGGCCCCTCCTGCGGGAGGCCCTCTCGATGCCGACGGCGACGGTCGAGACGTCCTCGTCGGTGCGGCTCACAGCTCCTCCTCGGCGACGTCGTCGCCGGGGAACACGAGCAGATCGGTCGGCTTCACGCGGATGCCGATCCGCTCGCCTGCGTGCGGCAGCTGGGCGAGATCGGTCACCCGGGCCTGGACCTGCACCGTCACGTCCTCGGCGAGGCGCACCGTGGCCTGCAGATAGGAGCCGAGGAACGAGGTGAACACGACCTCGCCGCGCAGGACGTTCTCGTCGGCTCCCGCGCGCTCGGCGGGCACGATGTCCGCGTCCTGCGGGCGGAAGCCCGCCCACACCTTTCCGCGGGCGACCGAGGTCGGCGCCGGATGCAGCCGCTGCCCTCCCGGGTAGACCAGCTGCGGCCGGCCGTCCTCGTCGACCAGGTCGACGGTGAGGAAGTTGCCCTCGCCGATGAAACTGCCGACGTTGAGGCTCACGGGGTGCTGGTAGATCTCGACGGCGGAGCCGATCTGCTCGACGCGGCCGTGGCTCATGACGGCGAGCCGATCGGAGAGGCTCAGCGCCTCCTCCTGATCGTGGGTCACGTAGATCGTGGTGATGCCCAGCTCGCTCTGCAGTTGCTTGAGGTCGCCCCGCAGGCGCACCCGCAGCTTCGCGTCGAGGTTCGCCAGCGGCTCGTCCATGAGCAGCACGCGGGGGCGGATCGCGATCGCGCGCGCGATCACGACGCGCTGCTGCTGGCCCCCGGAGAGCGCCTTGGGCAGCCGCTTCTCGTAGCCGATCAGGTCGACCATCTCCAGCGCGTGGGCGATCCGGCTCCTGGCCTCCGCACCGGTGACCCTGCGCGCCTTGAGCCCGTAGGCGATGTTGGCCTCGACCGTCAGGTGGGGGAAGATCGCGTAGTTCTGGAAGACCATGCCGGCGTCGCGCCGGTGCGCGGGGACGTCGTTGATGACCTCGCCGCCGATCCGGATGTCGCCGGAGGTCTGCCGGATGAAGCCCGCGATCGTGCGCAGCAGCGTCGTCTTGCCGCAGCCGGAGGGCCCCAGGAGGGTGAAGAACGAGCCCTCCTCGATGGAGATCTGCGCGTTCGCGACGGCGGTGACCCCGCCGTAGGAGATGGTGACGTCGTCGAGCTCGACGTCGGAGCCGGAGGCGGCGCCGGACCGGCGCGCGCTGGGGGACGAGAGCAGTGTCATGTCGAGTCCTTCGCCTGAGGGTGATGCGGGCCGCCCCCGGGGATGGGGACGGCCCGCTCGGATGGCTCAGATGTTGGTGATGATGTCCTCCCACCGGGTCAGCCACTCGGCCTTGTCGGTGAGGGCGCCCTCCGGGTAGTCGATGAGCTTGAGCTGCGAGATCGGCACCATGTCCTTGGCGTCCGGCGCGCCGATCGTCGTGGGACGCAGGCCGACGACGTCGTTGGCGACCACGGCCTGGCCCTCGTCGCTGAGCAACCACTCGATGAAGGCCTGCGCCGAGTCCGACCGCGAGGTGCCCTTGATCATCGCGAGGTTGGTGAGCACGGGGATCACGCCCTCCTTCGGGTGAGACATCTCCACCTGGGGGTTGCCGCCGACCACGAGCTCGAGGATGGAGGGCTCGTTGTACAGGCCGAGCGGGCTCTCCCCGTCGCTGACCGCGCGCGGTCCCGCATAGTTGTCGCTGATGATCAGGTTCTTCGCGACCTCCTCGACGAGCTCCCAGCCGCCGGCGTTGTACATGCCGATCACCTGCGAGTAGGCGATCGAGGATGCGGCCGGGTCGCCCATCTGGATCTTGCCGCGCCACTTCTCGTCGGCGAGCTCGGCGTAGCTGGTCGGCACCTCGGCGTCCGAGACGAGGTCGGAGTTGTACATGATCGCCGTGGTCATCACGACCGCGGGGGCCGGGTCGCTGGCGCTGAACCAGCGGGGCTCGATGCGATCCAGCAGAGTCTGGTCGGGCAGCTCGAACAGGTCGGGGTTCTTCACGATCGGGTCGCCCGAGGTGAACCAGACGTCGCCCTGGGGGTTGCCCGCCTCGCTGCGCACCCGGCCTGCGAGCTCGGACGACGACCCGCCGACGATCTCCACGCGGATGCCGGTGGCCTCCTCGAAGGCGGGGGCGATCACCTCCATGGGCCCGATCGCGCCGGTGTAGACGACCACGACGTCGCTGCCGGAGCCTCCGGAGTCGGTGCCGCCCTCTTCGGGCGCATCCGGCGTCCCTCCTGAACATCCCGCAAGAAGCCCGACGGCAGTCGCAGCCGCGGCGAATCCGAGCAGCGCTCGCGATCGATTCATTCTCTTGTCTCCTTCGACATACGAGGGCCGCCCCGGTGCGGGTGGCGCGCCGACTCAAACTACAATCAAATACAGATTTATGCAACGATATACATCGGCTCGACCCCGCCATTCGCATCTAAACCCAACCGTGAGCCAACCGGATGCACGTCACCGCGTCCATGACGGCGCAGCGAAAGGACCACACCGTGACCACCTCCGACTCGCTCGCGAACCGGGACTACGCGCACGCGACGCACGAGAGCCGCAGGATCCTGCGCAACGGCACCTACAACGCGCGCGACGCGGGCGACTACCCCGTGGCCACGACGGGCCGGTGGATGCGGGCGGGGACGCTCTACCGCGCGGACGCGCTGGCCTACCTCGACGCCGCCGATGTCGCCGAGGCCGAGCGCATCGGGCTGCGGCTCGTGGTCGACCTGCGCGATCCGCACGAGCGGGACCACGACGTCGACGTCGCGATCCCGGGGTGCGCCAACGTCTCGGTGATGCTCTACGAGGGCACCCTCATCCGCTTCACCCCCGAGAACTACCCCGAGCTCCCCGACCTCTATGAAGCGCTGCTCACCCGGCACATCGGACAGGTCGTCACCGCCCTCGACCGCATCGCGGCCGTCCTGCCCGACCCCGTGCTCGTGCACTGCTCGGCGGGCAAGGACCGCACCGGCATCATCGTCGCGCTGCTGCAGTCGATCGCCGGCGTGCCGCTGACGACCATCCTCGAGGACTACTCGGCCAGCGAGCAGCTGCTCGGCGACGCCTTCACCGAGCGCCTGGGACAGCTGCTGGATCGCGCGGGCCTGCATCGCGGCGTGCTCGGCCCGGAGCCGACCGCCTCGCCCGGGCACTACCTCGGCGAGGCGCTGTCCGTCGTCACGGACCAGCACGGGTCGATCGAGGCCTTCCTGCTGCGCAACGGACTGGGCGAGACCGCGATCGAGCGCATCCGGACCGGGCTCACCGTCCCCACGACCGAGCGCGCGCGTCCAGTACGCTTCTAGCGCGCACCGCCGCGCGTCCTCAGGCGGTGACGGAAGCGAGGACCCATGTACGCGGAGGAACGCCGTCACGCGATCATGGCGCGCATCCACCGCGACGGACGGATCAGCACGGTCGAGCTCGCGGAGGAGTTCGAGATCACCGGCGAGACCCTGCGCAAGGACCTGATCGCGCTCGAGCAGCTGGGTCTGCTCCGGCGCGTGCACGGCGGGGCGATCCTGCGCGAGCGCGAGGGCTTCGAGATGTTCAGCGCCTCGCCCGCGGACCTGCACGCCCAGCACAAGGAGGCCGTCGCGCGCCGCGCCGCCGAGCACATCCCGGACATGAGCACGGTCCTGATCGGCTACGGCACGACCACCGCCCCGCTGCCCCGATTCATCTCGTACGACCTGAGCCTGAGGATCGTCACCGACTCGCTCGACATCCAGAACGGCCTGCTCGGGCACCCCAAGATCACGACGATGTCGACCGGCGGCATCCTGCGTCCCCGCGCGCGCTCCTACGTCGGGCCGTGGACGACCCGCATCCTGCAGGNNCAGGAGATCCACGTCGACCTCGCGATCCTCAGCGTCGCCGGCCTCAGCGCGACCCAGGGGCTCGCCGCCTTCGACGCGCTGGAGGCCGAGGTGAAGCAGCACATGGTCCGGGCGGCGAAGCGCCTGATCGTCATCGCGAACTCGGAGAAGATCGGCGTCGAGCACTTCCACCGCTTCGCCGACCTCGACTGCATCGACGTGCTCATCACCAACGACGACGTGAGCGAGGAGGTGCTCGCTCCGCTGCGCGAGCGCATCCGCACCATCGAGCTGGTCTAGGCCGCGCCGGGCGAGACGGGAGAGTCCCCGGTCCGATCAGGGATTTCGGGGATTCTCGTGGCGATATCCGCGTGATTCCTCGGAAGTTGGGCGCATGTGCGCACACCTGAAACCGGGGTTCCGCAGAAATTCTGTTGCTGCTGCGTCACCGCTGATGCGCCTCGGTCCGCACTACCGCATAGACCCCGTATGGTCTAGACTGTCATCGTGTGGAGCGTAGACATCGAGCTGATCGCCGGATGGCTCGCTTCGCTTGATCAAGGGTCTCGTGAGCAGGTGATCGCTGCGATCGAACTGCTCGAAGAGCGGGGCCCTCAGCTGGGCAGACCCGTCGTAGACACGGTGGTCGCGTCCCGCCACAAGAACATGAAGGAGCTCCGCCCGGGCTCCACGGGGCGTTCGGAGTTGCGGGTGCTCTTCGCCTTCGACCCTGAACGATCGGCGATCATGCTGATCGCCGGAGACAAGGCGGGCAACTGGTCCCGCTGGTACAAGCAGAACATCCCGCTGGCCGACGACCTGTTCGATGACCACAACCGCAGACTGAGAGGAGAGTGACTGAGATGGCTATGTCCCTGAAGGACTTCGTCGCCGAGCACCCGGTCGACCGGGAGCGCATCGACGCGCACAAGGAGCGGATGCTCGCTGAAGTCCGCGCCTACCGCCTGCGCGAACTACGAGAGCAAGCGGGGCTGACCCAGGCGCAGCTGGCCGAGCGCATCGGCGTGGGACAGCGACAGGACTCCAAGATCGAGCATGGAGACCTCGAGAGCGCGAGGATCGGAACGATCCGCAGCTACCTCGAGGCTGTCGGTGGCGGGCTCGCGATCGAGTACGTCGTGGGAGACCAACGCGTTCAGGTCGCCTGACTCGAGTTCTGCACGGCCCTGCACAGTGAAGGGTCGCGGAAGACTCGTGAAGGACTCACTCTCACGAGAGCGCTGCCGCTGCAACTGCTTCCGCGCCTGAGCCAGATCCTCCTCGGATAGGCGTTCCCGGTCGCTGCGCTCGCTCAGTGCATCGCTCGTCGCTCAAGGACCGGGAACAACGATCCGCGGAACCTCTATACGGCGCGCGAGATCTCTGTCACCGCTGCGTCACCGCAGCCCCTCCCGAGACGTGACGAAGGCCCTGACTCCCCAGTTCTTCCAGGGGAGTCAGGGCCTTCGTAAGAGCGGTGACGGTGGGATTTGAACCCACGGTAGGGGGTTACCCTACACAACTTTTCGAGAGTTGCACCTTCGGCCGCTCGGACACGTCACCGTCGACCAGTTTACGACACGTCGCGGCATCC